>UMHL01027217.1_pt1 | contig 16432 bp, 15 predicted proteins | sample 1965551 | NCBI WGS metagenome assembly UMHL01 (sample SAMEA4836100, study PRJEB28245) | human gut metagenome | biome: gut microbiome; material: fecal sample | place: Denmark | collected 2008 | reverse complement strand
CCGTTGCTGTCATAAAAACAGACATTGTAGGCAGAAATCGTCAACCCCGAATCCTTTACAAATTTCTCGATTTGATCCATGGCCTTGAACAGGATGCCCGATAAACCGCAGGACTTGATTGCCGCACAACAATAAAGCAAATAAAAAACGAGCTTTACCATTTTTCTCTGGCAAGGCTCGCTTCTCTGCTTTGTTTGTTAATCCAGCCGGAACACCTGCTCCAGCTTGGGCTGGGCACCGGTCACGGGGTCCATTTCCAGCTCCAGAATATCTTTCATATACTCATTCCAGCGGTCCACAATGGGGCTTTCTGCCTGCACTTTTTCAGCATAGGCAACGCCTTTTTCGCATTCATAGTAGCCAAAAAGTTCATCTTTGCAATAAAAAATGCTGTAATTGCAGATGCCTGCCTCTTTCAAAATCTTGACCATCTCCGGCCAGATCTCTGCGTGGCGGCGCTGATATTCTGCCTTGCAACCGGGTTTGATGCGGCCTTTCCATGCCATATGTTCCATGTTGATTTCCTTTCCGTACAAACATTTTTATTTTGTATTACGTTAAAACCAAAGTCAAAAAACAAGGTTGCATCCGCGCCTTATTTTTGGTAAAATTACTGTAGTGTTACTATTCTTTTCATTTACATTATATTGCTTTTTTCTGATCTATTTCATACCACCAAGCACTGTTTATTTTGTGATAATTCTACTGAGGTGATCCCTTATGTTGACCTATAATATGGACGTGGAAGAGCGCAGTGTGTGGCTGCGTACAACGCCAAATAACGCCGTGTTGGCACAGCCGTTTTATGCAACGGAAGCCGGACTGTTTTATGGGCGTTCCCACTTTGCCACAGCCCGTACAGACAAGGAAAGTTACATCCTTTTTTATACCCTGGCCGGGGCTGGCTTGATTGAGCAGAACGAACAGCACATTGAGCTGCCGCAAGGTGCCGCACTGCTGATGAACTGCCGCACACCGCAAAGTTACTGCACGGCCCCCGGCTATGATGTATGGGAGCACTACTGGGTACACCTTGACGGTGTTGGGGTTAAAACGTTAGCCGATTCCGTACAGTCGCAGGGGCGGCTTACCGCTGCGCATGTCAGCCGCATGGAGATGCAGCCTTTGTTTGAAACACTGTTTGCCGAGTGGAAAAAGGAAACCACCACCGCCCAGATCGAAATTGGGCTGACACTGCACAAAATGCTGGCACTGCTTGCCCACCAGCAGCTTTCCGGGGACGAAAGTCGTTCCAACCGGACCATGATCAAGCAGATTGCAGATTATATCCGTGCACATTATGCGGAGCCCATCAATCTGGATATGCTGCTGGCGCAGATCCCTGTCAGCAAAAGCTGGTTTTTGCGGCTTTTCCGGCAATATATGGGCACAACACCGTACAATTTTTTGTTATCCACCCGTATTACCCGCGCAAAAGAACTGCTGGTTCTGACAGATTTCCCTGTCGGCGAGGTTGCCCGCCAGGTTGGCTTTGAGGATGAAAGCAATTTTTCCACCCGCTTTTCTTCCATGACAGGCCAAAGCCCGCAGCAATACCGCAAAAGCGCACTGAAGCCTTTTGCCCAAAATTCATAAACACAAGACAAAGCACGGTCTCATGATGATTTTTCTATCGCAGAGCCGTGCTTTCTTTTATTTCTCACCGGTTCAGATCAGCGTTCGCTTCATCCATTCTTTGCTGTAATACCGCACCACCGGGATGATACAGCCGGAAGCCCAGCTTAACGGGGTGGCAAGCCAGATGCCCCACACACCCAGGTGCGGCGCCAGCAAAGAGGCAAACGCCAGCAGCACCCCCATCTCAAACAGGCCTGCAACCAGGCTGACATTTACATCCCCTGCACCGCGCAGCACGTTCAGATAACTGTTCATTACCGCGGCAATAATATAGGCAAACCCCATTACACTGAGAAAATCCGCCCCTTGTGCAATGCTGGCAGCATCGGTGGCTGGGTCAAGGAAAATCGACAGCAGCAGCCGGCGCGATGCAAACACCGCGACGGCCAACACCAGGCAGATCACGCAAAGCGCTTTCAGCGAATCACGCAGGCCCTGGCACACGCGGTCTATATCGTGTTTTCCCATATTCTGCCCCGTGTAAATGGAGCTATATTTTTACCGATGCAGAGGAGCTGCTGCGCCCCTTCTTTGACCCAGCAGCCTTGCCGAACAGCCGCCTGCTGGCCCAGGTACTGCATGGCTGGAGCGGCATTTTTTCCTCTGCCGACCACCCCGCGCTGGCAAATTATGTCAAGATGATCCTGCAGGAAATGCAAACACGTTCCCTGAACTATGAGATCAGCGTGCGCGGGCTGTTTGTTGCCCTGATTACCGAAGTCATGCGGCTTTCCACCGAGCAAAATGATTCTGCCTCAGCAAACCGCATGGTCATTGCACCTGCATTGACCTATATTGATGAATTCTATATGGAGAATTTCAGCATCCGCGACCTTGCCGATGCGTGCAGCATGAGCGAATCCCATTTTCGCAGGGTGTTCCGGGAGCTTGTCGGCATGGGGCCGCTGGACTACCTGAACCGAACGCGCATTGCAAAAGCTTGCAGCCTTTTGCGCATGACCGATGATTCGATCCTGACCATCAGTGAAAAAGTCGGCTTTGGCTCCATGTCCAGCTTCAACCGCCATTTTTATGAGGTGATGGGCACCGCCCCATCGGACTGGCGGCGGGCCACAGGCACCGGCATTGGTACTTCTATCTTGAAATACAGCGGCTGGCTGCGCCCGCCAACCCCATAACTCCCGAAACAAAAAGGGAAGCCGTTCTCTGCAAACGGCTTCCCTTTCAAATTATCGATTGCGGCTTATTTGCTGATTCTGTCGATCGCTTCCAGTTCCTCTGCCGTAAAGCTCGTGTTCTGCACTGCTTTGATGTTATCCAGGATCTGGCTGGTTTTCGATGCACCAATCAGCACGGTCGTAATCTCATCATGGCTCAGCAGCCAGGCCAGGGCCATTTCAGCCAGCGTCTGTCCGCGGGCCTGGGCAATATCGTTCAGGGCATTGATCTGAGCAATTTTTTCCGGCGTAATATCCTTTTCTTTCAAAAATCGCCCGTCTGTGCGTACCCGGCTGTCAGCCGGAATCCCCTGCAGATATCGGTTGGTCAACAGTCCTTGTGCCAGCGGACTGAAGGTGATAATTCCCTTATGCAACCGAGCAGCCATCGCTTTCAGGCCGTTATTTTCAATCGTGCGGTCAAAAATCGAGTAGCGGTTCTGATTGATGATAAACGGCACATGCAGTTCGTCCAAAATCGCAGTGGCTTTTTCCAGCGTGGGGCCGTCATAGTTGGATAGGCCGACATACAGCGCCTTGCCGCTGCGCACCGCCTGGGCCAGCGCGCCCATTGTTTCTTCCAACGGGGTGTTAGGATCCATGCGGTGGTGGTAAAAAATATCCACATAGTCCAGCCCCATGCGGCGCAGGCTCTGATCCAGGCTGGCCAGCAGGTATTTGCGGCTGCCCCAGTTGCCGTAAGGGCCGTCCCACATTTCATAGCCTGCTTTGGTGGAAATAATCAGCTCATCGCGGTAAACGCCAAGGTCATCGTGTAGGATCCGGCCAAAATTGCGCTCGGCAGCACCCGGTTCTGGGCCATAGTTATTGGCAAGGTCAAAGTGGGTAATGCCGTTATCAAACGCCGTACGGCAGAGCGCACGCATGTTCTCATACGGGGAGGTATCGCCAAAATTATGCCACAGCCCCAGCGAAACAGCGGGCAGCAGCAGGCCGCTGTTTCCGCAGCGGCGGGTTGGCAGGGTGTTGTAACGGTTTTGTGCAGCCTGGTACATAAATATCTGCCTCCTTACAAGGATTATTGAATTTTTTTAAGGTCAACTGCACTTTCCGTACAGTCCTCCAGTGTTGTAACTTCGCTCGCCCACGCTTCGCTTTTATCCGCATAGCGCACGGTGCTGTCCTGCACGGTCAGCTGTTTCACACTGCGGGCATACAATGCGGGGATCGCATGGGAGTACACATGCCGCACCGATGGCTGTTCATCAAACAAGCCTCCCGGCTGGGTTCCCTGTCGCTTAAAAGTCATGTGCAGGTCCCGGATGCGGATATCCCGCAGGCAGCTTTCCGGCTCACCGGCCAGGAATGCACAGCTTTCGCAGGTAATGGACAGGTTATCGAATGTAACGTTCCGGATGGTTCCTGTCTTTGTCCGGCTGTTTTTCCTGGGGGTCGCACTGATGAAAATCGGTTCGCCCTTTCCCCACCAGCCCGGTGCACCCGGCTCGGCATAGCGGTCTGCATAGCGCAGGGTGGATCCGGTCAAGTGGTGAATATGGATATCCTCCACCGTTCCTCCATCGCGTACCCAGATACCCACCGCACGGGAGCAACGGTCAATAATGCAGTCGCTTAAAGTTACGTTGCGGATCGTTCCGTGGGTCTCGGTGCCAATTTTCAAGGCGGAATCGCGGGAATGCAGCACGCAGTTCGTGATGGTGATATTCTCACACACACCATACCGGCGCGACATGGGGCCGGTGGATTTTACCACAATGGCGTCATCACCCGTTGAGACAATGCAGTTGGCAATTACCACATTGCGGCAGCAGTCCGGGTCAATGCCGTCGTTATTGGCTCCGCGGTCATCGTTCAGGATTTTTATTCCGTCAATGCGCACATTCCGGCAGCCTGCCATATGCAGTGTCCAAAAAGCGGCATCTTTCAGCGTTACATCGCGCACGGTAAAGTTTTCCACATCTTCAAACAGCATCATGCGCGGGCGGAACGCTTCGCAGGTTTTGGGGCATTCATGGAAACCGTTATCTTCGTTTTTGTCCAAAAACACCTGGTCGCCCTGGCCGTAAATCGTACCCATACCGCTGATGGTCACATTTTTGGCGTGGGATGCACCCAAAAAGAAGCCGCTCTGCCAGCCATCGGCAGTATCGTCAGGGTTCACGCCGTTTCCCCCTTGGGGGAACGGTTTGATATCTACAGGGTCCAGGCTGCTGATAAGGACCGCGCCGCTTTCCAGGTAAAGTTCCACATTATCTTTCAGCAATACCGACCCACTCAGATACTGCCCGGCCGGGATGATGACACGCCCGCCGCCTGCCGCCGAGGCCGTATCCACAGCGTTTTGGATAGCAGTTGCACAGTTTGTCCTTCCGTCCGCCACCGCACCGCAGGAAAGAATGTTGTATTCCATTGTTCTGCTCCTTCCGGCAGGAACTCTGCCTAACTTGTGCCCATCATAACACAGTTTTTATTGTCTGTAAACTTCAATTATCACAAAGAATCCGTGCATTATACAAGTTGCATTTTCCCGGCTGGGCGGCTTACAATAAAATAAATAAGTCGTATTGGGGGTAGGCAAATGCCGTCAGAAAGCCTTACATGGCAGCTTTGTCCCGTGGTTCGCGCATCATTCCATGCTGTGCTGCACAGTGGAATCGATGCGGTATCTCTTGCTGCTGCCATGCAGGAATTTTCCCAAACCGTTGAGGGGCTGCGCCAAGCACACCAGCTGCTGACAGCTTCGCTGTTTCGGTATCAGGCGCACTTGTTCCTGTACCTTGAATCTGTCGGCACAGCGCTTGCGCCGGATGGGTTGTCGCCCCTGCTGGATGCACTGCTTTGCCCATGGCCCGCTGCCGTGGGCGAAGCCCTGCCCCGCCGCTGGGTAGCAATGCAGCCGTATTTTTACCACGATATCCCCACCACTGCCGGCGATTGGCTGCGTGAGCGCCATTCCGGTGCACAGCATGGGCGCATTGCCGTTTTGAAACCGGATAAATGGTGCAGCTACATGGAGTACCATCTAAAGCTGGTGAGCGAGGGCTTGCTGGAGGGGGATCGCTGGCATCTGATCAGTGTACAGGAAAACCTGCTGTTTTCTTATTTGGAAGAACCGCGTACCCATGTAAATATTCGCCACCAACCCGGTGTACCAAGCGCCGAGCTGCAAGAATGGCTTGCTGTTGACCCAGAAAGTCACTTTGAGCATTTTGCCAAAGAACAGCAGGGGCCGGATGCTCCAAATTTTGTTTATCTCCCCCGCTGTGCAGGTACCCACGAATAGGAGGTTTGCACAATGATCCGTATCGGCTGCCGTGCCCATGACTACGGCAAACATACCACCGTCCAACTAGCGCACATTCTGCACACTGCCGGGTATGGGTGTGCTGCTGAAAGATGAACAGCTGATTGATGACGCGCTGAACCAGTATTACTGGCATATCAAATATTTGCAGGACCCTGAAAGCGGGCTGTACTACCACGGCTATAACAATATTACCGGGGACCACATGTCCGGCATCAAGTGGGGCCGCGCCAATGCCTGGGCCGCGTATACCATGTCTCAGGTGGACATTTGCCTGCCGCAGTGCTACCTGTACCCCAAGTTTTTGGATGTTGTCGGCAGCCTGAACGACCAGCTTGCCGCACTTAAGCTTTACCAGACCGAAAACGGCCTGTGGCGCACCATTGTGGACGATGAAACTTCTTATGAGGAAGTCAGCGCCAGCGCCGGCATCGCTGCCGCCATGATCGCCAAGGGTAACCCGCTGCACATCAAGTACATCAATAAATCTATCCCCGGTATGCTGGCAAACGTCAGCCCGGATGGCCGCGTGCTGAATGTTTCCGGCGGCACCGCGGTTATGAAAGATGCCGACGGTTACCGCAGCATCAGCCGCGACTGGATTCAGGGCTGGGGCCAGGGATTGGCGCTTGCGTTCTTCGCGGGTGTGCTGAACTATGACAATGTCCGTTCTGACGGTGCGCTATAAAAACTTGTTCCTATAATGAAATCCCGGTATGGTACACAGTTCGTACCATACCGGGATTTCTGCTTATTCAGCTGCGCTGTGGATATTCTGCAAAGTCAGCTCATCATACAAGGCCAGACGGATGCTCGCATCCTGCGGTAAAGTGCAATCCCTCAAGGTCACATCATGAATGGTATGCCCTGGTGTACGGAACCCTTCAATTTCGATGGGATTCACCATGATCGCATCGCCGTTCCAGATACCCTGAGAGTGCAGGACACAATTTCTTTTTTGGTTATCTCAGAGCTTGGCGTAACAGGGATGCTCCGGCTGCAAACCGGCCAGCATCCAGTGGGTTCATCACAGCCATCCGTTCATCATCCACGAAGAGATGATATTCAGCCTCTGCCCCCGCGGTATCGGGCTTATCCCAATACAATTCAGCGGTATCTGCTATTGTCTGCGCCGCAAAATAAAGTTCTTGGGCAATACCGCATAATTCTAAGTGCCGATACGGCGAGCGAGGTGCGGCAGATGCTAAGCCAAAAGCGCAGGTAATACTGGATGTCTTATCGAGCATTTTGGCAACGCAGATGCCGTGCCGCAGCCGCCGGAGCGGTGCTTAAGCCGTCAGGCGGGAATTGTGCGGTGTTGCCCTTACATTTGGGCACATCTCATCTGTTTTGCGCACAAACATTCTCTGCCACCTGCAATTCGGTACACATCAGCAGGAAAGCACCAACACCGTGCAGGTCATTTGTAACGCAGGGACGGTCACAGTAGAACTGATAGTTGCCAACACCAGTTCCGATGCAGACATGACCAATCTGGATATCCTCACCCTGCCATTCCAGGCTGTTCACAACGCCGTCAAAGGCACGTTTTGCAGCATCAATCGCCTCAGCGCCCATCAGTCCGGTGCGGGCAGCGCGAGCCAGCGCCGCGGCATATAGGCAAGAGCAGGAATTTTCCAACCAGTTACCGGGCTGATCGCCTTTGTTCACAACCTGATACCAGCGGCCATCCGCACTCTGATAGCGCAAAAGGCTGGTCAGCAGGTCGCGCACATACTGTTCCAAAGCGGCGCGGCGTTCATCATCCGGGTCCATCTGTGCCAGCACATCCTGAATGGCCACCGGCACCCAGCCAATGCTGCGGCCCCAGAATTCCGGTGCAAGCCCGGTTTCGGGGTTGCACCAATCCGCTTTGCGGCTCTCGTCCCAGGCGTGATACCACAGCCCGGTCTTGGCATCGCGGGTGTGCTCCCGCATCAAGCGAATCTCGTTGACAACCAAATCCGTCCATTCCGGACGGTCAAAGCGGCGGGCATACTCCGCAATGAACGGGCAGGCCATATACAAGCCGTCCAGCCACATCTGGTTCGACGAGCCGCAGGTGTGCCAGAAACCGCCGCACTGGCAGCGTGGAATATCCTGCACCTGGGCGGCAACGCTTTCGATACAGCGGCGGTAGAATTCATCCCCGGTTGCATCGTACAGGGTATACAGCAAAATGCCGGCCTGGATATCGTCAAGGTCAGCGCGCTTGTACTGTTTAACTTTTCCGCTCTCGTCAAAAACGGCGTGAACCCAGCTTGCGGCATAGTCCAGGTACTTCTGTTCCCCGGTCAGCTGCCAGGTTTTCAGCACCCCGGAAAGAAAAACGCCCTGGTGATAATAGAAATGGCCTTTCGGCGGCAGGTCGGCAGCAGCAAACTTGCGCATCATTGTATCGCAGGCGGCGCGGGCACAAAACAGTGTTTTTTCCATTTTTTGTCCTTTTTGATGTACGTACAATTACTCCGCATATCTGATATATTCGAGATTGTTTGTCAATGTCATGACAGCAGATCCAGCGTCACGGCGTCCAACTCCATACCGCTTTGACCGAAGTAGAAACGCAGGTAGAAAGTTTTCCCCGCGTCAACGGCAGGCAGCGCCACCGTAAACTCGCACCAGTCGGTCTGTGCGCCCGTGATGGTAATGGTTTTCACAAACACCCGTCCCGCAAAAATCGAAACCGGGATCTGGGCCAGTGGGCTGTTGCCCGGCATTGCGCGGCAGCGCAGATGCAGCGTGTATGCGCCGCCCTGCTCAACCATCGCACAAAACGCAGTGGTGCGGCGGTAACCATTATCAATCGCGGCCGGGTCAATGCTTACGTCTCCATGTAATGTCAGGGGTTGGCCGTTCTGCGCCGCCTGCTGCATATCCTGCTCGGCCATCGCTTCCAACTGGGCATCCAACGCCGTGGTGCGGCCAATGCTGCGGCGGAACGCAGGTGTTTGCAGCAAAAAGCGGCAGATATTCGCCGCGCTGCGCTGCAGCTCGCCCCGGCTCAGCCGTCCCTCTGTCAAAGCAACGGCCAGATCATCGCTGCCGGAGTTATGCTCCGGGTCCGTCACAACCATGAACACATCATTCTGGGCGCGAACCATCGCAGCCACATGCTTGGTGCTGCCTGCGCCGTCGCGGTCATTGCCATCGGCCCACCAGTCACTTATCACAATGCCGGTGTAACACCATTGGCCGCGCAAAATTGTTGTAACAAGGTCATAATTGCTGGCCGTCCAGTAACCGTTCAGCGGGTTATAGGATGTCATAATGGAGCGGGCATGCCCCTCTTTGACGGCAATTTCAAAGCCGCGCAGATAGATTTCCCGCAAAGCACGTTCCGATACAACCGATTCAACGAAGTGACGCCGGTGCTCCTGATTGTTCGTTGCAAAATGTTTGATGGTTCCGGTTACACCCCAGCGGTGCATCCCGCGCAGCTGAGCACAGGCCATTTTGCCGGTCAGCAGCGGATCTTCCGAGAAATACTCGAAGTTGCGGCCGTTCAGCGGATGGCGGTGAATGTTGATGCCAGGGCCAAGCAGCGTATCCACATGGTTTTTGCGCAGCTCCAGCCCTTCCATCGAGTAGAGTTCCTCGCTTAATTCCTCGTTGAAAGTCGCGGCCAGGCAGGTGCCATTAGGCATGGCAAAAGCAACGGTGCCGCAGTCCATACGGATACCGCTCGGCCCGTCCGAACAGCAGGCGGCAGGCAGCCCATAGCGCTGCAAAGCATCGCTGACGCCTCCGATTGCCCCAGCTGTTCCCGGCGTAACGCGCGGAGAGTTCATCCCCTCGCCCCGGACAATGGTGCAAAGCTCCTCATCGCTGAACTGTGCCACAAAGTCTGCCATCGCAGTGGTACCATCGGCCACATCCCGCAGGCGGATGCCTTTGTTGCCAGTCTGGAGCCATTCCCGCGGTAGGCGGGCGGCGCGGCGGGGCTCGGGCCGTTCTTCCTCAGTGGGCACGGGTTCCCATGCTGGGGTTCCATCCGCACTAGGGCGCAGGCGTTCAAAGGCTACAGCCGGAGCAGCTGCAGATTCCAACTGTTCCACCACCATCAACGGTAGTGTGACCGTAAAAGCTTCTTCCGCACTTCGCACATCGGTGCCAAGGCTGAAGCGATACTCGCCTGCTTCCAGCACAAAGGCAGACTTGTGCCCGGTCACACCGCTGTCATCATAGCTGGCAAAGTTACGCCACGGGGCTTTCAGTGTCAGGGTCTGGCTCTCCCCATGGGCCAGCGTTCTGGTTTTTGCAAAGGCGCACAGCACTTTGGACGGTTTCCCCAGCCGCCCCTGCGGCGCGGTGCAGTAGAGCTGCACAACTTCCTTGCCGGGGCAGCTGCCGGTATTTTGGACGGTAGCAAAGGCGGTAATGCCATCGGCTGTTTCATCTGCGCTCAACAGCCGAACTTCAAATTTTGTATAGGAAAGGCCAAAGCCAAAGGGATAAAGCACCTTTTCCGGTGCAAACGTTTCAAAATAGCGGTAGCCGACGTAAATATCTTCGGCATAGATGTTGCGGTCATCCGCCCCGTAATGGTCAGCCGCCGGATAATCTGCCGGGGTGCAGGCGATGGTATCGGGCAGTTTGCCGCAGGGGTTGACGGTACCGTTCAGCACATCCAGCACACCGCGGCAACCTTCCTGCCCGCCCTGCCAGATGTACGCCACCGCGCCGGGGTTGTATCGCATGACCCACTGCATATCAATGATATTGCCAACATTCAGCAGCACCACAGATTTTTTGAAATGACGGCAAACCAGCGCCAGCATATTTTCCTCGCCCTCGGTCAGCAGAAAGCTGCCGGGAGTATTGCTATTGTCCTGGTCTTCCCCTGCCGTGCGACCGATGACAATAAACGCCGTTTCGGCACGCTGGGCCGCAGCGCGGACAAAGTCTTCATCCAGCGGCATTTCCGGCTGAAACCACGGTTCCTGTGCCCAGCCGGTTCCCATCTCGTAAGGGTGTTCCGCCAGCCATGCTGCATAGCGGGCCTGCACCTCAGCATCCAGCTGGTAGCCGTCCGGACCGCCCAGCACTTCGGGCAGGTTCGGCACATGGGCGATGTTCACCAGCCCGCCGGACCCTGTGCCGCTTTGGTAGTAGTGAAATTGCGCGTACCCAAATAAAGCCGCTCTGCCGCCGGAAACCAGTGGTAAAACAGCCTCATTTTTCAGCAGAACAATACCCTCTGCCATAGCCTGGCGAGCCAGCGCTGCATAGCGGGACATTTCCAACATTGTATTTTTCATCATACTGAAACTCCGATCCTGATAGATTGTAAATTCCAGCGCCACACTTAGGGCAACACCGCACAATTCCCGCCTAGCGGCTTAAGCACCGCTTCGGCGGCTGCGGCACGGCATCTGCGTTGCCAAAATGCTCGATAAGACATCCAGTATTATCTGCGCTTTTGGCTTGGCATCTGCCGCACCTCGCTCGCCGTATCGGCACTTAGAATTATGCGGTATTGCCTTAGTTATAATACACTATTTTCAGGATTTAGCAAGAGGTTCCTACGCGAAAAAGAAAGTTTTATTTGTCTTTGAAAAAAGTAAAAAGTTTTATGAAGCCAGAAAGTTTCTATTCGCCATTCTTTGAACTGTTTTCTTTTTGGCGGCCGAGTTTGTATGCAGGGCAAAGCAAATCGGGATCAGAGTTTTTTCTTGGAACAGGGTTCAGAAAATTTCCAAGGCAATACCGCATAATTCTAAGTGCCGATACGGCGAGCGAGGTGCGGCAGATGCTAAGCCAAAAGCGCAGATAATACTGGATGCTGCAAAGGTGAGCGCCGCCAGTGGCGGAAACAGCGAACCGAAGCAGGGGCAGCGGTCGCAGAGTGCGAGGGGCTTTTGCCCCCGAAGCACGATGCGGGTACCGCAACCCGACATTATCGAGCATTTTGGCAACGCAGATGCCGTGCCGCAGCCGCCGGAGCGGTGCTTAAGCCGTCAGGCGGGAATTGTGCGGTGTTGCCCCAACATATCATTTATTAAAAAGACTAATTCGGTGGCACCTTCTTTGTATAGTTCATTCTTTTTCCCTCTGCTTTTCCTTTTCTTATCTACAAACATCTTTTTATTTGCTTCCCAGTTTTACGGCAACAGTTTTGTAGACTTCGGTACCTGTTGCTATACCTATAATCCCAGCATTGTCGCTGTTGCTAAAAGTTCTATTGCAGCTGTTCTGTTTTCGCCTATTTCAAAACGTTTCATTTGTCTTTTTTTCTTGCTTCCTCATAAAGCAGCATCCCATACCGGAGATTTTTACCGCACATTTTTTCAGGAATCGCTTTCTCGCGCTGCCTGTCTGCCCGCTTCTCTGGAATTAAGCAGAGATTTTTACCGAGAAAATTTTGGTGTCGTAAAGTCCATCTACTCCACCCTATCATCCTTTTTCTTCACATTCTGCTTTATAATAGGTTGGGCAACACCGCACAATTCCCGCCTGACGGCTTAAGCACCGCTCCGGCGGCTGCAGCACGGCATCTGCGTTGCCAAAATGCTCGATAAGACATCCAGTATTATCTGCGCTTTTGGCTTAGCATCTGCCGCACCTCGCTCGCCGTATCGGCACTTAGAATTATGCGGTATTGCCGTTGGTTTTCAGCCACCTTTTCTTTGCCGCTTCCTTTCCCTCCATCATCCCGTTCTGTCCAACACTTTTTCGGCCATTTCTTCCGTGATTTTTAATTTTTTTCGCGTTAATAATCTCTTTTAAGTATCGTTGATCTCACTATTTGCTCCGCATTTTATCTCGTATCATCGCCGATTTATTTGCAACTATTATCTGATTTTTTTCTCCGTAAATTTCTCCGTTTATATATTTTTCTTTTTTCTCCTCTTGCATATTTTGGTCTTTCTCAATGTATATTCGGCATGTTTCTTTCGCGTATTTTCTCTTTTTTGTCTCCCTATCAAGGTCAAAAACTGTGCTTTTTGACTTTTCTGAACATAAAAAGTGATTTTCCCCCGCCCCTATTTTATAAAGTCTGATTGTTGCCCCCAAAGCCGAGGTTTTTACGGCGATTTTTTTGCAGCCTCCAAAGGAAGTACCGTGCTGCTTTGTGCATTACCAAATGTTCTTATCCAAGACTTCTTTTATCCTGAGGTTCTTACGCCGTAAAAAATAGTGCCCTCATCTTTCTTCTCTCGTACTCCCTCGTCACCCACCTTCTCCTAATACAGAGGTTTTTAACGTACTTTTCTACGATCCCATACAAAACGGTAACCTCTGCTCTTTTTCTTTTCTGCTTTCTCACGCTTCGCCAAGCAGAGGTTCTTACCGAGAAAATTTTATCTATTTTTTCTATTTTTTCTGCTTGCAGAGGGCATTTCCTTCCATCCAGAGATTTCTACCGTACCAATTTCCAGTCAAATTCTTTTGCAAACGGAGATTCTTACCGCAAAAAACGGCCTTTGCGCCTCTCCCCTGCTGCTTAAGTTAAAGGAATTACCTGCTATAAAAGCTAACCAGAGGTTTTTACCGCAAAAAAAGTCCTTCTGTCTGCCTCTTCATGTTTCGCCCATAGCCATTTTCCCGCCGTTTTCAGGTGCCATCGGGATGATCTTGTCGTTTCGATTGCTTCTTACAGGTTGCCAGCCTGTTCCTTATGCCCGTTCACGCAACACGGTAACAGAGATTTTTTCATTGTATAACAGAGATTCTTTCCATGCAAAATAGAGGAAACAACCTCTGCCGCCAAAAGAAAAAATCTCCGCCATTCTATGAAAGAACCTCCGTTATCACCAGAAGAAACCTCTGTTGTGGAGGGAAAGAACCTCTGTTTCTTCTATATATAATAAAGTATAAGATATAAATTTATAAATATATAATTCTAAAGAAAAAGAAGAACAAAAGGGTGATTGTTCATAAAACGACGGAATTGATGCCCGCATAGCGGAGCGAACACGAATGCGGGCCATAAGAAGAAAAGCCATCGACACCGTGCGCACATTGCACTATCCCCCGGACCTATTGCTGCTGGAACTGGCGGACGAGCTTGGCATTTATATTGTAGACGAAAATGACCTGGAGACGCACGGTACGTTCGCCATGCAGCTCTCGCCGACCTACAACTCCATCAGCAACGACCCCAAGTGGGAAAGCCACTATATGGACCGCATCATGCGGCTGTATCAGCGGGACAAAATCCGCGGGAACACATCGGTTATTATGTGGAGCCTTGGCAACGAGGCGGGCGGCTATCACAACACCGATTCATCACTGTAATACATGCAGCGCAGCCATAGGATTGACTTTTGCAGGAAGATACTGTAGTATGATACTATCATGAGTAAGTGTACCTTCTTCTAAATATTCTAGCGGTTCTGTGATGTATGGTTTTATTACAGGCGGGCTATTAGTTCCTAAAGAAAGGCATGGACAAAACGGAGCACGGCATCCAATGTCCAATCATAGCGTATGAAAAATAAAGATGAAAAGAATACAATGACAGAATCACCGGATGTTATCATTGGTGAAGTTCTGCCGGATGAAAAGGCGGACGGCAAGAAAAAGCAGCTTGTGCCCAGGAAAAGTGACAATGTGGCGTTTGGCTCTTTCATCACGAAAAGCAACGATTTAATTCAAAGGACAAAGTATTCCCTGCCCCGCAACGAACAGAAAATCCTTTTTATGATGCTGTCCAAGATCGATCAGCGCCATGATATGGATGCATCGAAGTACTATACCATTTCGTTTGACGATTTTGCAAAACTTACCGGGGTCAATGCGTTGGACAGCGGTTATGCAAATTATCTGCGCAAAACCATTGAAAACCTGGAAAACCGGATGTTCTGGGTTCCCCTTGGGAATGATCAGTACAAAACGATGTCGTGGGTGAACCGTGGTTCTATCGTCGATATGAAGAAAAAGACGATCAGCATGCGCTTTAACCCAGATATCTGGAAAGACATTGCACAGCTGACAAGCAATTATACATCCTATAGCATTGAATACCTGCTGATGATGCAGAGCACCTATTCTATGCGTGTGTATGAGATCATTTTGTCATATGACAACGGAAACAGAGATTATTCCTATAACAATGGGTTGATTTTTGAACCTGTAACAGAAGAAGTTCTGCAAAAGTTCCCCAATAAGCGGGAAGAACTGAAAGGGTTCAAATATAAGCGGTTTGATATGGAAGAATTCAAGGGTATGCTTTCCATGCCTACCCGTGATGAAATCAATAGAAGCAAGGGCAAAAGCAGAGACAGTTCCGCGCAAAAGTTCAGCCGCGATAAACCGCTGACGGAAAAATACAAAGTATTTTCCGACTTTGAAAAGAACGTTCTAGCAATGGTCAAAAGCGAGATCAATGAGATGACAGACCTGTGGTTTGACTATGAGCCGGTGCGCCGCCGCGGGGTTCGGAAATACGAGTTCCTTTATATCTTCATCAAGTACAAAAACCGGGAAGAAATGAAGAGCGTCAGAGCGTTCCATCAGGAGCATAAAGGCGCTGATACAGAAGTAAGCAGAAAACCAAGAAAGCGCCGCAGCTCGGTCAGCAAAGAAGCACTGGAACAGTACAATCAGCCGCTGAAGGAAGCCATTTTGACGACAACCTATCGCCTGGCACGCAATGAACTGGCGGTAAAGGCGCAATATCAGACCTATGAAAAAAAGCTGACACCGGAAGAGCGAAACATCTTCATCGATATTTTCACATATACGTCAAAAATATTGACCAACACAAAAAAGCGGGACCAGGCAGAGGAAACGCTGGAAGCGTTGAACCGGATTATCAAAGATAATAGCGGGCTAAAAACTTGGGCATTGGGAATGAGCGTTAAATATAAAGCGATGCTTGAACGCGCAAAGGAAAGAAAATCTGCGCAGTATTACCGCACGGTGGTTTATAATGACATTATAGAAAATTCTGCCGCGATCATCGCTGACGGCACAAAACGCGCAGCATTACTGGATGGCGACAGAACGGATCTTTTCAAGTTCGATTGGTCGCAGTTTGATGAGTAATAGAACGTAAGAAAGTATAAGAATGAAAAAGAGGTTTGCAAAAAGCAGACCTCTTTTTTGTTTCAGAAAAAGCGCGGAAACAAACGAATTGAAAAATTGACAACAGGTACTTGAGTCGTGACAGGTAAATCAAGAGGAAAAGAAGGCATTATCCCCAGGATTCGTGTTGACATGACGAGCGGGTATGCTATAATTAGCTTATTAAGATGAACACTTTACAGGAAAGAACAGAAGCAAAAGAAGAAAAGATTGCCAGCAATATCAAATAGCAACAGGTACGCAAGTCGCCGCATAATAGTTACAACAAAAGAGAAAACTTTACTTTATGACAACATGT
>UMHL01057377.1_pt1 | contig 16447 bp, 10 predicted proteins | sample 1965551 | NCBI WGS metagenome assembly UMHL01 (sample SAMEA4836100, study PRJEB28245) | human gut metagenome | biome: gut microbiome; material: fecal sample | place: Denmark | collected 2008 | reverse complement strand
ACGTGTGACGGATCACAGAATCAAGCTGACACTGTACAAAATCGATGCGATCATGGACGGCGACATCCAGGAGCTGATCGATAACCTGACTGCAGCTGATCAGGCAGCAAAACTTGCAAAGATGAATCAGAACGTGATTGCCTGATCAGCAGGGTATTTAAATAGAGAATAAAAAAACCGCTCCTGCACCTCCGGACGATAAATTCCGGGTGCGGGAGCGGTTTTTTATAGCGATTTGTAGATTCGTCGCGGATCTTCTGATTCATGACAATAGAATGCTCGCAGAGCGTGCATTCTATTGTTTTATACAGTCTTAACAGTCTTTAACAGCTCGCGGATCTGTTCTACGGACAGCCATTCCGTATTATTGTCGGAGCTGTAGGAGAAGCCTTCGGCTACCTTGTGACCGCTCATGTCAGGCTGCTGTTTGTTGTTCCAGGTCATCTGGGGATATACGATGAAGTGCTTTTCGTATTCGTAGGTCGTAAAAGAATCCTCAGTTGTTACCATGATTTCATGCAGCTTTTCGCCGGGGCGGATACCGATTTCCTTGATTCCGCAGCCGGGAAGCATCGCTTCTGCGAGGTCGGTAATTTTAAAGGAAGGGATTTTGCTGATAAAGGTTTCGCCGCCTTTTGCTTCTTCGAGGGCTTTGATCACCAGCTGCACGCCCTGCTCCAGGCTGATCCAGAAACGGGTCATGCGCAGGTCGGTGATCGGAAGCTCTGTCTGTCCATCTGCGATGAGCTTGCGGAAAAACGGAATAATCGAACCGCGGCTTCCTGCAACGTTGCCGTAGCGAACGATCGAGAAGTTGATATCCTTATTGCCGACATAGGCGTTCGCTGCGATAAACAGCTTGTCGCTGACGAGCTTTGTGCCGCCGTAAAGGTTGACAGGGTTTACCGCTTTGTCGGTGGAAAGTGCAACGACCTTTTTTACATTGGTGTCCAGGGCTGCCTCGATGATGTTCATCGCGCCGTGGATGTTGGTCTTGATTGCTTCGTTCGGGTTATATTCACAGGCGGGAACCTGTTTTAAGGCTGCTGCATGGATGACATAATCAACACCTTCAAATGCGCGGCGCAGACGCTCCTGATCTCTGACATCGCCGATGAAGAAGCGAAGCTTGTCTGCATATTCCTTGAATTCATTTTCCATCATCCACTGTTTAAATTCGTCTCTGGAATAAATGATCACCTTTTTGGGGTTGGAGTGCTCCATGACATAACGGGTAAAGCATTTGCCGAAAGAGCCGGTACCACCTGTGATCAGAATTGTTTTACCATCTAATAACATATATACATTCCTCCGCTGAATTGGCAGGATAAGCCAATCATTCAATCCTTATTATCATAACATAAAGTGAGCGCAATTGCATCATCTTTTTTATTACAGCGTCTGCAAAAATCCCATGAGCCGCAGTGCGATCCGCAGTGCACCTGCATCGGAGGGATGCAGTCCGTCGGGCATATAGGTTTCCTTGATGATATCGACCTTGGGCTGTAAACCGCTTGTGGAGAAAAGATCGAGAACCGGAAGTCCGTAAAATTCAGCAACTTCGCGGATGATGGAAACATATCCGGCGAGGTTTGTTTCCTCCGGCAGACCGTTTTCTTTTGACACCTCATCTTCGCTGCAGCGGTGCAGTGGCGTCATGAACAGGATGTCTGCATTTGGAAAGCGGTTGATGAGCTTTTCACACAAAACGTGCATTGCGCCGTAAAAGGTGTAAGGATCGCGGGATTCAAACGTGCCGAGCTTTGCGTCCCCGTGTCCGAAATCGTTGGTTCCGCCGAAAACAACGACAACGTCCGCATCGGAATCCATCGAATCAACGCGGTTGACAAAGGAAAGATCAGGCTCCTTTGTCGTCAGGTTTTCGGTCTGGCAGGCGATTCTGGTTGCGCTGATGCCATAATTTTTTACAATAGCGCCGGAAAGCTTCCCGAATACGGAAACATAACAGTGCTCTGCATCAGAAGCGCCGACCCCCTCTGTGATGCTGTCCCCTAAAAAATAAATCTTTTTACCTTTTAATTCCATGATAAATTGTCTCCCCTTTTTTATGCAGTTTTGTATAGCTACGTTTTTGGAACGCTGTAATCTGTAGCTGACTGCAGCTTCGAAAAATCAGCAGACCGCAGTCGATCTTCCCTGTTATCATAGTCTTTTCTGGGAAGTTCTGCAAGGCATTCGCAAACCGCCGGAAAGTATGATATACTTGACTACAGTTCACTCGTGGCTTTGTGAGCAGCGGAAAGTATCGAAGATGCGTTTTTGCGAATGGCGCGTGTGAACTGTAACTACTTGACTACAACAATCCCAGTCTAACGATGAGAGGAAAAAACGATGTCTCTGCAGTTTATCACCGGTGCGTCCGGCTCCGGAAAAAGCACCTATATCGATCAGCAGATTATCGCCCGTTCCGAAAGAGAACCGGAGGGGCGTTTTTTTATCCTTGTGCCCGACCAGTTTACGATGCAGACGCAGAAGGATCTGGTCAGTCTGCATGACCGGAAAGGGATTATGAATATCGACGTCCTGAGCTTCGGACGTCTGACGCACCGCATTTTTGAGGAAATGGGCGCAAATCGGCTTCCGATGCTGGACGATACGGGAAAAAGCCTGATTATCCGGCGTGTGGCGGCGGGACAGAGGGGGGAGCTTCCGGTGTTGGGCGGCAGGCTTGGACAGACGGGATATATCCATGAGGTGAAGTCTGCGATTTCGGAGTTTATGCAGTACGGAATCGGTCTGCAGGAGCTGGATCAGCTGACAGAATTTTCAAAAAAACGAGGACAATTATACTATAAATTAAAAGATCTGCGGACAATTTACGAGGGCTTTCAGCAGTTCATCCGGGAAAAATATCTGACGACGGAGGAATCGCTGGAGGTGCTGGCGTCGTATGTGCCGCAGTCGAAGCTGTTGAAGGACAGCGTGATTGTATTCGACGGGTTTACGGGCTTTACGCCGGTACAGAACCGGGTCATCGCAGAACTGATGAAGCAGGCAAAAGAAGTGATTGTCACAGTTACCCTCGGAAGTGGGGAAAATCCATGGGAGGAAATCCGGGAGCAGGAGCTTTTTTCCATGAGCAAAAAGACGATACAGACGCTTGCAAAGCTTGCACGGGATGTAGAAATTCCCATCGCGGACGTCGTTGAAATTGCACCTAAATGTTCGCCGCGGTTTTCGGAAAAAGGAATGCTGCAGCATCTGGAAAAATACCTGTTCCGCTATCCGGTGTGCGTGTGGAAGCCTGCGCCTGCAGAAGGGAGCACGCAGAGCGTTTCTGCCGGAATGGTGGTGCAGGAGTGTGCAGAGACTGGCGGGCAGGAACGGTCCGCGGCGCAGAGCGCTGCGATTGGCCTGCCGCCCGTGCAGCTTCGTCTTCTGGAAGCCTCCACACTGCGGGAGGAGGTGCGTCAGATCTGTATCGCAATCCGGCGGCTCGTGACGCAGCAGAATTACTGTTATCGGGATATCGCGGTCATCTGCGGGGATTACACCTCATATGCAAGCTGCATCGAGCAGGAGTTTGCGGCATTCGGCATTCCGGTCTATCTGGATCAGACACGGGGCGTCACCCTGAATCCGTTTATTGAGTATATAAAAAGCGCACTGCAGGTACGGGTAAAGAACTATAGCTATGAATCTGTTTTCCACTATCTACGCAGCGGTCTGGCGGATTTTGCGCCGGAGGAAACGGATCGGCTGGAGGTTTATGTACGGGCGTTGGGTATCCGTGGGCGGAAAAAATGGGAGACGCTGTTTGTGTATCCGACGGAAAATATGCTGGACGCAAAGGCTGAGCTGGCGCAGCTGAATGCGCTGCGGGAGCGGCTGGTTTTGGGGCTTGCGCCGTTGTATGGAAAATACAAAACGACGAAGGAGTACGCACAGGGGTTGTATGAGTTTATCGCACAGAGTAAAATCCAGCAGAAGCTAAAAAGCTTCGAGCAGCGCTTTGCAGAGGCGGGCGATCCGGTGCGGGAGCGGGAGTATGCGCAGATTTACCGACTGGTGATGGATTTGCTCGATCAGATCGTGAGCCTGGTCGGGGAAGAGGAGACGACGGCAGAGGAATTTGCAAAGCTTCTGGAAGCCGGATTCGAAGAGCTGCAGGTTGGCACGATTCCCCAGAATGTGGACCGCGTGGTGGCGGGGGATATGGAGCGGACGCGTTTAAAACAGGTGAAGGCGCTGTTTTTTGCAGGCGTAAATGATGGCAATATTCCGGGCAATGCGGGAAACGGAGGGATTATTTCCGACCTCGACCGGGAATTTTTAACAGGCTCCGGGCAGGAGCTTGCGCCGTCGCCGCGGCAGCAGATGTACATTCAGCGGTTTTATTTGTATTTGAATATGACAAAGCCATCCGAGCTTTTGGTGCTTTCCTGGGCGCGGATGAATCTGGAAGGAAGGGCGCTGCGAAAGAGCTTTCTGGTGGGTCAGGTGCAGCGGCTGTTTCCGACGATTCCGACAGAAAAGCCGGAGCTGGAGCCCATGCTTTTACAGGTGCAGTCTTTTTCGGATGGACGGGAATATCTTGCGAATGGACTTAGAAGCTATGCGGATGGGCTGTTGGATGAGGCAGCGGAGCGTGAGTTTCTGACGCTGTACCGGGTTTACCAGCGGCAGGATGTGTACCGGCTGTGGAGCGGACAGCTGACGGATACGGCATTTTTTTCCTATCAGGAGCCGTCCCTTGGAAAGGCGGTGGCAGCAGCGCTTTACGGGCAGACGATTTCCGGAAGCGTCAGCCGTCTGGAGCAGTTTGCAGCGTGCGCTTATGCCCATTTTCTGCGCTATGGCATGAAGTTAAAGGAGCAGGAAGAGTTCGCGTTTGAAGCGGTGGACATGGGAAATCTCTACCACGGCGTGCTGGAAATTTTTGCGGAAAAACTAAAGGAGATCGGCAAAAACTGGTTTGATTTTACTGAGGAAGAGGGCGAGCGGCTGGTGGACGAGGCGGTGGATGCGTATGCGGTGACGTATCATCACACGGTGCTGTTTGACAGCGCGAGAAACGCCTATATCGTGCAGCGGATCAAGCGGATTTTAAAACGGACGGTAAGCGCCATGCAGTATCAGCTCAAAAAAGGCAGCTTTGTGCCGGAGAAGTTCGAGGTTTCGTTTTCGGTGCTGGAGGAGTTGGATGCGGTCAATATCGCGCTTTCTGAGCAGGAAAAAATGCGGCTGCGCGGCAGGATCGACCGTGTGGATATGAAAGAAGACCGGGAGCATGTTTATGTCAAGGTCGTGGATTATAAGTCCGGCAGCAGGGAGTTTTCGCTGGCAGCGCTGTATTACGGGCTGCAGCTGCAGCTTGTTGTATACATGAATGCTGCGATGGAAATTGCCGGAAAAAAGCATCCGGAGAAGAAAATAGTCCCGGCGGCGATGCTGTATTACCGGGTGCAGGATCCGATGATTGAGATGCCGGAGGGCGAGCCTTCGGCGGAGGAGGTCAATGCGCAGGTGCTGCGCGCCCTGCGGACAACCGGCATTGTGAATGCCAGGGAGGACGTTGTCGAGGGGCTGGATCAGGGCTTTTTAGGGCGTTCGGATGTGGTGCCGCTGGAACGGAAAAAGGACGGCAGCTTTTCGGCGCGTTCGAGTGTTTTGGAAGAGACGGATTTTCAGGCGGTATCGGCATTTGTAGAGCAGAAAATCCGACAGGCGGGACGGCAGATTTTGGATGGAAAAATCGCATTGGATCCGTATGAGCAGGGCAACAGAAACGCCTGCGAATACTGCGTGTACCAGAAAGTGTGCGGATTTGACAAAAAGATCGACGGGTTTGTAATGCGCGAGCTGGAAAACCTGAAAGAAGACGAAGCGATGGAGCTTATCAGAAAGGAGGTCGCCGATGGGAATGAAGTTCACGGAGGATCAGCAGCGGGTCATTGATCTGAGAAACTGTAATATTTTGGTGTCGGCGGCGGCAGGCTCCGGCAAAACGGCGGTGCTGGTCGAGCGGATTGTAGAGCTGGTCTCCGGTTCAGGATGCGATTCGGCGCAGGCAGTGGATATTGACCGGTTACTGATCGTAACGTTTACGAATGCGGCGGCAGCACAGATGCGGGAGCGAATTACGAAGGCACTGTCCGACCGCGTAGAGGCAGAGCCGGACAACGAGCATATAAAAAAGCAGCTGATGCTGATCCACAATGCGAAGATTATGACCATCCACAGCTTTTGTTTATATCTGATCAAAAATCATTTCAATGATATCGGTCTCGACCCGGATTTTCGGACGGCGGACGAGGGCGAAATACGCCTGTTGAAGCAGGAGGTTTTGTCAGAGCTTCTGGAAGAGCAGTTCGCGCTGGGGCGGAAGGAATTTACCGACTGCGTGGAATATTTTGCTTACGATGGTCGGGAAAAACGGCTGGAAGAGCTGATCGAACGGTTATATACCTTTTCCGGAAGCTATCCTTTTCCGGAAAAATGGCTGCGGCAGCACCGCATGGATTATCATGTGGAGACGTTTGAGGAGCTTGTAAAAACAGAGTGGTTTGCAGGCATGATGCAGGAAATTTCAGCCCTGCTGCAGGAATGCAAAGAGCAGGAAAAAGCTGCGCTGAAGGTGTGCGAGGAGCCGGATGGGCCGTATTTTTACGCTGTAGCGCTGGAACAGGATCAGGAGCTGATCGCAGGGCTGGAACAGGAGCTGGCGAGCGTGGTGCAAGCAGCATCAGAATCAGAGCAGTCTGTGTCACCTGCAGAAGTGGACTCGTCCGTTGCGAAAGATGCTTTCGAAGCCCTTGCAGCGCGGGTGCAGGGCATTTCCTACGCCCGCATGGCACCAAAAAAGGATGACAGCGTGTCGGCAGAAAAGCGGGAGCTGGTCAAGGCGATGCGGGAGCGTGTGAAAAGCCTTTTGGGGACGCTTTCCGAAAAATATTTCGTATCCGGCCCGAAGCAGTGGCTTGCAGAATGCAGACAGGCGGACGCAGCGCTGTGCGAGCTGGTGGATCTGGCGCTTTTGTTCGGAGAAAGACTGACGGAGAAAAAGCGGGAAAAGAACCTGCTGGACTTTGAGGACATGGAGCATCTGGCGCTGCAGATTCTGTTAAAGGAAGAGGAAAACGGACAGATGGTGCCGTCGGATACGGCGCTGGAATACCGGGAACAGTTCGTAGAGATTCTGATCGACGAGTATCAGGACAGCAACCTCGTGCAGGAATTTCTCTTACAGAGTATTTCCGGCGAGGACGACGGGCGATTTAACCGGTTTATGGTAGGTGACGTCAAGCAGAGCATTTACAAATTCCGTCTTGCACGGCCGGAGTTGTTTTTAGAAAAATTTGCGACCTATCAAAAAGAAGACGGAAGCTGCGTCCGTGTGGACTTAAAGCAGAACTTTCGAAGCCGCCATGAGGTGACGGACTGCGTCAACGACCTGTTTTTACAGCTGATGCACAGAGAGCTTGGCGGAGTGGAATACGACGCGGATGCGGCGCTGTACCCGGCGGCGCAGTTCCCGGAGGCAGATGGCGAAGCAGCGGACGCGCGGGAAAAGGACGTAGCGCTCGGCGGAGAAGAAAAGCAGGGGAGTGCTGTGCCGGTGAGTACGGCTTGCGAAGCCTCGATCGCCCGCTCCCCTTACGAGCCGGAGCTTTGCATTGCTGCAATATCCGGCGAAAAGGGCGAAGACCCGAAGGAGCTGGAAGCGAAAATGATCGCCGGAAAAATCCGCGAAATCGTTGGAAAGCTCCCGGTGCGGGACAGCGAAAGCGGACAGCTGCGCCCGGCGCGGTATCAGGATATCGTGATTTTACTGCGGACGACATCCGGCTGGGACGAGACGTTTAAAAAGATACTGGAAGAAAACGCCATTCCGGTCTTTGTGACGTCCAAGACGGGGTATTTTGCGGCGACGGAGGTGCAGACGGTTTTGAATTTCCTGCGTGTGCTGAACAATCCGCTGCAGGAAATCCCACTGTTCGGCGTACTCAAATCGGTGCTGTTTGGATTCAGCGATGCGCAGCTGGCGACGCTGCGCGCACTGGATGAGACGGGAAAACGCTGCCTGTACGATTGCGTGAAGCTGGCGGCGGGAGAAGGAGAAAGTGGTGAAGGCAGCGTAGGATATGGCAGCGGAAGCAATGGTGCTGATGCCTCCCTTCGCGAAAAATGCTGCAGCTTTCTTTCCTTTTTAAACCGCTACCGCGAGTACGCGGTCTATCTGCCGATTCACAAGCTGATGGAGCAGTTTTTGGAGGAAACGGGCTATCTGTATACGGTCAGCGCGCTGCCGGGAGGTGTGCAGCGCAGAATCAACGTGGAAATGCTGCTGACGCGGGCAGAAAGCTTTGAAAAGACGAGTTATTCCGGTTTGTTTCATTTTATCCGGTACATGGAACAGCTGGAAAAATATGACATTGATTACGGCGAAACGGGCGCGTCGGACGAAAACGCGGATGTCGTGCGGATCATGAGCATTCACAAGAGCAAGGGGTTGGAATTTCCGGTATGCTTTGTGTCGGGACTGTCGAAACGCTTTAACCGGCAGGACAGCGCGGCTCCGGTGCTGATGGATATGGATTTGGGACTGGCGATCGACTGGGTGGATCCGACAGCACGGATCCGACATACGACGCTGAAAAAAAATGTGCTGGCGCGCAAATTAAATGCCGACAGCATGGGAGAAGAACTGAGAGTTCTATATGTTGCGCTGACGCGTGCGGAGGAAAAGCTGATTCTGACCGGAACCTGTAAAGAAGACAAGCTGCCCCAGGAGGATGCTGCACAGGGTGCGTATGGCTATTCGGCGCTGCGGCTGCAGGAAGCGTCTTCCTATTATGATCTGGTGCTTCCGGCATGGCAGTCCGTCGGACGTCGGCTTCAGATCTGTACGCAGGAAGAACTGCTGCAGGCAGAGCTTGTGCGTGCGTCCTTGGGATACAACAGCAGGCAGAAGCTTTTTGAGGAAGCCGGAAAAGAGCCGGAGGCGGCAGAGCTTGCGCTGTGCGAGCGCCTGCAGAAGCCCTATGCACATGAAAACCTGGCGGGACTTTTTGTCAAAACAACCGTTTCCGAGCTGAAAAAAGAAGGCATGCAGGAGGAAGCTGCGGAAGGGCTTACGCTGTTCCCGGAGGAAGAGGTCGTGCCGTATCTGCCGCAGTTTGTCAGGGAACAGGAAGAAACCGTGAGCGGGACGACACGGGGAAGTGCGTACCACAGACTGCTGGAGATTTTCCCCTTTGAACGGCAGGAAACCTGGACGGCGGCGAAAATCCGTACGGTCATCGAAGAATGCAAAGCAGACCGAAGGCTGTCGGAGGAATATGCTGCTGCGATCAATGTATACAAGATCCGGGCATTTTTACAGACGCCTCTTGCAGCGCGCATGGCAAAGGCTGCCCGAAGCAACAGACTGCACCGGGAGCAGCCCTTTGTGCTGGGGCTTTCGGCAAACCGTTTAAATACAGACTTTCCGGAGGATGAAACCGTGCTGATCCAGGGAATTATCGATGTTTATCTGGAGGAAGAGGACGGCATCGTGCTGGCAGATTATAAGACCGATCTGGTAAAAGACCCGAAGGAGCTGATTTTGCGCTACCGGGTTCAGCTGGACTATTATGAGGAAGCACTTGTGCGGCTGACCGGAAAATGCGTGAAGGAAAAGCTGATCTATTCGTTCGGGCTGGAACAGGAGATTACACTGTAAGATGGAAGAATTTTATTATCAGAAAATGGACAGGCAGAAGCAGGCAGTGTATTACGGCATGCTGCAGGGCGTCCGGCAGCTGGCGGATCAGATTCAGCTGCCGCGTGTGGATGGAAAAGAGCTGTATGACATTTTTTTCCAGATGCGGCTGGATCACCCGGAAATATTCTGGGTGGTCGGGTTTTCATGGAAATATTACCCCGACTCCCCGAACCTGATTTTCGTGCCGGAATATCTGTTTGAAAAAGGAAAAATCAAAGAGCATCAGATAGCGCTGACATCGCGGGTGGAAAAGCTTGCACGGCAGGCGCAGGGACTTTCGGAGTGGGAAAAAGAAAAATATGTGCACGATTTTATATGCAAAAATGTAAGGTATGACAAGTTAAAGAAGCCGTATTCTCATGAAATCATCGGACCGCTGGGGCAGGGCGTAGGCGTCTGCGAGGGAATTGCAAAGGCGGTCAAGGTGCTCTGCGACGCGCTCGGGCTATGGTGTATGATTGCGATTTGCGGCAACAATCCGGAAAAAGGCATCAAATACCGCCACACTTGGAATATCGTGCGCATCGGCGGGCAGTATTATCATCTGGATGCGACATTTGACAATAGTCTGACCAGAGGGGCGCGGGAGGATGCCGAGTGCCGTTACGATTATTTTAACCTCGACGATAAGGCGATGTTCCGCGACCATGAGCCGCTGATCGCGCCAGCGCCGGCGTGCACGGACAATGGACATTTTTATTATAAGGAAAAGAAGCTTTCCTTTACGAAAATGGAGGAGGTCAAAAAGCGCGCGCAGCAGGCGGTAAAAAAAGGAAAAGTCCTGACGTTTCACTGGCGCGGATCGTATCTGACGAGGGACGTGCTGCGGGAAATCCTGGATGTGCTGGAAGACGCCGGAAAAGAGAAGTCGAAACTGCCCCATATTTACGCGAATGCAGCGCAGGCGGTATTTCGGGTGTGGTATTCCGATATCGACACTCTTGCGTCGGAAATTGTACTTGAAGACGCAAACGAGGGAGAAAAGACAGAAAAGGGATTGAAAAATCCGGAGTGATTCGCTATAGTAAGAACGTGGTTTTCCACAAATAAATACTTATGAGGAGGATTTACTCATGGATAAGAAGTTTGGCATCAAGCATGTCGTAGCGATGGGTATCGGAACCGCACTGTTCGTTGTTTTAACCAACGTGCAGATCCCGGTTGGTTTCATCCCGAACACAGCTTTGCAGACCCGCGCAGCGGTACTTGCATTTTTCTCCGCTATTTTTGGTCCCGTTGTTGGCGGTGCCATCGGTCTGATCGGTCATGCACTGGGTGATGCAGTATTCTACGGAAGCGTATGGTGGAGCTGGGTATTCCCGGACGCTGTATTCGGCATCATCGTTGGCCTGTTTGCTGCGAAGTATAAAGTAAAAGAAGGCAGCTTCGGCGGCAAGGAAATCGGCCTGTTCAATATCGTACAGGTTGTTGCAAACGCACTGGCATGGATTCTGGTTGCTCCGGTTTTGGACATCGTAATTTATGCAGAGCCTGTAAAGAAGGTATTCACACAGGGCGTGACCGCTTTTGTTGCAAATGTAATTATCATCGGCATTCTGGGAACTCTGCTGTTAGTTGCCTACTCCAAGGTCGGCGCAAAGTCCGGAAGCCTTTCCAAAGAGGACTGATACATGACTCCGATCATCGAGTTTAAAAACTATACTTTTAAATATCGATCACAGTCAGAGCCTACACTCCGGGACATTGACCTTAGGGTCAATGCCGGAGAGAAGGTTTTAATCGTGGGACCGTCCGGGTCGGGAAAATCGACTCTGGTGCACTGCATCAACGGGATGGTTCCTTTTTCATACCCTGGCGAAAGCAGCGGAACTTTGACTGTGGGCGGTAAAGATCCTGCGAAAACCGGTATTTTTGGAATGTCCAAAATCGTCGGTACGGTGCTGCAGGATACAGACGGCCAGTTTATCGGCCTGACGGTTGCAGAAGATGTTGCTTTTGCACTGGAAAACGACTGCGTAGAGCAAGAAGAAATGTTCCGCGCAGTAGACGAAGTGGCAGAGGTTGTGGATATCAAAGCCCTTCTCGGCAATGCACCGACGGAGCTTTCCGGCGGACAGAAACAGAGAGTTTCCATGGCGGGCGTGCTGGTAGATGATGTGGATATCCTGCTGTTTGATGAGCCGCTGGCAAACCTTGACCCGGCGACCGGCAAGCGGGCTATCGACCTGATCGACCGGATCTGCCGGGAGCGCGACAAGACGGTTATCATTATCGAACACCGGTTAGAGGATGCCCTTTACCGGGATGTAGACAGAATTGTGGTGATCGGGGACGGAAGGGTTGTAGCGGATATGACGCCGGACGAGCTGCTTGCCTCCGATATTCTGATTCAGGAGGGCATCCGTGAGCCGCTGTATGTGACGGCGCTCAAACATGCGGGATGTCAGGTTGCGGCAAAGGATCATCCTCAACATATCGAGACGATGAATCTGGAGCCTTATCAGGAAAAGGTAAGGGACTGGTTCGAGAAGGTTTCCCTGCCGGAGATTCAAGCAGAGGAAAAGCCGGCCCTCGAAGTGCTGGATCTGGACTTTTCCTATATTACAGGCAAACCGATCCTGTCGGATATTCATTTCCGTATTAACAAAGGGGAAATGCTCGCAATTGTCGGCAAAAACGGCGCGGGTAAGAGTACGCTGTCAAATCTGATCTGCGGCTTTATCCATCCGGATCACGGTAAGATCCTGTTAAATGGCAGTGATATTGCGGATAAATCCATCAAGGAGCGTGGCGAGGCCATCGGGCTTGTCATGCAGAACCCGAATCAGATGATTTCCAAGCCGATGATTTTTGATGAAGTGGCGCTGGGACTGCGGGTCCGTGGCGTGCCGGAGGAAGAGGTAAAGGAACGGGTTTACGATAAGTTAAAGATCTGCGGTCTGTATCCCTTCCGGAACTGGCCGGTTTCTGCTCTGAGCTTTGGTCAGAAAAAACGTGTGACCATCGCTTCGATCCTCGTCATGAATCCGGAGATCCTGATTCTGGATGAGCCGACGGCAGGACAGGATTACCGTCATTATACGGAAATTATGGAATTTTTAAAGCACTTAAATGAGACCCTTGGCATTACGATCATCATGATCACACATGATATGCATCTGATGCTGGAATATACCGACCGTGCGATCGTTATCGCGGACGGCGAGCTGATTGCGGACGACAAGCCGGCAAAGGTGCTGACGGATGAAGCGGTTGCAGACCGTGCTTATCTGAAAAAGACGTCGCTGTACGATCTGGCGGTGCGCTGCGGCATCAGGGATGCGTCCGGCTTTGCAGAGCGGTTTATTTATTATGAAAGGCAGGTGAGAGCGGATGGCGGGCAGAATTCTGACGTACAGTGAAAAAGATACCTGGATCCATCGGCTTTCCGGCGTTTCGAAAATGATCTTTTTCCTGCTCTGGTCACTGACCGGTATGCTGACCTATGACACGAGAGTGCTGCTGGTCATGCTGGTCTGCAGTCTGGTGATCTTTAAGGTTTCCCATACGGAATGGAAACAGGTCGGGACGGTATTTCAGTTTATTTTGCTGTTTTTGTGTATTAACATGCTTGCGGTGTGGCTGTTTTCCCCGAATCAGGGAACTGTGATCTACGGCACAAAAACAGAGCTTTTACACCTGTTTGGCAATCATAATATCACAAAGGAACAGCTGTTTTACCAGTTTAATATTATGCTGAAGTATCTGACAGTAACGCCGGTGGTATTGATGTTTATTGTGACGACCAACCCGAGCGAGTTTGCGGCAAGCTTAAATCGCATGGGTGTCAGCTACAACGTGGGCTACGCCATTGCCATCGCGCTGCGCTACATCCCGGACGTACAGTCTGATTTTACCAAGATCAAGCATGCGCAGGAGGCGCGGGGCATCGAGATGAGCAGCAAGACATCCCTCTGGACGAGAATCAAGCGGATGAGCACGATTATTTTCCCGCTGCTGTTTTCCAGCATGGATCGTATCGATGTGGTCAGCAATGCCATGGAGCTTAGGGGCTTCGGTAAAAATAAAAAACGTACCTGGTACATGGGAAAGAAGCTGGTACGAAACGACTATCTGACGATTGGATTTGCGGTAGTATTTATGGCGGTCGCTCTGACCATTACGTTTGCAGACGGCAGCCGTTTCTGGAATCCATTCCAGTAAAAAAACGCGGGGCTGTGGGACACGGGTATCGCGTTTTTAGAAAAAATCCGGGGCGCGGGCAAATTGGATGCTGCGCTCCGGGAAAATGGAATCAGGGGATGCAGCGGATTTTTTCATCGGCTGCGGAAAGGGGAATGTATGATTTACACACTGGAAAATGACAGCCTGAAAGTTCAGGTAAACTCCCACGGCGGCGAGCTGTGGTCGATTCAGACAAAGGACGGGGCAGAATATCTCTGGCAGGGCGATGCGGCTTACTGGAAAGACCGCGCATTGAATCTGTTTCCGTATATCGCACGTTTGACTGAGGGCAAATATATGCTGGATGGCAAGACCTACGAAATGCCGATCCACGGCTTTGTTAATTCTTCCGATCTGGAAGCGGAAGAGCATACGGCACAGAGACTGGTGCTGAAGCTGACAGACAGCGAGAATACGAGAGAAATGTATCCCTTTGCGTTTGTTTACTGGCTGACCTATGAGCTTGTCGGCAACAAATTAAATGTTACTTTTGCGGTAGAAAATAACGACAAAAAGGTGATGTATTTCGGCGTCGGCGGTCATCCGGGCTTTGCCGTTCCGCTGGAAAAAGGTCTTGCATTTGAGGATTACTGCTTACAGTTTGAAGCTCCCGGGAATCCGATCCGCGTTGGCTTTTCTGAGGACTGCTTCGTAAATGGCGAGGACAGCGAGTTTATTTTATCTGACGGCGGTAAGCTGCCCCTTGCACACAACCTGTTCGATCAGGATGCGATCGTGCTGACTGATATGGCGAAGGCAGTGACCCTGTGCAGTGAAAAAGGAACGAGAAGCGTGCGCGTATCCTATCCGCAGATGAATTTCCTGGGGATCTGGCATATGCCGTTTACCGATGCGCCCTATGTCTGCATCGAGCCCTGGTCTGCGCTTCCTTCCCGCAAGGGCAGGATCGAAGACCTTTCCGAGCAGCCCAACCTGGTTCATCTGCCTGCAGGCAAGCGGTATGAAAATACCTGGAGTATTGAGATTTTCTGAATTTTGCAGAACTGTGAAAAGGAATGTGCCTTGGCGCATTCTTGCGCCGAGGCGCGGTTGCTTCGGCAACCATCTATCCTTGCGCCTAGTGCGCATCCTCGCGGAGTGTTTCTTATCGCATGGAAACGAAGTTTTCCATACGATAAAAAAGAATCCGGCGTCAGACAGCGATAGGACTGTGCGCCGGATTCTTTTTTTATAAATCTGAAATGCTCGCAGAGCGTGCGTTTTATCTCTGTGTCGCCATGGTTTTTAACTGTCCCATGACCTTTTTGACCGGAGGCAGGTAGAGGATGATCAGCGTCAGCACCGCTTCCACGGACAGATAGATGCCGTTGTAAACCAGGGAATAGACCGGTGCGGACATGCCGTAGTCTGCAGCGTAAGCGCCGAAGAAGATCATACCGGATAAAAATGCGAAGAAATAACGACCGAGTACACCTGCGATATAGCCCTTCACCAGACCGTTTTTCGATTTGGAAAACAGGCCGGATAAGCCGAGCGCACCGAATGCGAAGATGTAATCAACGAGCATCTGCGGTATGCTGATGATATACGGATCGCTGACCAGCTGTAAAAAGCCGTAGGCGATGGCGGTTATCAGTCCGGCACGCAGACCGTACCAATAGCCGATCAGGACTAAGAACAGCATGGAAAATAAAGTGATGGAGCCGCCGAAGGGCAGATGGAACAGCTTGATTTCGGAAGTGACAAAGGCAGCAGCTATCGCCATTGCGGAAAATGCCAGCTGACGTGCGGAAAATTTAGGCTGCTTCACAGAATTGCCGATAAAGCAGGCCAGCAGCAAAAGCGCCAGCATGAGGACAACCAGTGCGGTATAACCGGCAGTGGTCAGCTGATAAGTCGTTCCCCATTCATCCGTGATGGGGATTGCAAAAAAATTGGACATAAAAAAACCTCCTTGTGTGCACAGGAGGGGACGAAAAACAGGACAGATAAAAATCTGTCACATGTGCCTCCCTACGCCGGTATTATCCGGTTCAGGTGATGAGGGTCAGAAATCCGGGCGGATATTCAGTCTCAGCAATCGCTCCCCTGGCAATGTTATAAAATTTTGGTTACAGTTCACAGCTTATGATAGTCAGGTTGAGGGAGCGTGTCAAGCCTTTTTCGAAGCTGCGGCAGTAAGGGGCAAGGGAACTGGGAATAAAATTAGGGCTTGTAACCGTTTCGGATTGGGAATATACTAATATACTGAATTGACAAAAAAGATAAAACGATAAAAGGACTGTGAACAAATTGAATAACGATAATTATAAAAAATGGTTCATTGGACTGGCAGGCGGCTTTGTAGTCATTGCAGGAGTGCTGACCAGTTCGTTTTATGTGTCTTATGAAAAGGTAAAAGGAGAACTGGCGCAGATCAGCGGCGAGCTGTTAAACGCACAGAGTCAGGTGGAGGATCTGACAAAGGAGCTGGAAGAAAGCAGCAATGCAGTGGAAGAAACGCGGGAAGGCTATGTGACCGTCATGCTGCAGGACGGCGAGAAAGAGGATCTGCCGGAAATTCCATTTTCTGTG
>UMHL01046986.1_pt1 | contig 16539 bp, 15 predicted proteins | sample 1965551 | NCBI WGS metagenome assembly UMHL01 (sample SAMEA4836100, study PRJEB28245) | human gut metagenome | biome: gut microbiome; material: fecal sample | place: Denmark | collected 2008 | reverse complement strand
TTAGGTGCTTTTTTGTACTGTCTGCACAATTTGGGGCAGTTCATTAAACGGGTGCTTTAATAGCTATTTTACTTTTCAAAATACGGTTCAATATCAAATTCAGAATTTATATGAACGTCTCCCAAATATTCGCTTTTATTTACGGTTAGTAATTTATCACCTAAAAAGAACTCTTGGATTTTAGAGTAATCGACATCAATATAAAGTTTACCTTTCTTGAGACCAGGAATATATTTCAACAGGGCATTACATTGCTTTTTCCATATTTCTTCATTAGGTTAAAAACAATTTAATTGGAAATTGATCTGATTAAATGCAATAAATTGACTGACCGATTTAGAATAATACAAAAAATAAACAGCCGTAGCAATTGTTAATCAAATGCTATAGCTGTTTTTCATTTATGATGTTTACAATCTGCTCTACTTGTTTATCATTCAAAATTTTGTCCCGACAAAGTATATAATTTAATAATTCATATTGGCTGTAGTAATTAAAAACAGGAATATCTTCTCTGGGGTTTTCAATATTAACTTCATTTTCAGGATTAGAAAAATATACCGCGCCGTTAATATATACTCTAATTTTATTTTCTTTTAATATACCCTTAAGTCTGTAAATATGTGTTGCAACTTGCTTTGTAGGGTTATAGAAATTTTTAGTATGTCTTATGTCGTATTTATCTATTTTGTATTGTAACCAATATCTTTCGTTACAGTCGCCGAAGATATACCCTTTATGATTTTTAGTTTCAATAACAAACACCCCTGTGGCACCAACTACAATGTTATCAATCTCGCTTTCCTTACCTTCATAACTTATAACAGCGTTTCTGATTAGCTTGTAGCCGTCAGGTAAAGAGTTTAGAAGATAAGCTGTGCTTTCCTCTCCCTGTTTTCCTGCAACTATAATTTCGCTTTCATTTCTACTGCTTGATAATAACGGCAAAACAACTATTGCCAATATTATTATTGTAACAAATAGCAAAATATAAAATAAATTCATTAAATAGTTTCCTCGAAATTTTTTAAAAAAATTATACCATTATCTGTTTCGTCAATCAACATAGTAAAAAAAGAAAGAGCATCAATCGTGAAATTGATGCTCTTTGTTATCATAATTATGTCGTAAAAATTGGAACAAAAAAATGCAATTTAGACCGCGTGCAATATCGTGCAACATAAAGTAACTCAAAAAAAGCCGAATTTTTTCGTAAAGCCATTCGTAAAATTGCAAAAAATCGCATAGTTATGCGGGAAATCAGGCTTTTGAATGACCTCCAAAACCGCGTGCCGAGGGTTCAAGTCCTTCTGCCCCTGCCAAAAAGAAACAGTCACCGTTTTGGTGACTGTTTCTTTTTTGTAAGACAAAACTTGTCCAAGGCACGCGCGTGCCGGGCTTCGTCGCCGAGCGCTGCCAGTAGCAGATGAAGCTAGGCGAGGATGGCGCAGCGGTCAAAATATGGCGTAACACCGCCATATTTTGGGCACCGCAAGAGGGGTTGCGAAGCAACTTCAAGTCCGTTTGTATATCATAGGCAATCTTGTGGGGATAATCATTGCTTTTGTTTTACGGCGATTTTACTTGCTTTTCCCATATAGATAATATTACGGCGCACGGTCTTTTCCATACGCCACTTTTTCTTTATCACACCGTTTTTTGTCCACTTTGTACCACACAATCCAAGCAATCCGTTTGGTACATCATCAAAAAAGCATCAATCACAATTCAAATCCGTTTGTAACGCCCATCAGCATATCCGTGTTTCGCTTAACATAATACATTTCGGTTATTTCTGAAGTTGTGTGTCCGAGTAAGTCTGCCACCTGCCTCGGTGTTAATGCTTTTACCGTTCCGTCCTCTGCTCGCACACCTGTTACAAGCTTCGTTGCGAAGGTGTGGCGCAGACTGTGTAAGCCTTTTTTCTCAATTCCTGCCGCATCGAGTATGGAATAAAACCGTTTTCTTAAATTCAACGGTCTTGTAAAGTTGCCGTCTGCATCGGGTATCAATGGTGCATCCTCACCGAAATATCGCTCGTTGCGTAATTCAATAATCGCTTGTATTGCCGTTTCGTTTAAGGGTACGATACGCTTGCTTGAAGCGGTTTTCAGCTTGCCTATAACAATTTCTCGTCCGCTTTTTCGTTTTGCTCCGTCACGCTTTTGCGCTTCTTTAACACCTCTTTGTATGTGCATCACTTTCTTTTCAAGGTCTATGTCGCTGTTGATTAAACCTAACACTTCAGCAGTTCTCAGTCCCGTGTTCAGCATAAGAATATATGCTGCCGCTTGATTATGTTTCGGCTTGCCTGAAGGGTACTTCTTGTATGCTTCAGCTTTGAATTTTTCAATTTCTTCATCGGTGAATACGGTTATCGTTTCGCATACGGGAAGCACTTCTTTGTTTTGCTTTGCAAGATAATTTGACTTTTTTATTGTCGGCACAGCGTTCATTGGATTCTTTTTTATGAACTCCTCACGCATAAGATAATCGAAGTATTCGTTGAGCAGATTGTATGTTTGCTTGACTGTAGAGAATGAATATCCCTTGTCGGTCAGCGTGCTAATCAATCGCTTAATGTCTGCACCTGTTATGTTAGAAACAATGAGTTTACCCATGTAAGGGACGATTTGATTTTTGTAAATCTGCTCGTTGCGGTCATAGGTTACTCGCTCAACATTCGGGTACTTAAACACTTGCAGGTAATTAAGCAGGCTGTCTTTTACAGTCTTGTTACCCTCAATGGCATCAATGATTTCTTCTTCGAACTTGGTTATGTAGTCCGTCATTTTCTTGTTGACTTCAGCTTTGGTCGTGCCGGAAAAGCTCTTGCGTTTTCGCTCGCCTTGCTCATCCTTGTACCAAACTACGCCACCCCATCTGCCGTCTGTTCGTTTGAATGCGTTGCCGTTTGTCAGCAGTTGTTTTTGCATTTTATCACTCCTTTCGCACACACAATATCACAAACCTATTTCAATATCCAGACCAAAGATTGTGTGTCTGCTTTTGTTGTTTTAGCTTCAAGAAGTCGTCGCAAATCGCCTACAAGCCGTTTTTAGTTTTAGTCCGACGAGTTACTCTATTTTAGATAGAAATCGTCAATTTTTGCTTACAGCGTTGCCTGATTTTTCATAAATAGGTTTATCATACCGCAACGCTTAAGTGAATACGCAAAAGCCTTGATTTTCTGCGAAAAACAGCCTCAACTGCATACGAATTTGGAATCATACGCAAAAGTATTACGAATCGGAAAGCCGACAGGCTTTGCCGGACGGCGTTTTCGGGCATTTCAAAGCCCGAAAATCATACCCCTTTATCCTGCTTTAAAATCGACGGCTTGAAAATTGCTCCAAAACCCACTCAAAAGAGCCGAGATTTCATCCAAAACCAAGTTGAAAATCAATTCAAAAAATGCAAAAGAAAATTGCCATTTTTTCAATTTTAGGCTTTTAGATTATTTGTCATCAGCTCTTACAGTGGGGTACACTATATTTGATGAACTTTGTAGATATTACTTTGCTGTGCGTTTTCAAAAAATCTTTGAGTAATATCTATGTAACCTTTTTCTTCGAGTGACTTGAGCGTGTTCCTGCAAGTAGTCGGACACATATTGCACTTCTTCGCCATCTTCGGAACAGACCAAAAACTTACACCTTTGCTGTCGCCAACCGAAACAAGAAAACAGTAAATCATAAATTCGTGCGGCGAAAAGTTTTCATCAAAGATTTTGTTCGGCATATAGTAAACCTTGCCATCGGTTTTGTAATTTTTGTTTGCGTACATAATTTTTATCCTTTCTTAATTTGTTTTTGAATCCACAACTTGAATTCATCTTTCGGTACAACAATTCTTGTGCCGATTTTTATTTTTGGAAAACCTTTTTCATTGACAAGCTCGTACGACCTTGTGCGAGATATTCCAAGCACTTTTGCAACCTGCGATACCGGTATCATCATCGGTAGTTCATCAAAACTTTTGTAGCTTTCTTTCATTGTGCTGCCTCCTTTCGTATTATTCGAGAGATACTTTTTCAAAAAGAAAAGAGAGTAAAGCTAAATTTGAAAACAAAAACTCACTCATAAAAAAGTCCCTCTACTATACAGAGAAAAATTCCCATTTTGTTCGGGTGTTTTTCAAAATTTTTTACACCTTGTTTACATTTAATTTCACCACAGAAAAAATATCCCTCTATAATACAGAGAAAAATTCAAGTTTTGTTGATGTGTTTTGAAAGAAAATTTACAAATTATTTTATAAAAACAAAAATCCTCACCTTTTTATAGATGAGGATTCATTACCTGTACTATTATTTGTACAATTAACAAAAAAATTTGTATTGGTTGTTGAAATATGGTATATTTAGTTTATATTAATATACAATCAGGAGAATGAAAATGGACACTAAAAAGGAACAAGAGCGTGACGAACTTCACCGTGCTATATAGGCAATCGCAGATGACTTGCGTGGCTCTGTTGACGGCTGGGATTTCAAGTCTTATGTGTTAGGATTTATGTTCTATCGCTATATAAGTGAAAATCTTACGAACTATATCAATAAAGGTGAGCACGCTGCAGGCAATACCGATTTTGATTATATCGCTTTGTCGGACGAAGAAGCCGAGTTTGCAAGAGAAGACCTTGTAAATGAAAAAGGCTTTTTCATTAAACCGTCGGAGTTTTTTTGCAATATCAGAAAGAAAGCACCTAATGATGATAACCTTAACGAAACACTTGAAAAGGTGTTTCGTCATATTGAGGAATCTGCGCAGGGTGCTGACAGTGAAGATGATTTTGCAGGCTTGTTTGATGATATTGATGTGAATAGCAATAAACTCGGCGGTACGGTTATCAAGCGTAATGAAAAGCTTGTTAAAATCATCAACGGTGTTGGTGATTTGCAACTTGGCGATTATCAAGATAATACCATTGACGCATTTGGTGACGCTTATGAGTTCCTTATGGGTATGTACGCATCTAATGCCGGCAAAAGCGGTGGCGAATACTTTACTCCTCAAGAGGTCAACGAACTTCTTACCCGTATCGCAGTTGCAGGCAAAACCGAGGTTAATAAGGTTTATGATGAAGCCGTTGCGTGATTGATACAAGGATTTCTGCCCGCTTTTGTTAGGGCGTTTGCTAATATATCAGAATTACCGCCTTCTTACGCCGAGGGGTGTGCAGAAAGGTTATTTTTTTTGTCAGCATTTTGAGATTATGGGCATCAAGAGCCTATATAATGGTCGTTAGATAATAGAAAATGCACACGCCCATAACGATTGTTGTATCCCGTAACGAACAGGAATTATTAACGTTATGAGTGTGTGCATTTATATCCGACTTATTGTTCAGGGCAGATTTCCCATTTGCCTCGCTTTACAATTTCGGATAAAGCCTTTCTGCTTTAATTCAGTTCTGACCCAGCGCATTCGGGAACTGTATTCTGTGCCTGAACAGTTGGCGTCCTCGATTTCAAGTAAGTCCTTTGGAATATTTAATTGCTTTGCTACGAGGTCATTAATAGTAGCGGCATTCATGGCACCATTGGCATTTTTCATCACTATTAAAATGGCATCCATGAGTTCCCGTTTTTGAGGTAACTGCTTCATAATGGATACCTCCGTTACTTTAATTTTGAACGGTGGTCAGCTAAATATGGCTTCATACCCGGAGTGACCGTAATCGGAGGTATTGCGGCAATTTGAAGTTCTGCTCGCTCACTGGCGCTTAGCGTTGTTGAGACAATAAGGTCTCCGTTATCCTTAAATGATATTAAGTGTTTATCAAACAAGGCATCGTGATGTGCACACAGTAAGAGACCGTTGTTCTCATCCAGTTTCTCCGCATCAGAACTGTCTTTCCATGATTTTATATGACTACCGATAAGCATCTGCTCAGTTTGAATTCCGCATAAAGCGCACTTACCGTGATACTTGTTTATTAACAGGTCTTTGAAAAGTCCTTGTCCTACTCGCTGTTTGGTAATGACTTCCTTTTCCGTGGAAGATAGATTCTGAATTTGTTGTAAAACCTTCTGCGTAGATTTAATGGTGCGCTTTTTCCTGGTGGGAAGTGTGGCTGCTTTGACTTTTGCGACAAGTGTACCAGTAGTACCAGCAGGGAATACAAAAGCATTTCCTGCGGAAACAAGATCAATATAATCGCCGAGAGAATCGGGCAAGAAAGTATAAATGATGTTGCCTCGGCTGTCAGTGCATTGGTGTATATTTTCTGTTATTGCTGCTTGTAAATCTTCAACTTGTACCTGGCACGATTTTTGGGTATGAGCGGCATTGGCAGCTGCATCCCATGCGGCGAAGATAGGAGTTCCGGAAGGACTATCGTACACACCCAATAAAAGTGTTTTGTTAGTTGGGGTTATGGGACGGAGAAATCCAACATTATCTACGCCTTGTTGAATTTGAATACGTTTTTCAGAAGGCAAATTTGCGCGTCCCCCGTTTCCGATTCGCCACGCATAAATATATAGGTTGATAATAGAAGCCCCGGTATCGAGTGTTCCTTCGTAAGGCTGATGTCTCTGTGCTGACCAGGAAAATGTAAAGCCATCAGAGTTTAGTGTGGTTTCAATGAGGTCTCTGATTTCTTTGCCAGTAGGGCCCACAGGATCAGGACCAGGAGCGATAGTTCCGGTTGCTGTTATTTGATTATAAGGCATGGGTATACCCTCCATTCGTTAATGATGATTCCAGTATATCACACTCCTACTAAAATGTACATATTCATTTTTATTCTTTTTTAATTCTGAAGAAATGTGAGGTTTCACGCTTATTCATATTAAAACACGTTAAAATGGAACTAACTCTTGCTTATTTCCGCCGAAACGAGTATAATAGGCGAAGATCAATAAGGAGGTAAATCATGGAACAATTGATGAATGAACCTTGGGCAAGCTTGGAAGAGGTTGCGACATATTTGGGCGTAAATAAGGATACCGTCAGAAACTGGATAAAGAAAACAGATATTCCAGCACACAAAATTGGCCGGCAGTGGAAATTCAAACTATCCGAGATAGATGAATGGGTCAAAAGCGGGAAAAGTTCAATGTGATGTAAAAAATAACGAAACCGGAGTAACTTATGAACAATGACATTATTGCCGTCAGCCTATTTTCTGGGGCGGGAGGATTGGATATAGCAAGTTTTATGGCTGGAGTCCCTGTGGTATCCAGTACAGATTTTGATGCAGACTGCATTCAGACTCTGAAATCCAATGAGGATTTGTTTGGACAGACGCAAATTCTTGAGGGAGACCTTCATCAGATTGACAGCAGTGTATTCATGGATATTGTTAATCAGCATGAACACAAAAAGTTTATCGTGATTGGTGGTGCGCCGTGTCAACCATTTTCTAAAGCAGGCTATTGGGTTGGAAATAATACGCGAAAGGGCATAAATGATCCAAGAGCAACGCTTGTTGACGAATATCTGCGTGTGGTTACAGATATTCAGCCAGATGGTTTTGTTTTTGAGAATGTCGAAAGCTTGATGCATCCAACAAACAAATCGATTGTTGACAAGTTCATCGAGATTATTGAAGAAAACGGATACAAATATAAAATCGTTAGAGCCAATGCGCTTGATTATGGGGTGCCACAAAAGAGAAAGCGCCTGTTTATTATAGGGACAAAGGGCGAGTTCAAGCGGGATGAACCAATCAAAACACATGGCGATCCAGAGACATGTGCGGTGATGGGATTAAAACCATATGCAGCTGTAGGTCCGTTCCTTGAGGGTTTTGAAGGCGATGAGTATTTCGAGGAATATGAAGTCACTAAAGGTGGCACCTACTATGAAGATCTGTGTGAAGTTCCACCGGGACAGAATTATAAAGCACTAACTGCATGGGCAGGATATCCTAATCCAAAATTTGTGGCCGACAAGCGCTTTTGGAGTTTTTTGCTTAAGTTATCTCCAGATAAGCCTTCCTGGACGATAACTGCTCAGCCAGGACCTTGGGTTGGGCCTTTCCATTGGGACAACCGTAGACTGAGGGCGCCGGAAGCTGCTGCTATTCAGACTTTCCCTCGCGGATATAAGTTCTATGGAAATCGTCGATCTGTGCAAAAGCAGATAGGCAATGCAGTTCCCTGCCTTATGGGAAAGGCTATGATAGAATTTGTAAAGGAGAGTTTAGAATAATGCCAAATGTATTAAGTATTTTTTCTGGCGGTGGTGGCATAGACTGTGGATTTAAAAAAGCGGGCTTTGATATTTGTTTATCAACGGATTTTTGGAAGCCTGCGTGTGATACGCTTGAAAAAAACAAAGTTGGAAAAATGGTTGTGTGTGATGATATACGCAACATCGATTATGATGCTTGCCTCGCTGAAATAGGTATGAAAAAGTCTGATATTGATGTTTTGGTAGGGGGGCCTCCTTGCCCGGCGTATTCAAAGTCGAGATTCTATCGTACTGATAAGAAGCGGGCTTTGGAGGACGAAAACTCCTTCACACTATATGAATACTTTCGTGCCCTTGACGAAATAAGGCCTAAAGTTTTCTTTTTTGAAAATGTCTTTGGCTTTGTGTATAAGCCACATCAAGCAGCTTTTGACTTGCTGAAAGAACGAGCAGATGAATATGGGTATGATATCACATACAAGGTCGTAAATACGGCGAACTACGGTGTTCCCCAAATGCGGGAACGTTTTATCTGCGTTGGCATAAAACGTGGTGAAGGAGAGCGATTTGTTTTCCCGGAAGAGACACACTACGATCCAGAGAAAGTTGCCGAAACTGACCGGGGGGATAAAAAACCGTGGGTGACTTGTGGTGAAGCCATTGGTGACCTTGACTACGATCTCCCAGAAGATGCGGAAATGCAAGCAGGATCGAAACATAAAGATTTGTTGAAACTTGTACCTCCTGGTGATAACTATCTCTATTTTACCGCTGAGAGGGGGTATTCGAATCCCATTTTCAAGTGGCGGTCAAGATACTGGTCTTTTCTATTGAAGCTTTCACCAGATCGTCCATCATGGACTATTCAGGCCAGCTTTTCAAATAATATGGGACCATTCCATTGGAAGAATCGATTTCTTCGCATAAATGAGATTAAAAGGATTCAGACATTTGATGATAATTATGAGTTGTGTGGAGACTTTAGGGATCAATGGAGACAGGTTGGAAATGCTGTTCCCGTAAAAATGGCTCAGATAGTAGCAAATGAAATACGTAGACAGTATTTTACGGATGAAGAAAAGTAAGGAGGCGGAATAAATGCCAGAATATCAGTTTGCAAATAGAGATGGTTCAATCGTAGCCGAAGATTACGATAAAAACACATACTTCTCTGCAAAACAAGTTCTAAAAAGCTTAAAGGATGCTTTTCAGCTTTTTCCGTACACGGTTGAAATCAATCAAGTGGATAATTTTGAAGACATATTCCATGTCACATATCCGGATGGAAATGGATTCGGAGACATTTATATTTGCGGAAAAGGGACTACTCCTGGAGGACGACAGGGTCTCAAAGACGAGCAAAGAATTCAGCCTAAAGCCAAGTACTTAAACTTTGTTTATGACAGGCAGAAAGAAGGCAAAAAAGGCGTTTTCCTTGGAGTATATTCCAGAGATGAGCAGACTGTTTTTTGTACATGGAAAGTAATGCAGTCAAATGCGGCATCTCCAGAAACACCGATTTCAAAGCAAATTAAGATAGACAGTATTGCCAAAGCAATGCAGGAGGGATTTGTTCAGCAGGATAAAGGTCGTGGTGAATATGCGTGCGCTTTTAAGCCGGAATTCTTGTACTTTTACCTAAAAAACAGCGAGTGGTTACATACTGGCGCGGTGAACGAACTTGCAGAACATACTCCTCCGGAAAAAGAAGATGACGAGTTGAATGATGTCTCGACAGAACTTGTGTTTAATACTGGATTGCAATCCAAGTATCCTCGAAATAGGATTATTTTTGGTGCTCCCGGAACAGGTAAAAGCTTTACAATTAATCAGCAACGCATGGATTTACTTGGTAAGCACAACGAGAGTGATTATGAACGTGTGACTTTTCACCCCGATTATTCGTATGCAAATTTTGTTGGAACATATAAACCTGTAATGGTTACACACCCCAGTTCACAACAAGCGGATAAAGATACACAGTATGTCCTATCGGTTCTTACAGATCCAAGCAAATCTGCTCAGGAAAAGTATGATTTATTATTTGATAAATTTAAGGATGATGGGTTGACAAGACTTCCTATCCTGTTGGGGCTTTATACGGATGAGACATTCAAGACCCGGAAACAGGATGGAAGTGACGCTGTTGGTGACAATAGCGTGGAAAGAAACCACGGAAAAGCAATAAGAAAATATGTAAGTTTACTTACTGGTCAGGAAAGAACCAGCGATATTGCTTATGAATATGTGCCAGGTCCTTTTATGCGTGTATATGTAGACGCATTGAAAAATGCTCGGACAGGAAATCCGAAACCGCATTTATTAATAATCGAAGAAATTAATCGTGCCAATGTTGCTGCGGTTTTCGGTGATGTGTTTCAGCTCCTTGACCGAGGCGATGATGAAGTAAGTGAATATCCAATCCAGGCATCAGAAGACATTAAGAATTACCTTGCCAAAGAACTTGGCGGAAATCCGGAGGATTACTCAAAAATTCGTATTCCTGATAATATGTTCATATGGGCTACTATGAACAGCGCTGACCAGGGCGTTTTTCCAATGGATACGGCATTTAAAAGGAGATGGAACTTCACATATCTCGGAATTGATGACAGCGATATGGATATCAGAGGAAAATATGTCGTGATGGGGAGTAAGAAAAAGCAACGCATTGAGTGGAATGGCCTTCGCAAAGCCATAAACGAATTTCTTGCCAACGAGAAAGTTAACGAGGATAAGCAACTTGGACCTTATTTCATAGCCAGAAGTATCGTTGTCCCCGCTGATGGTGGCTCAGATATTGACAGTGCGAAGTTTTGCGATGTTTTTAAGCACAAAGTGCTTATGTATCTCTTTGATGATGCTGCCAAGCAGAAGCGAGGGAAACTCTTTGAGGGTAGCGCAAAAGGGCAAAACCGATATTCTAAAATATGTGAGGCCTTTGATGAGCAGGGTATTGGCATTTTTAATGCTGATATACAGAACCGTGTTACAGTACAAGATTTTGTGGCAAATGACCATGAGTTAGATGAGAACGGTATGGTGAAAACTGAATCAGAAGAGTAAGGAGGTCTTGATGTATGATCTCAAAGTTTTTACGAGAGCAAAAAAGATATACTCAAAAAGACCTTTGCGATATATTTGAATGTTCTGAAGAAAAGGCTGTACCTATTATCAGGAAACTTAAGGAATTCGGTGTTCTAAAATCTGTAAAGGCATCTGATCTGCAACGGGATCTGTCTAATCTTATAGAAGAAGACATTGAAATTGCGGATGTTGAGGTTGGAGAAAGTGAGTACCTTTATGTATTTACCTTTGTCGGGGTTATTGTAGTCTCTGGACGTGCTTTGAAGTGTTATCCCAAGTATCTTCTTAATGTGGACGAACCCAAAGAGGAACTACGCCAAGTCCTCAAGGTGCTTGAGAAATACAATTCAAAAGAACAGATAATTCGGATGTTCAATGACAGCAGCGAGAGCAGTTCCTTTAACCTTCTGGCGGTATTACTGTTCCTGATCCAGGATTATTTTGAGAACGGAGTATATAGCAATACAGAGGATATTATTGAGAGTAATGGGTCTGGCGAAATTCTATGGGATAAGACCATCAATGAAACTTTTACATTGCTTTCACATAACCGTCCTTATTATATCAACCTTCAAACAAAAAAACGGATAACAAATGACTTTGATTATTTTCAGCGGCTACATGAGTGTATTCTGACGAAAGCCTCAAAGGAAATGAAAGATGCAGACCTGCTGGATTTATTTGAAATTACTGAGGTAGATCTGACAGATGAGGGCCTGGATGAGTTTGGAGACAAGGAATACATTCTCTACCGCATAGAGAACGAATTAAGCACACAGTTTAACACAAGGAAGCAGTTGGTTCTGAAAACCTTGTATGCATATGTTGATCACAGTGGTAGCCTTTACGATACAGATTGTCTTTCCATATTTGGAACAAACAGCTTTAATCTCGTGTGGGAAAGTGTCTGTGCATATGTTATGAATAATCAGCTTGACAAACCATTAGGAACTTTGTCGCTTCCGGTGCCGTTAAAGCCTGAATATGATAAAAGCAAGAAGTTGATTGACATAATAGAAAAGCCGCTCTGGACAGTAACCGGAAAGACTGCAAGTGATACACTAATTCCGGATTTAGTTACCATTGTTGCGGATCAATTTTTTATTTTTGATGCAAAATACTATAATGCGCAGCTTGCACCTGGAGTTGCTCCGAAGGGGCAGCCTGGTATTGAGTCGATTACAAAGCAATATTTGTACCAGTTGGCGTATCAAAAATTTATAACTGACCACAAATTTAAATCGGTTAAAAATTGTTTTCTAATGCCAACAGAAAATCAAGATGTTGAAGATCACGGAGAAGCATCTATGGAAATGCTAACGTCTCTTGGTCTGCAAAATATTAAAGTACGTTTTCTACCCGCTAAGATGGTATACGAATACTACTTATTGGGCAAGAAAATGGAGATGGGGATTCTGGGTTTGTAGGATGAGTGGCACTTGAAAATATCGATAAAATGCCTAAAACAACTTTCAAGGCTGAAGAATTATAAAATTCATACCGAAAGGGTTTTACTATTATTTGTCACTATTTCTTGCAGTGGTGCGCATTATATTTGCGTTCTAAATATAGTTCATTTTTCAAGAGCATCAAAAAAGCATCAATTTTCAGCAAAAACTATAAAGACAAAAACGAACAGCACTTTCAAATTCTGAAAGTGCTGTTTTTATGCGGAATTTTAGAGGGACTGTATTTTAACACGCGGCTTAACTGAAAGCGTGCTTTTCGCTCCAAAACCGCGTGCCGAGGGTTCAAGTCCTTCTGCCCCTGCCATAAAAAAAGCCTTTATTTAAGCCAAATCCGGCTAAATAAAGGCTTTTTTCTTTATGTAATTTTCATTTGTTTCTATAACTCGATTTAACAATTTTTTTGTCTGGTTTCAGATTTTTCGCACTTTTCCGTCTGCTACAGCATCAAAAAAGCATCAAACGGTATTTGTATTATTAAGTAAGTGTTTATGAATATTTGGGAAAATATTTTTTTCAATATGCTTTGCTGAGTATAATAATCCCTGCATACTTTTGTAATTAACTTTATATCTTCCTTTAGAAAAGTTTTCTACAATTTTTTTCTTTAATTTATTTGGAACTAACAATTTATTGCTTGGAGATATAATAACTCCTGTAACCTTTTTATATTCATTTTGCTTATAATATGTTACCTTATTTTTTGAAATATTGTATCCATACTTCGATATAACTTTTATAATTTTATTTTGAGCGACGCTTGATATAGGTTTTTGAGAACTAAATAAAATATCATCTACATATACCGAAAAAATACAATTATTTTTCAAAGCGATATTGTTTAATTCATCAAACATATTTTTATTGGCAAGGTAAGATAATATTGGACTTACAGGTGATCCTGTACACAAATGTTTAAATTGTCTTATTCTCTTCAATCGAACAAAATCGTCTATTTCTTTATTGTTATTAATTGAATTAGTAATATCAACAGTACAAAGATCTGTCAATATTTTTGCAATATCTGGTGATACTTTTATGTCACATTTAAAGAATCTGTAAATTGTGTTTCTAGATATATTTGGAAAAAAAGCTGAAATATCAGCTTTAAATAAAAATTTTGAGTTTACATGTAAATTAGCATTATCAATATAACAACGTTTTTTTACACCAGAAAACACATATTCTGGGAAGTCACATTTTTGTAAATAACATTTTATTAATGATTGAATTTCTTTTAATTCTTTATTAGGTGCCTCAATCAATCTTGGCTTGTCTTTTTTGTCAATATATATATTAATCTCATCTTGAAATTTATTTTTTATGTATTTATTACTAGGAATATTTAAAAGTTTTTTTAACTGCTTTTTTGATTGTAAACAATAAAGTGGGCAATTATTTTTCAAGATAGAATCTCCTCAAAAGATGTGCTAACTAGTGAGCCATCTCTATACTTGATATTACTTCAAGCAATTTATCAAGTATAGTTATAAACCCACTTTCAGATATAGTTAGCAGTTTGCAGCCAATGATAATAAAGAGAAATATAATAACTGCGTTTTTTACAAAGTTATTACATTTGCTACTTGAAAAATTGGCATTGTTAAGAATGTTAATATTAATGTTAACATTCTTTTTGCTTGAATGTTTTTTCAAGTCATTCACCTCCTTTTTGTTAACTCCCTTGTATAAGGGGTTCCTCATTGTTAACATATAGGATAGTGAATAAATAGGTTTACATCTGAATTTTCGTTAACACATTTTCTCGTTCCTCAAAAAAAGGAAACTAATAGGCACGATGATGGATAATCATATAGACAATAATATAAAACACTATATTACAATGAATCTATAGAATCCGTTGCACCGGGTCAAATATGGCAGTAATAAGTGCCATCCATTTGCTTTCGCAAACCAATCGAGGAACCTTCGACCTAACTGCTAGCATCCATATTATAACATATTTGGATGCAAATGTATATATTTAAATGCAATACATGTGACTTATATAGTATTTTGTTAAAAAAATCCACATATAATTTATATCTCAAACCCATTAGTAATCCCATTTAACAAATCATCATTTCTCTTTACATAATACATCTCGGTAATATCAGAAGTTGAATGTCCGAGGAGATCTGCAACTTGTCTTGGTGTTAGTGATTTGATTGTTCCGTCAGGTTGTTTTATTCCGTTCACAAGGTTTGTAGCGAATGTGTGGCGAAGACTGTGTAAGCCTTTCTTTTCTATTTTTGCACCGTCAAGTATTCTGTAAAATCTCTTTCGGAAATTAGACGGCTTGGTGTAGTTGCCGTTTTCATCGCAGACGAGAGGGGAGTCCTCACCGAAGTAGAACTCCTCTCTTAATTTTTTATCATTTCAATTGCAGTTGAGTTAAGCGGTACAATTCGTCTGCTTGATGCAGTCTTGAGTTTACCAACGGCGATTTCTCTGCCTGGTTGCTTTTCAGTGCCTACTCGTTTACCCACTTCTTTAACACCACGCTGAATGTGCATAACCTTGTTTTCTAAATCTATGTCGCTGTTGTGAAGCCCAAGCATTTCTGCAGTACGAAGTCCTGTGTTAAGCATTAGTATGTAAGCTGCTGATTGCTGGTAAAACGGTTTGCCGGTACCCCAAGTTTTGAAACATTCTTTCTTGAATTTATCTATTTCTTCAGGTGTGAATATCGTAATTGTTTCACTTGTAGGCAGAACTTCTTTGCCTTGATTTGCGTAGAAGTTTGCTTTCTTTATTGCACCTACGCTGCGCATAGGATTTTTAAACAGTATTTCTTCCTGCTCAAGATAGCGGAAGTATTCATTGAGCAGATTGTATGTTTTCTTAACTGTTGAGAATGCATAACCTTTTTCAGTCAGTGTGTTGATAAGTGTTTTAATGTCAACAGCTGTTATGTCCGATATGATTTTGTCACCAATGTAAGGTGCTATTTCATTGTTCAGCAGTTGCTCCAATCTGTCATATGAAACTCTTTCGACTGACGGATACTTAAATACTTTAAGGTAATTATACACACTGTCTTTGAGCCTTTTGTTGCTCTCGTTGTTCTCTGATATTTCTTTATTGAATTTGGAAATGTATTTGGTGATCTTTTTGTTGACTTCGGCTTTGGTGGTTCCTGAAAAACTCTTTCGTTTTCTCTCACCAACTTCGTTCATATACCAAACTACACCACCCCAGCGGTTATCAGTTCGTTTGAATATGTTTCCGTTTGTAAGTAATTTTTTCTGCATTTTATCACGCTCCTTGCAGGACAAACACTACCACAAAAGGCAGTGTTTATCCAGATAATTATTTCTCAGTCTGCAAATTAATCCATTCAATAAATTTATCTCTAGGTACAATTATTCGTCCGCCCACGGTCATTGAAGGGAAACTCTTTGTGTGAGATAACTCATAGGCACTTGTTTTAGATATTCCAAGCACTTCTGCTACTTGAACAATAGATAGCATTAACGGTAATTCATCAAATGATTTATATTTACTTTCCATATTAATCACCATAGCCTTTCAGGCTACAAAAATAAATTAAAATTATTAACGCCTTACTGTAGCCTGATAAAGCGCTAATGGTGATTACAGCCATCTCAAAATTATGCCATAGGCAAATTTTGAGGGCAATATAATCTGGATTAGTGTGAATTTTCACACTAATCTCCTTTCAGCCTGCCAAAATATCAGCAGGCATTTGTTTTTTACATATTCAGTGTGTAATCATAGTCATCATATTCTTCATAACCTGAAGTCTTTTGTCCTTTAGCCTGACGCTTTTTGATGCTCTTTTTAGATAACTTGTATCTTTTTCTTGTGTACCTTCTGTT
>UMHL01054997.1_pt1 | contig 16597 bp, 10 predicted proteins | sample 1965551 | NCBI WGS metagenome assembly UMHL01 (sample SAMEA4836100, study PRJEB28245) | human gut metagenome | biome: gut microbiome; material: fecal sample | place: Denmark | collected 2008 | reverse complement strand
TTCTCTTTCCGTCTGACCGCCCCATACAGCGAGGAACGCCGGGAGAGGGCGCGGCAGTACGCCAAAAAGACAATGCAGCTGAACCGCTAAAAGGATATGGAAATGTTCACATCTGTATGGTATAATTCTTTCGACACAGAAAGACAAATCGGGCTTTGTAGAGGTGAACTCGTATGAATATAGTTATAAAAAAGATGGAAACCGATGCCGAGATCAAAGGGAAAGCATACGTTCATTGGAAATCCTGGCAGGAAGCGTATTCCGGTATTGTGGATCAACGGTATCTTGACTCGCTGACATTGGATAAGTGCGAAAAAATTGCTTTTCGTCGGACGGATAATGTCATCATCGCAAAAGACGGCGATTCCGTTATTGGATTCGTCGGCTTTGGCAAATATCGCAATGACGAACTCGAGAACGCCGGAGAAGTTTTTGCTATTTATATTTTATCGCAGTATTACGGAAAAGGCATTGGGTATCGCTTGATGCAGACGGCGCTCTCAGAGCTTGCTGATCATTCGAAAATTGCAGTCTGGGTACTGAAAGAAAACACAAAAGCCATCCGTTTTTATGAACGATGTGGATACCGTTTTGACGGCAGAGAGCAAATCATTGAACTTGGATCTCCTGTCGTTGCGGCAAGAATGGTTTTAGAAAGATAAATTCTTTTTTGTAAATCATTTTTCTCAAAAGTGCTGAAATTGCTTGCTTTTCAAGGCGTCTGGATGTTTCTCTACTCTCGATTTCCCTTGTTTTTTCCCTTGTCAGGAAAGAACAAGGGAAAGTCTTATTGCACCTTGTCCAGCAGTTTCGCGGCGTCTCGCTTGGCTTCCTTACTGGCGTGTGCGTAAATATTCATTGTGGTCGTCACATCTGAATGGCCAAGAAGCTCCTGCACGTCCTTCGGCGCTGCGCCGTAGGACAGCAGATTGCTGGTGAAGGTGTGACGAAGCTGGTGGAAATGAAAGCTCTCCATACCGTCCACTCTTTTCTTCGCTGTCCGGCACATATTGGAAACCGTTGCCGGAGACTCATACCGGCCATCTTGTCGCACACAAACAAGGCTGATCGCCTGATAGCCCTTTGGAGGATGCTCTGAAACCGGCAGACTGTAGACCTCATAGTAGGTGCGGTTCTTTTCCTCAATGCTCAAGTAGTAATTCTGGCTGTATAGCGGCCCGCAGGCAAGGCGGTCAAGCATCTGCGCCTTCTTTGCCTCTTTCAAAATCTCCGCCAGTGTGTTGCAGAAATCCACTGAGCGGATCTTTTTGCGCTTCGTGGTGCCAAGCTCCGTCCTGTGCCGCGCCGAGTTGTAGCGGATGCTGCGTCTCACCGTCAGCCGCTGCTCCTTCAAATCAATGTCCTGCCAGGTCAGGCTGCAAGCCTCGCCAATGCGAAGTCCGGTGTAGTATGCGATCTGGATGGGCAGAAGGGCCGGATTTTTCCTTTTAGACAGCATCTCATTCAATTCAAGAAACTGTTTGTAGGAGATCGTCGGGATAATGGGAATATCCTCCTCCGCACCGTCCTCTGAAAACAGGTCGTAGTCCTCCGTCCTCTTGCGGTACACGATATACTGCATGGGATTGAAGGAGAGGTACTGCTTCGGGAACACCGCGAAGCGGAACGCACCTTGCAGCACAGCGGAGTATTGCCGCATGGAGCCGCTGCTCAGCGCTTTCCTCACCGTGCCGTCCGGCCATTCACCGCCAAGGCTCAGCAGGTCCAGATAACTTTGCAGATGATCCGGTGTGATCTTCTTCAGCTTACGGTCGGCGATGGGGTGCTTCTTGATGCGTCTGGCTGTGTCGATGTAGGCGGCCACCGTGCCGTTGCTCAGAGAACCGGGCTTCAGTTCCTCCTCAATCCACTTGTCCAGCAGCCCTGCAAGGGTCAGGTTTTCAGATTTTGCTACGAATTGTTTTTCTTCATAATCCGCCATAGCCTTGCGGAGCATGGCTTCCGTTTCGCTCTTGCTCTCGGAGCCTGGAAACTCCCTCTGAACGCTGTTGCCGCTGGCATCCTCTACATAGAACCGATAGTACCACTTCTTTCCCTTTTTTCTTACAGAACCTTTTGCCATAGTGCTTCTCCTCTCATAGCGGCAAACGGAGCTGTTATGATGTGTTGTCTGCTATTATAGCAGACCTCACATGAACCGGCAAATAAAAAGCTCCGCACTGTCCTGTCCTTCATCTGACCGCACGGATCTGTTCCCGCACCAGAAGATCTGCACCCTGGTTGGCTTCCATGAACTTATGAATGACATCTATGCGGATGATGTATCTGCGCCCGATCCGCAGTACGGGAATCTTCTCCCATTCCACGAGCTTCCGCATGGTGTTTCTGCCAATGCCTGTATAGTCTGCGGCTTCTTCAATCGTTAAGCCGATTTTATCTGTCATGGGGATACCTCCCAAAATAGTAAAAATTATAGGTTGTTATTATCTCGCTATAAATGATGGCAAAACCGGACGGCGGCTGGCAGCCGCCCACGGGAGTCTCACCCCGGCCCATGCTGATGGGTGCGCCGCGCAATGCTTTGAGGGCGTTCAACGCGGGAGTATCGTTAGCTGAACGGAGGTCATGGCCATCTGTGATGCCACACACAGATGCAAACTGGCTGAATCGCTCGCCCAAATCCTCCTTTCCGTGCGGATCATGGCGCGCCATTTGCTGGGCTTTGCTCCGTTCAGGTTCGTTATCCGGTTGCCTATGAAATTTTCAAGGTACAGCAGATCCGCGCTTTCAGGCGCGTGTGATATTTGGCTGTGGATCAGCCGGGAAAGGCTCCTATCGGGTGATAAGAACCTTTCCTCGCGGATGCACGAATGGCCCGTTGCAGAAGCGTGGAAAGGGGGACACGCTCCTGCACGGGCTGCTATGGGTTTTAGGCTGTTTTGTTTACCTTGAAGTCAAGAATCTTGGTAATCAGCTTGGTTCGCATCCTGCATACCTTTTCTTCATCGAGGCAAAGGTGCGGAACACCGTTTTCGTCATACAGGGTTCTGGTTGCCAGAGCCGCAATATAACGCTCATAGTGCTTCAGCACAGCATTGATCGCGTCCACATTGCCGGACGCTGCCGCTTCGATGGTCGAGTAAGGCAGCAGAGATGCAGCGGTATTACTCAGATTGCGCGCCATCTTCAGTAACCTCCATTTCTTTTTTCAATTCCTTGAGGGACTGAGCGCGCTTGTATTGCACGGTACGGCGTACCATGTCCAGCTTGTCCGCAATTTCCTGATCGGTCATATCAAGGAAATACGCAAGCAGAACAATGTCACGCTTGTCATCCGGCAACACCGTCAGGGCATTGGCAAGATCTTCGTTTTCGATTGCCACATCATAGCCCTGCACATGGAAATGCGTCTGCTCGGACGGATACTCGTCCAGCACATACATTTGGCGCTCCTGCTCCTCTGACAGCTCCGAAAGGGATACCTCATGGTCGGAACGCCACGCGATATGACGCTCATAATCGCGGGCTTCTTCGCGCAGAACCTTCCTGCAAAAGCTGTCGAACTGATGTCTAACGGTTTTCTTTTGGGATGGTGTCAGCTCCAAGAGTCGTTCACCTCCTCTCATGCACCGAGAGGTCGGCTTTCTTCCCCTTTCGCTTCTATCCCGAATGGAAGGTGCGGTTTTGGCAAAGTTTCGGCAAAAATTTTCAAAAAAATTTTCCAACGGCATAATGAGCCGATGGAAAAAGAAAATATGGTACTTTGAGCAACACAAAGCGGTGTTCAGTCATTACACATCCAGATAGTTTTCTTAGCGGCATAACATGACCAGGACAATCATTTCCTTAACTGAATCAGTCGCCGTTACTCCATGTCGCTTGCGCGCTGATCCGTCGATGCTTGAAATGTCCGAACAAACGGCTTTGTTGTAAAAAAATAAAATCTGTGCTAAAATCTATCTAAAAGAGATGAGCAAAACAGTTGGAAAGAGCAGCCCACAAACAAGACAAATGGGAATCAAAAGAGCTTAGGGCATCTCAAGGGCGCAAAAACCACAGCGCGGTAGACCCCGCGCCTGAAAAAGGTATGGAAAAGACAGATCAGGCGGAACGCCGAAGCTGTTTGGCAGAACGGTAGGAGTGAGAGCCGTGCAGAACGGCGGCCAGCGCGACCGCTAAAGCGGAGATGTGGGCCAGTGTGTTGAGGTTTGCCGCGCTGGCGCCGTTGCGCACCCACAGCCGTTCCTGTCCAGACGCCTTAAAGCGGGAATTGTAACGCTCACACTCTGTACGCAAGGCGTATGTTCTCTTGAAACAGAGGCAGCTGCGGTCAATGGAAAGCCTGTAATCCGTGGGGACGATCCTGTATTTAACGCAACCCCTGTTCTTCTTCCCGTTATTCCAGTTTTTGTGGTTACAAGGGCAAACACCGGTCTTGGATTGGCGGAATGGGCAGCAGAATTTCTGCCGGGTACGATTATTGTCGGTGGTTTTGCCATCTTTGTGCATAGCCAGTCCAGCATCACAGATCAAGTTACCTGCCGGAAGAGCTTTGCTCTTGGAATTGCGTTTTTTGAGGGGGATAAAAGCTTCCCCATCATAGACCGATTTCACGGTGTTGTAGATGCTTTTCGCGTCGTAGCCCTTATCCGCGAGAAAGGAACACCCCTGCAAAGGGAGGATCTGGTTGGCTGCGGCGAGGATGTCAACGGCAACTGTGGAATCCATGATGTTGGCTTGGGTGGTCAGCTCGTAGAGTGGCAGCCCGGAGATGCAGTCCACCAGCACATGGCTTTTGTATCCCCAGTAGAACTCATACCGGCGCTCATTGTGCTGGTTGGAGGCAGAATGGACGCCGAGGGCACAGTCCGGGTCGCTTTTGGGGTGGTTTTCCTTGGAGAACTTGCTTTTTGCAAAGGACTTCGGGTTGTTCTGCTTGGTGTTTGCCATGACGGGCGTGGAATCCAGGCCAACGAAAGACGCATCCACCACGCCCAGCTCATACAGCTTCCGCACCAGATTGGCCATGATCGACTTCAACGCACCGTTGTTCAGCTGCCGCAGGAAGCGGTCATACGTCCAGTAGGACGGCAGCGGCTCCATGATGTTAAAGCCGCAGTAATGGGCGATGATGCGGTTGTTGTCCAGATAATCCACCAAATCTGTGATTTGAGAGAAACCCTCGCATTTCATAACGATAAACGCACAGACCATGGCTTCTTTGGGGAAGCCCCGCCGCCCGGTTGCCGCTTTGGGCAGCGTGAAGTCCAAGCTGCTGAAAAGTTTGTCATAAAACATGGCGGCGCTTTGGGATGTGAACAGCGTCACATCCTGAATGATTTCCTGTCGGTAGATAGCGGCCAGCCCCTTTCCGGTTGGTTTTCTCTCAAGTCAATTTTACCAAAAAGGGGCTCCGCTTTCTATATCATATGAGTGATTCCCGGTTTCAGCCATGACCGGAAACCATTGCAATTACTACTCTTTTGGAGTTTTGCTCATGGCTGATCTATCTAATCTCCGGGAGGTGATGAGCGATGTATACAGTGGCGGTCTGCGAAGATCAAAAGGATACGAGGGAGGAAGCGGCGGCACTGTGCGGCGAAGTCCTCACCGACCTGGAAATCGAACATCATATCGCTGCATTTTCCTCGGCAGAGGATCTGGAAACACAGCTGCTGTCCGGTGAACGGTTTGACCTGCTCTGCCTGGACATTCTTATGGATGGCGAGAGCGGCATGGAACTTGCAAAAAAACTGCGCATGACGGATGACCGTACCAGTATCCTTTTCCTCACAGGTAGTTCGGAGTATCTGAAGGACGGCTATGAGGTCCGCCCGATTCAATACCTGCTCAAGCCGGTAAAGAGGGAAGAGTTGGCACGGGCCATTGAAACCGACCTGCGGCTCCATCACCGACCGAAAACCTTTTCCATTAAGGTGGGCGGGCGCATGGCGGTGCTGCCGCTGGAAGACATTCGCTATGTGGAGAGCCGCGACCACGGGAGCCTGTTTCATATGGAAAGCGGGGAGCAGTTTTACCCTCTGAGCCTGACCGAAATCGAGGGAAATCTACCGGCAGAGCAGTTCTGCCGCTGCCACAACAGCTTTCTTGTGAATCTGGCGTGTGTGCGGGAAGTCAGCAGCCGCACTGTTTCCCTTGAACATTTGAAACTGCCCATCGGGCGGAAGTATGCCGAACGATTCAGGGAACAGTTTGTGCGATATCTGAATGAGCGATGAAAAAACGGACGTATGGGAAGTCTCCCCATGCGTCCGTTTTTTTGTTTTAAGGCAGCTTGAGGGCGGTCATGACTGTGAAACGCTCCGCATTGTAGCTGACGGAAAGGGTGCTGCCGTATTTGGCAGCAATCCTGCGCATTTGAATTAGTCCGTAGCCGTGGTCGGCAGATGCAGTCTTTGTGGTCAGCAAATTGTTCTCCTCGTCGAGGGCAACCACACCGCTGAATGTGTTCTCGCAGCGGATGGCAAGGTAGCCTTGGCGAATTTGCAAGGAACAACGAATTTCCCGCGGCTTGCCCGATGGTGTTCCGGCTGCGCCCTCCGCGGCATTGTCCAGCAGGTTGAAGAGAAAGCTGCACAAGTCATCCTCATCAATAGACAGCTCGGCAGGCAACGGAGCCGTTGCATGGAAGGCAGCGCCAATCTCTTTCGCCTTGGCTACATAGCGCTGCAAAACGGTGTTGACAATGAAGTTCGCCGTATAATGGAGGGGTGAAAGCTTCTCCAACTGGTCATCCAACTGCGCAAGATATTCCGTCAAACCTTCGGTATCCCCCTTGCGCTGCAAGAGCGACAGCACGGAGATGTGGTTTTTCCACTCGTGGCGGAAGGCCGATACATTCCGAAGGGATTCTTGGGCTTGCTTGTATTGCTCCTGTGCCTGTTGGCTGCGGCTTTGCAGGGCTATCATCTGCCGCTGGCGGGAGAAGGCGGTGCGGATGAACTCCGCCACCACCTGTGCCGCGCAGAGAAGGCCTGCCACAGTACACAGCAGGGTATATAGAGCCGTGGGGCTGCCGTAGAGCAGGGAGGTGATGGGATTGCTCAGTGGATAGAGATATTCCACGCCCACGAATCGGCTGACGCACCATGCGGCAAACAGCACGCCTGCAACACCACAGAGGCAGAGGCTTGTCCGGCGGAGCATCCGTTCATGAGAGAGCAGCATCAAAAGAACCGTCAGCAGGAACAGACCAAAGCCAAGCCAGTCCACCAGCCTGCCGGAAAACAGAGTGACCGACGTAAAGCACCGCAGGGCCGAGCACAAAATGTGCGCCGCCGCTCCGATCAACAATATCCGGCGCTTCCAACCATGCAGGGAAATAGCCAGAAAGCAGAACAGCAGGTCAATATAAATGAGACAGAGCCAGGCGGTCAGGCTGCCCGTTGTATCCAATCCGGCAGAAAGTGCGAAGAATGAGCCGCATGTCACAGGCACCGCCGCCAGTAGAAAATAGCCGCTCAGCGGCAGCAGTTTCCACAGATACGGCCCCGTCTGGGCGCTGAAAAGGAAAACCAGCAGCAGGAAAAGCGCCAGTATGACCTGTGCTGTGATGGCCGCCATGGGCCAGACAATGCTGGAAACAGCGGTCACAGAGTCGGAAAAGCGACTGACCAGAGATGGGAAAGCAGGGTAAAGTAAACCGTTGAGGGCTGTGCCGTAGGTGACGATCCGCAGCGTCTTCCCGGCGCAGTCTATAGGAAGCGGGATGCGCAGATCGTCATAGGAAATGCTGCTGAAATCCACATCTTCCAAAAAGGCATCCGCACGGTTTTCTTCGTTCGGAAAGTCAGTGTAGAGCAGTTCACCATCCAGAAACACCTGTATCCCCGCACCAAAGCCAAAAAATTGCAGCAGATCCCGTTGACCAGGTTCCTCCATGACCCGCTCCGCCGCCACCGGGCTGTCTCCGTCCACCGGAATACCATCCAGATAGCCGCCTAAGCCAAATACAGGTTCCACCGGACCGCTTTCTGTCTCAAAGGTCCAACCGTTCCGGTTCGTCTGTGTGCAGTTTAAAAGAAGCGATGTCTGCATCCTGTCTGGCTGAGACAGGCGGAACAGGCAGAAGACCGCTGCAGCGGCAGCAAGGATCAACAGAGTGGCTGCGGGCCAGATTTTTCTGTGCTGAGGCTCCATGATACCGCCTCCTTTCCTGTTTGCCATTGTAACAAAGTGTGTTCCTCTGCACAAGCGGCAAAGGGTTCTTTTTCCTAAACGACACGAATTTGCCCCTAAACAACACAACACAGCACGGTATGGGAATGGTAAAATAAAAGTGCAACATCATGCTGTGGAGGGGCTTGCGTGCAAAACCCTCTCAGGCGTGCGCCTGAGAGGGAGGCGTACTTTCCGCACATCCAATTAAAAAATGAGGAGGGGTATTGGATGAGGAGAAAATGGAACCGGTTTGTGGCCGGACTGCTGAGTATCGTCCTGCTGGTAACGATGCTGCCCATGGAGGTACTTGCCGCAGGCAACGGCGGCAGGGCGGAGCAGCCCAGCCAGACAATGCCATTTCAGGATGTAAAGTCCTCGGACTGGTGTGCCAAAGCTGTGGAGTACGTCTATTCCCACGGCATATTCAACGGCACCTCAACTGCCACCTTTAGTCCCAGCGGCACCATGACCCGTGGAATGTTCGTTACGGTGCTTGGGCGTATGGCCGGTGTAAATCCAGATGATCACAGTGGAGAGACGCCGTTTTCTGATGTGCCGCAGACGATGTACTACGCCCCCTATGTGCAGTGGGCGGCGAGGTACGGCATCACAGTAGGCACAGGTGACGGAAAATTCTCTCCCGATGCGTTCATCAACCGGGCACAGATGGCAGCATTCTTCGTGCGGTATTTTGAAGCGTTCCAAGTGGACTATGCGACCGGCGCAAATGTCACCACTACGCCTGCGGATCTGGAGCGTACCCCCGCCTACGCACAGGATGCTGTGCTGAAGCTCTGGAAACAGGGGCTTTTGAACGGTGACGGCACACGCTTTGCCCCCGAAGGCAATGCTACCCGCGCCCAGATGGCGATGCTGTGTATGCGTGCGGACGAGGCGGTGGAGATTTGGTATTCAGCACCCGGCATCGTGGGGCGTAAATCGGGTGAGACACCCCAGAAGGAAGATCAGAGCAAGCCGAATAGCGGCAGCAATTCCTCCGGCAGCAGTTCCTCTGGCGGCAGCTCTGGTGGAAACGGTTCTGGCAGCACAGCTCATACCATCACGCTGTATCTGCCCGATGGAACGACTTCTACCTTTACACAGACAACTTCTGCACTTTCCCTTGCCAATCTTCCCACGCCTTCGGTAGCGGGGAAAGCCTTCGTCGGCTGGTATTATGATGAAAGCTATAACAAGGCCGTTGCCGACGGTGATCCGCTCAGCGAAAATCTGTCCCTTTACGCAAAGATGGTGGACTACGATGCAATCGAGGGCGTGGAAACACCGACTTACGCCGGAGCGACGGATGTCGGACCGAACTTTACGATCCGCGTCAACAGCGATTCCGAAAGCGACCTGACGGGCAAGATCAGTCTGATCGGCACGGAGCAGCCCACCAGCGAAGTGGACGCGGACGGCAATACGATCCTCGTTGTCGGCAATGTCAGGAACAATAACAATGGCACCTACACCGTTGCGCCGCCCGCAGGCGGATGGGCAGAGGGCGGCACTTATAAGGTGGTACTGGAGGATAACAGTCTGTACTTTAACGGCGAAGCGCCTTCCGTGCGGGAATACCACTTCACCGTGGAAGCGGGCGATCCGGTGCTGAACTGGCATCTCAGAGAGGAAGTTAAATCCATCCCGGCAACCGCCATCGGCAATGCCACCCAGAACGGCAAACGGGTCAAGGCACTCAGTATGCCGGTCGCTGCCCTTGACAGCAGCGGCGCGGCTATGGATGCCGTCTCCGACAGCACAGGCAGCTTTGTTTACGACGGCAACTTGGCAGTCGGCGACACCGTGGCCATTTATGAGGGTACTGCGCCTGAAGAGCGTGTGGCAGTCGGAACCACTGACGCCAACACCGGCGATGTTTCCTATGTAAAAATCACGGGGGTCAACAAGACAACCAATACCTATTCTTACCAGTCAGCCGCGGTGGAGGATGTTCTGTTCGTTCCCGATGTGCTGCCGGTGAAGGCAAAGTGTAAAGAGGATCAAACAGCGAACACTTCCGACGGCTACACCATCCTTGTTCCCGTGGAGGAACTGACCTTTACCACTGCATCGGGAGTGGAAAATCTGGACGAAAACACCACCGTTGATGTGGGTGATTTCCTTGCGTTCTATACGGGTGAAAGCTATACAACCGAAAACGCAGAGTCCGATGGCTACGGCCGCATCACGGCTGTGGACTATACCACGGATGAACTCGGTTCTGACTATTATCAACTCACCTATACCGATGCCACTAAAGATGATGTGCTCTCCTCCATGGATGTGGACACCACTGACCCTATCAGCGGTGATGCCATGCTGGACGGTGTTGACACCCAAAAATTGGAGGAACAGATTGCCCAGCAAGCCATAGAAAGCGGCTTTGCCCAGACTGTGGCGGACCGCATTTCCGTGGCGATAGACGAGATGGATCTGAGCGGCCTGACGGCAGGTGATGAGATTGACCTGCGTTCCATTGACATCGACCCGGAGGGCACTCTCGGTATTTCTACCCTATCCTTGAATGATGCAAGAGGCTCCGGCGCTGTCTCACCGGCGAGGGCAAATGCCAACGGCGGGGGCAAGACCAGTGTGAAGGTCAAAAGCGCTCAGATTACAAAAAAATTGCAAAACTTTACGGATGCGTCCGGAAACCCGCTGTCCGGCGTGCGTCTGGAATTGCAACTGGAGGTCACGAAAGAGGTTAAAAAGGACGGCGGCAGCATCGTCATCACCGTCACGCCCACCTTTATTCAGGAGCTGAAACTGGATCTGAGCACCCACGGCAAGCTCGTTTGGAAACACAAGTTCATTTTCTACTGGATCAGCGATGTGTATCTGGAGGCCGGTCTGAATGTTTATACCTACACCGCCATCAACCTCGACGCCACCGTTGTTTCTGAGGGCGAAAAGGACACCGTGACGAAGGTGAAGGACTTGGTGAACAAACTGGGAAAGAAACTGGATGCTTTGGAGGGCAAGGACACCGGCGGCGAGCGAGAAGAAATTGATACTTCCAAGCTCAGCTTGCAGGAACTGTACAACAGTATGCTGGAGTTGGACAGCGACTGGGTGGAATTGTACCGCAAACAGATTTTCAGAACAAAAAAGACCGTCGCAAAGATCATCAAGTTTGAGCTTACGGTAGACTTTGTGGTCGAGTTGAACATCCGAATGGCCATGGGTATGAACTTCAACTATACCAATGCCAAGCGATATGTGTTCGGCGTTTACATCTTTAAGCACAGGACCACCACCCGCACCTACAATCTTGTGAACGAGCAGTACAATCTGCGGCTGTATGCAATGGGAGCGGTGGGTCTGCGAGCCGGTGTGGAGATATGGCCCAGCGTCAGCCTCATATCGCGGAAGGTGGCCACGGTGGGCATTGTGGCCAAATTGGGCGCATACTTAAAAGGCTACGGGTATGTGCTGTATGCGCTCCACTATGAGGCAGGGAAACCAAAAACCTCCAACGCCTCGGGCGCGCTGTATGTGGAAGTCGGTATGTTCATGGACATCAGCGCCAACCTCTCCGCGTTTAAGGGCAAGGTTTCGTGGACACCGGAGATATACGCCGATGAAACGCCTTTGTGGTCGGCAGGCAGCACCCACGCCATCACGGCATTTGAGATGGAAAATGCGGACGGCGAGGGAGACACACCGACGGTTTATCTGAAAAACGGCGGCCTTGATGTCGTTTTGCCCCAAACGGTGCAAGCGCTGACCGGCTTTGACCTCACAACGGGCAAAGACCGCACCGAGACGTATGATTGGAACAAGTTTGACATCAGCTTTGACGATCCCCGCTTTACTACCTATCACACCGGCCCCGACAGCGGCAATTATAGTCAGCAGTATGTGAAACTGAATCTCTCCGACTGGCAGAACTGCAACGAGCCGGAGATCGACTGCGTGATGACGCTCACCTACAAAGGCTCAGACCTGAGCTTTTCCACCACCCCGGTGCAGCTCAAGGTCAAGGTCCATTGGGACCGCCTGCGGGACGGTTATCCCATTCATGAGCTGAGCAGCACCGGCGGTTACATCGGTTGGGAGCAGCGGAAATTCCGCGAGGCTCTTGATCTGAAAACGCCCGACCGCACTGGCTATACTTTTAAGGGCTGGACGTATTATCTGCTGAAAGACGAGAGCAACATCTTCTCTTATACCGAGGCAGATCGGTATGACGGCACCACCATGCCGGAGAGCGCATTGGTAGCGGTGGCAACGTTGGAGCCCCAAACCAACATTCCGTACACCCTCAATTTCTATCTGCAAAACGAGGACGGAACCTATCCCGAAACGCCGACCGAGAGCAAGGTTTATTATGGCACCGCCTACAACTACTTTGTGCCGGATGAGGCCCTTGTGCCGGACAAAATCGGCTACCACCACCCCGGCTATGCGGGCATCCACATCCGTCCGGACGGAACGGGCGGGCAGAATTACTATTACAGCCGCGCACCCTACACGCTTATATTAAGAAACGATGGTCAGGTAAGCACTGTGCCCTATCGCTATGGCGATCAACTTGACCGGCTGAACGATGCCCCCACCCGCCTTGGTTATATCTTTGACGGCTGGTACACGGACGAAACCTACCAAAACGAGTTTACCGAAACGACCATGCCCGCCAAGGATCTTACCCTCTATGCCAAGTGGGAGCCGGACGACATCAACTATTTCCTTGTGCTCCGCAAGGAGGGTGCAGACGGCAAGTGGTCGCAAACAACCGAGACCCGAACCGGAGAAACGGACAAAACAGTTACCATCAATCCGGCGAAGTTCCTTACGGAGGCGGAGAACGACACCTATGACATCCCTGAATCGGTGAGCTACACCGTCAGCGCGGAGGACGGCGGAACGGTTTCCATCAGCTACGCCCGCAAGCGGTACAGTCTGACCTATGACTTGAACGCCGCGGATGCAGCATGGGTTTCGGCCCCCGGTGTTAAATCCTATCGTCTGGGCGCTGCGCTCAAGCTCCTGACGCAGAGCTATGTGACGAGAGCGGGTTACACCTTTGATGGTTGGTACACGGATGCAAACTGCACGACTGCGTTTACTGCGACCACCATGCCCGACCATGATGTCACCCTCTATGCCAAGTGGACAGCGCAGGGCGGTATCTCCTATACCGTGGAGCATTATCAGCAGAATGTGACGGACGATGACTATACCCTTGCGGACAGAGAATCCAAGACCGGCGCTGCGGGTCAGCTTACCGCCGCCGAAAGCAAGTCCTACCTCGGATTCACCGTGCAGGGCTTCGACCAGCAGACCGTCAAGGGCGACGGCAGCACGGTGGTCAAGGTGTATTACAACCGTAACGAATACACGCTGACCTATGACCTCAACGGCAGTGATGCCGCTTGGACAGACAGTGAAACCGACCAATCCCACAAATATCGTTTTGGTGCGGAAATCACCACTCCGACCTCCAACGACCTGAGCCGCGCGGGTTACGCCTTTGGCGGCTGGTACACGGATGCGGACTGTACGGCTGAGTTTACCGCGACCACCATGCCTGCGGAGAACACTACCCTGTATGCCAAGTGGAACGCGGGCGAGGTCAACTACACTGTAAACTACTATCTGCAAAACGTGGACGGCACGGATTACGTACTGAAAGATACTGTGACCAGTTCCGGCGTGACCGGTCAGGCGGTGGATGTGCAGAAGTTCTTCGAGGGATTTGCGCCGAAAGCTGATTCGTCCACCTCAATCACCCTCCAAGCCGACAGCGCACAGAATGTGGTGGATCTCTACTATACCCGTAACCGATACACACTGAGTTTCAATCTGGGCGACGGAGTAAGTCTGGACGATGGCTGCGTCCCCAACGGCGGAAGCATCTATTACGGCGCGGAAATTTCTGTGGACATGACGAATGCAAAGCGCACCGGCTATACCTTTGCCGGTTGGTATGAAGATGTGGAATACACAACTCCATGGAGCGGGACGACTATGCCCTCCCGTGACCTCACCCTCTACGCCAAGTGGGATACCATGACCTATTTCCTCCGATTCGACTGGGACGGCAATGTGCCGCTGAGAGATTGGCTGCTTAATAATGGCGGCAAGCTGCTCACGGCTGAGTACGATGAGGCGAATTATGTGTATATCAACGCCAACGACCACGGCATTCCCTACATTGATGTGAGCGTAAAGTACGATCAGGCCTTTACCCTGCCCACCGGTATCCCCGGCGCCGAATATTTCGGCTATTATAAGGAAGAGCTGAACCAATGGGGGAATCCTACCGAGACTTTTGTAAAAGTGGAAGATACCAAACTAACCCAAATGGCCGCAGAACAGGGAGCCATCGTCAAGGTCGGTGTCCAATGGAAATCCGAAACTGATAGCAATGGCACAGAGCTGCTCTATAATGCCAACGATTTTCTGACTAAGGTCGTGCAGGATTACTCCTCTGAGGCAGCAAGCTACGCACTGGGCGTTGATTTGGATCTCTGCTATGCCGATACGACGCGCACCGGTGACATTGTCGGCGGCATCACATTCGATGGAAACAATCGCACGATCTACCATGCAAAACGCGGCGAGGCGGCTCCCAACCAATCCGTGGGCACCATCTACGGCTACGGAGATAACGTGACGGTGAAGAACCTGACCATCGACGGCATGACGGTGGATTACACGGCTACTGTCAGTAGCCCCAACGCGTATCATGCTTTCGGCGCTCTGGCGGGCTTTGTGGGCGACAGGTTCACGGCGGAAAACGTGACGGTCAAACATGTGACCATGAAACTAAACCTGCTGGGCGAGGAAGGGAATGCTTATATCTCCGCCCACCTGCTGCCTGCGGAGTGCATCGGCGGACTTATCGGCTATGCCAAGGGCACCGTGACTTTGACTGGCTGCAAGGTGGAGGATATGACCGTCAATGTCACCGATATAAATGACAACCGCGGTACACAGTTCCTGATTGGCGGTCTCATCGGCTACGCGGATGCTTTGTACACACCGTATGACGCAGAAGGAAAGTGGGCCGACAATGACTATCGCGGCAACGGCAGTGTGACCATCACCGGCTGCGCGGTATCGGGTATGACGGTCGACAAGAATGGTGCAACAGGTGCGACAGTCGGCGGTCTCCTCGGCGGCATCGGAAAGCGCGTTGTTTCGAAGACCGGAACAGAATACTCTGTGACAACCAACATCGATGCTACCAACACATTCCCCGAAGGATTTGAAAACATCGGTAAAGAACTCACAATGAACGATTTCACTGCCAGCAATTCCGCGGCGCGGTCGCTCGATGCCATGCCCGCTGCTGCTTTCGAGGATGAGTCCGATGAGGAAAACACTGCGGCTTGAGCCACGCATCACGAACGCACGATCACACAGAGGAGGGCAGGCAAGCGTACAATCACTTTACCTACCGCACCTACAAGAAAGATGGAGAAGCCTGCACAGGCCACTACATCCGGGAGTACGTTCTGAATGAGATCGTACTGGAGGACCTGCACCGGGTGACGAGTGCGGCGCGGGAACATCCGGAAAAGTTCGCCGCCTACATTGGCAGCAAGCAATCCGCCGAGCTTCAGCGGGAGATCCGCAGGCAGGAGAAGAAACTGGCAGCCATACGGAAGCGGAAAGCTGAACTGGACGCGATTTTCAAAAAGCTGTATGAGGACAGTGTGCTGGGCCGCATTACAACAGAGCAGTTCCAGATGCTGTCCGACAGTTACACGGAAGAACAGAACCTCATCACTGTCGGCATCTCACAGAAAGAGGACGAGATCCAGCGCCTGCGGGAAACGGCGATTGGAACGGACAGCTTCCTCGACAAAGCGAAGCGGTATACGGATATCACGGAGCTGACGCCGGAACTGCTGCGGCTGTTTATTGAGAAGATCGTGGTTCACGAGAAAGAGGTAAAGTGGTCTAAGCACGCGCCGCAGACCGTGGAGATTCACTACAACGGCATTGGCTATGTCGGCAGCGGCCAGCTGGATGTGGAAGAAACGATGGAAGCACCGGACCCCCTACAAACCCAGGAAACGGAAGAACCCCGGCAGGCATCGTAGATACGATGACCTGCCGGGGTATCCCAGGAATCACTTGTTACCCCTGTCAGGGGGGAACAAAAGGTAAAACTTTTTTACTCTGCGTAGTACCTCGGTCTACTGATAGATGTAAAGCCCTCCAGACCAGTAACGACCACATTGTTATAGCCGCTGGCGCAGTGGATGATCAGTAGCTCTCCGTTTGCGTCCCTGCCGCCAACAATGCCCACATGGGAATTATCCGGGTAGAACACCAAGTCACCGGGCTGTGCATCCGCCCACGAAATATTGGTACAATGGCTGTGCTGCATGGTGGCCCCGCCGCCGTGACCGATAACATAACTGCCGCCAGACTGATTGTAGAAAACCCAATCGACGAATAGCGATAGGTAACCCTTTGATACTATCTCCAGGTTTTCCCC
>UMHL01060684.1_pt1 | contig 16670 bp, 10 predicted proteins | sample 1965551 | NCBI WGS metagenome assembly UMHL01 (sample SAMEA4836100, study PRJEB28245) | human gut metagenome | biome: gut microbiome; material: fecal sample | place: Denmark | collected 2008 | reverse complement strand
GATGCGTCGGACGCCGCCGGCGGGACGATGCAGCCCTCCGCATGGGGCGGTTGCGGGTGCCGCTCTTCGGGTTTTGGCCGAAGAGCGAATCTTTTAAAATTGTATTTTAACGAGTTTCGGCCTGCGGGAATGCACTGCGAAAAGAGCGGAAAGAGTGACGACACCTGTGCGAGCGCCCGGAGCGATCGTGCGCAAACGGCGTAGATCTTGCGTGATCGCTCAGCGAGCGCGGGTGTCGTCGCCCGCTACTTTTCGGCGTGCTTGATCTTTTGGTGCTTTTGGATCAAGCCAAAAGCACAGAAAAAAAGTGAAATCGATTCTTACTTTCTTTGGGAAAGTTCCGTACCTTCGATTCGGCGTCTCCTGCGAGGAGCGGGTTTACCACCTTTTGACACCAAAAGGTGGCGCCAAAAGTGTCCGCAGGGCACCTTCGTCGGGATCGGACGGCGGTTCTCACTGAGCGGGCACAAAAGACTGCGCTGTTTTGCACACCCGCTCCGAGCGCTCGAACCGCCGTCCGATCTGATTCCTCTTCCGGTGCAATGCGGAAGTGTTGTGCGCTTCGCGCAACCATGATTTTGATTCCTTTTACTCAGTTTTAGCAGGCCTCCGTCTGCGGGATCGCACTGCGAAAAGAGCGGGTGTCGTCACCCGCTGCTTTTCGCAGTGCTTGATCTTTCGGTGTTTTTGGATCAAGCCAAAAGCACAAGAAAAATCTGAGAGAAGAAAAACAATAGGATTAATTTTTCGGGAAGCATCCCGCCCCTTCGATTCGGCCTTTCCTGCGAACAGCAGTTTTTACCACCTTTTACTGCCGAAAGGAGGCTGCGGTGCGCTGCGCGCAACCATGATTATTTCATCTCTTGAATTTCATTCTTCTTTTTCTTAGGCTTTTTGATGCGGATTTCGTAATTTTGTCACATAGTATTTCGAAAAAGAGGAAAAACGAAGAGAGAAATTCAAGAATATGGCAAAAGAGTTCAAACGCTATCTGGTGACGTCGGCGCTCCCCTATGCCAACGGGCCGGTGCATATCGGTCATCTGGCGGGGGTCTACATCCCGTCCGACATCTACACGCGCTATCTGCGCCGCCGCGGGCGCGACGTGCTGTCGATCTGCGGCAGCGACGAGCACGGCGTGGCGATCACGATCAAGGCGCGCAAGGAGGGGGTTTCGCCCAAGGAGATCATCGACCGCTACCACAACCTCATCAAGCGTTCGTTCGAACGGCTCGGCATGTCGTTCGACATCTATTCGCGCACCTCGTCGCCCGTCCATGCCCAAACGGCGTCGGATTTCTTCCGCAAGCTCTACGCCGAGGGCAAGTTCGTCGAGAAGACCTCCGAGCAGTACTACGACGAGGAGGCGCAGCAGTTTCTGGCCGACCGTTACATCGTGGGCACCTGTCCCCACTGCCAGAACGAAAAGGCCTACGGCGACCAGTGCGAGAAGTGCGGGTCGACGCTTTCGCCCGACGAACTGATCGCACCCCACAGCGCGTTGTCCGGTTCGCCGCTCGTCAAGCGCGAGACCAAGCACTGGTACCTGCCGCTCGACAAGTACGAGGGATTTCTGCGCGAGTGGATTCTCGAAGGGCACAAGGAGTGGCGTCCCAACGTCTACGGGCAGTGCAAGAGCTGGCTCGATCTGGGATTGCAGCCGCGTGCCGTGAGCCGTGATCTGGACTGGGGCATCCCCGTTCCGGTCGAGGGGGCCGAGGGCAAGGTGCTCTACGTGTGGTTCGACGCGCCGATCGGCTATATATCCGCCACGAAGGAGCTGACGCCAGACTGGGAGCGTTATTGGAAGGACTCCGGAACCAAGATGGTGCACTTCATTGGCAAGGACAATATCGTCTTCCACTGCATCGTCTTCCCGTCGATGCTCAAAGCGCACGGCGAGTACATCCTGCCCGAGAACGTGCCGGCCAACGAGTTCCTCAATCTCGAAGGCGACAAGATCTCCACGTCGCGCAACTGGGCTGTCTGGCTGCACGAATACCTCGACGAGTTTCCGGGCAAGGAAGACGTGCTGCGCTACGTGCTGTGCGCCAATGCGCCCGAATCGAAGGACAACGACTTCACGTGGAAGGATTTCCAGGCGCGCAACAACAACGAACTGGTGGCCGTGCTGGGCAACTTCGTCAACCGCGCGCTGGTGCTCACGCAGAAATACTACGGCGGCGAGGTTCCCGCATGCGGCAGCCTCACCGATTACGACCGCGAGACGCTGGCCGAATTGCAGGCGGTGAAGGCGACGCTCGAACAGAATATCGAGAACTACCGCTTCCGCGAGGCGTTGAAGGAGGCGATGAACGTGGCGCGCATCGGCAACAAGTATCTGGCCGACTGCGAGCCGTGGAAACTCGTCAAGACCGATCCCGAACGGGTGAAGACGATCCTCAACATCGCCTTGCAGATCACGGCCAACCTCTCGATCGTCGTCGAACCCTTCATGCCCTTCACCGCGGCCAAGTTACTGGCGATGCTGCGGCTCGAACCGTTGGACTGGGAGCGTATCGGGGCGACCGATCTCGTTGCCGCCGGTCACCGGATCGGGACGCCCGAGTTGCTTTTCGAGAAGATCGAGGACGACGTTATCCAGGCGCAGCTCGATAAGCTGGCGGCGACCAAAGAGGCAAATTTGGCGGTAGAGTCGTCTCAAAATATTGATCCTCAGAAAGATAGTATATCGTTCGACGATTTCCAACGCATGGATATACGTGTTTCGACCATTCTTGCGGCCGAGAAGGTCGCCAAGACCAAGAAGCTGTTGAAGCTGACTGTCGACACGGGTATCGACCGGCGTGAGATCGTGTCGGGCATCGCCGAACATTATACGCCCGAGGAGCTGGTCGGTCGGCAGGTGTTGGTGCTCGTCAATCTCGAACCCCGTACGCTCAAAGGAATCGAGTCGCGCGGTATGATCCTCATGGGCGAGGATGCTGTGGGCAAACTCGTGCTGCTGGAACCGGCGGCTCCGGTAAACAGCGGTGCGGTCGTTGGATAAAAACCTCTTAAACTCTTTAAGATTATGGAAAACGTGGATTGGGCGGCGTTGCCGTTTAACTATCACAAGACGGATTACAACGTCCGCATCTCCTACAAGGACGGCAAATGGGGCGAGCCGGAACTGACGCAGGACGAATATATTTCGGTGCACATGTCGGCCCCCTGCCTGCATTACGGCGTCGAGTCGTTCGAAGGGTTGAAAGCCTTTCGCGGCGCCGACGGCAAGGTGCGGCTCTTCCGTCCCGACGAGAACGGCAAGCGTTTCGCCGCGACGGCCCGCAAACTCTGCATGGCCGAACTGCCCGTCGAAACCTTCGTCGAGATGTGCCGCATGGTGGTCAAGGCCAACGAGCGGTTCGTACCTCCCTACGGGACGGGTGCGACGCTCTATCTTCGACCCTTGGAGATCGGCATGGGTGCTTTCCTGGGTGTACACCCCGCCAAAGAGTTCATGGTGTGCGTCTTCGTCTCGCCTGTCGGAGCCTATTTCAAGGAGAGCATCAAACCGATTCGCGTGATCGTGAATCCCGATTATGACCGTGCTGCTCCACGTGGAACGGGCGATGTCAAGTGCGGCGGCAACTATGCCGCCAGCCTCGAAGCGGGCGAGGAGGCCAACCGGGAGGGATATGCCAATTCGATGTTCGTCGATGCAGTCCACCGGAAATATATCGAGGAGTGCGGCGCCGCCAATTTCTTCGGTATCAAAGACAATACTTACATTACGCCGAAATCGACCTCGATCCTGCCTTCGATCACCAACAAGAGCCTGCGGCAGTTGGCGAAGGATATGGGGATGAAGGTCGAAGAACGTCCCGTTGCGGTCGACGAGCTCTCGACGTTCGAGGAGTGCGCCGCCTGCGGAACGGCTGCGGTGATCTCGCCTATCGGCTATATCTACGACAAGGAAACGGGTCGCGAATGGAAGTTCGGTGACGAACCGGGCAAGCGCTGCTTGGAGATGTACAACAAATTGCAGGATATTCAGTACGGCCGCTGCGACGATCCCTATGGCTGGACGTTGGTCGTCGAGTAGTATATAGTATAAGGAGCGTATTTCGGGAGGTAGTGTATGAATTTCTCTTGACCTTCGGAAATACGAATTTTGGTACGGAAAACATGCGGTCTCCTTGTGTGACCGCATGTTTTTTTTGGGGGGGGGGAAAATACGGTGATTCCATACCATGTATGAATTGAATTCAAGAGATCATGATTCGTATTGAGACCGAGCGGTTGATTTTACGCCCTTTTTCTGACGGCGATTTGTCCGCTTTATTTATGCTTTTAAGCGACGAAGAGGTCACTGTCTTTCTGCTGATGTTCCCGTTAAAAGATATGGAGGACGCTCGGTCTTACCTCCGGTATATCGAGACGTGGATTCGAAACGGCGGTTTGTATTATGCGATTTGCCTGAAAGATAGCGATTTAGCTGTTGGTTGCATTCATGTGAGCGGCGACGATAGCCATGATCTGGGGTACTGCATTCGCAAAGAGTTCTGGCATAATGGGTTCTGCACGGAGTCTTGTCGGGCTGTCGTCGACCTGCTGCGGCGTATGGGGCTTCCCTATATTACGGCGACGCACGATGTGAACAATCCGCGAAGCGGAAGGGTGATGCAGACCATAGGGATGCGTTATTGTTATTCTTATGAGGAGTTGTGGCAACCCAAGAATTTTCCGGTTATCTTTCGTATGTATCAGTTGAATTTAGACGGACAGATGACCGGGTGTATCGTGAGTATTGGAATCGCTATCCGGTGCATTTCGCCGACCCCCCCCCTACTCTCCTTTGGTGGATTGTTCCACGTGGAACACGAGAGAGGCGAACCGCGAAGGTTCGCCTCTCTCGTGCTTTTTTTTTGTGATCGATCGGCGTTATCTCCCGAATTTCACAAGCAAGACATTCACGTCGGCGGGCGAAACCCCGGGGATACGCGAAGCTTGGCCGATCGTCGTCGGGCGGATGCGCGTGAGTTTCTGCCGTGCCTCGATCGTGAGCGATTGCATCGAATGATAGTCGAAATCGGCAGGAATGGCGATATTTTCGAGCCGATGCAACTTTTCGGCGATGAATTTTTCCCGCTGGATATATCCGTTGTACTTGATCTGGATCTCCGCTTCTTCGATCGCTTCGGTCGTCATTCCCTTTTCCTCGATCAGTTGCGCGAGCTTGGGGAGGACGCGGGACAGGCCGGCGAAGGTGATTTCGTTGCGAAGCAGGATGTCGTAGAGCTTCCTCCCCTGCTTCATCGGTTCGGAATCGACTGATTTCAGATAGTCGTCGATTTCGCCTGCACGCACGCTCGTGCGGCGGGCGAAGGAAATAAGCGATTCTACGCACGACTTTTTTCGCTCGAAATTCGCAAAGTCTTTTTCCGAAATCAATCCGATTTCATGCCCGAGCGGAGTGAGTCGCAGGTCGGCATTGTCCTGTCGGAGCAGAATGCGGTACTCGGCGCGCGAGGTGAACATCCGGTAAGGTTCGTCGACGCCCTTCGTCACCAAATCGTCGATCAACACGCCGATGTAGGCTTCGTCGCGTTGCAGAACGATCGTCGACTCCCCTACCCGTTTGCGATGCGCGTTGATCCCTGCCAGCAGGCCCTGCGCCGCAGCCTCCTCGTAACCTGTCGTGCCGTTGACCTGGCCGGCGAAATAGAGTCCGTCGACGAGTTTCGTTTCGAGCGTATGGCGCAACTGGGTGGGCGGGAAGTAGTCGTATTCGATCGCATAGCCGGGCCGGAAGATATGGACGTCCTCCAACCCCCGGATCCGGTGCAGCGCTTCGTACTGTACCTCCCACGGCAGCGACGACGAGAAGCCGTTGAGATAGTATTCATTGGTGTTATCTCCTTCTGGTTCAAGGAATAACTGATGCTGTTCCTTGTCGGCGAAGGTGCGCAGCTTGTCCTCGATCGAGGGGCAGTAACGCGGTCCGATGCCGTGGATCGTGCCGTTGAAGAGCGGCGACCGGTCGAAGCCTGTACGCAACGTGGCGTGCACTTCGGGCGAAGTGTAGACCAGAAAACAGGGACTTTGATGTTTAACTGGTTGTGTATCAGTGGAAAACGAAAACTTCAACGGATTTTCGTCGCCGTATTGCGGCTCCAATGCCTCGAAGTCGATCGTGCGGGCGTCGAGTCGTGCGGGGGTACCGGTCTTCATGCGCCCCGTTTCGAATCCCATCGCGGCGAGCGATGCGGTGATGCCCGTCGAAGCGGGATCGCCGGCACGTCCGCCCGGCGCGTGCGCTTCGCCGCAGTACATCATGCCGTCGAGGAAGGTGCCGGCCGTGAGGATCACGGCGCGCGCAGTGAACTCGACGCCCATGCACGTGCGCACGCCCGTCACGCGGGGACGCTCCCCTGCCGTGTCGAAGAGCAGTTCTGCGGCCGTATCCTGCCAGATATAGAGGTTCTGCGTATTTTCCAGTTCGTGCCGCCATTCGGCCGAAAAACGGCCTTTGTCGCACTGCGCGCGCGGGCTCCACATGGCCGCTCCCTTCGAGCGGTTGAGCATCCGGAATTGGAGTGTCGTGCGGTCGGTGATACGCGCCGTGCGGCCGCCCAGCGCGTCGATTTCGCGGACGATCTGCCCCTTGGCTACGCCTCCCACGGCGGGATTGCACGACATGTTGGCCAGCTTGGTCATGTCCATCGTTAGGAGCAGCGTGCGCGAACCCATGCGCGCCGCCGCCGAAGCGGCTTCGCAGCCGGCGTGGCCGCCGCCGATGACCAGAATATCGTAGTCGAGCGTCATATCTTGTCGGTTTTCGTGTTCGGAATCGCGAATGTCGCGCGCAGGCCGTGCGGAAGGTCGCCCCGTCGGACGGGGCGGCACGCGGACTGTCGGCGGCGTCACTTTTGCGGGGTCTCCCAGAATCGGAGGTATTTGTCCTCCTTGCGGTGCATCTGCCGCTCGGTGCGCGGCGTCTTGTCGCGCTGTCCGCAGAGGTGCAGCAGTCCGTGCACCACCACGCGGCGCATCTCCTGTAAGGTCGTGGCGCCGTAGATGCGGGCGTTGTCGGCCACCGTCTCCACGTCGATGAAGATGTCGCCGGCGACGGTGCGTGTTCCGCGGCGGTCGCTGTAATCGAAGGTGATGACGTCGGTGAAGTAGTCGTGTCCGAGGTACTGACGGTTCATTTCGAGCAGCCTCTCGGCCGAGCAGAAGATATAGTCGACCTCGGCGAGCGTGTAGCCCTCCTGCTCGGCCACGCGCCGCAGCCACGCGGCGGTGAGCCGTTTCTGCGGCAGCCGGTAGGAGCATCCGTCGGTATGGTATCGTACAGCCATTGTCGTGCAGTCTTTACGGGGTTATTTGCGGAAACAGTCCGAGGCGCGCATCTTCTTGGCTCCTGCGGGCGGATAGATGCCGAATACGAGCCTGTATTCGGTCTTCATGGTCTGGATGTCGACCGCGGGGCCGATGACGCCGATCGCGCTGTTTTTGGCCACTGTCTGCCCCTTGGCGACGCTCACCGAATTGAGGTTGGCGTAGGAGGTGATGTACTGGCCGTGGGCGATGTAGACGTCGAATCGGTTGGTGATGCGGTTGCGCTTCACGTCGACCACCTTCCCTTCGTAGATGGCCGTGATGCGCGCTCCCTTGGGACCCGTGATCTCGGCCATGTTGTCGCGGTAGCGTTTCACGCGCCCGCCCTCGACGGGAAGGTTCAGGTTCGACGTGCGCGTGGAGAACGAGGCTCCCGCCTTGTTGCCCTTGGTGAGTTTCTGCAATTCGGCGATGGCCGTGTCGAGCTGCTCCTCCTGCCGCTCCTTTTCGCGCAATACGGCCTTTTCGCGCGCCGACATGCGTTGCAGGCGTGCCTTGGCGTTGCGCTGGTCGCGTTCGTAACGGGCCCGTTGGGCGTCGATCTTGCGGCGTGTGGAGTCGAGCGCCTGCTGCTGCGCGGCGAGCAGCTCCTGCTGCCGTCCCACCTCCTGCGCCGTCTCGGCGATCTCGCGCAGCTTCGCTTCGCGCAGCTTGGCCACGCCGCGGATGTTGGCGATGCGACGCGCCACGTCGGCGAAATCCTTCGAGGCGAAGATATAGGTCAGGTAGCTGTTCTGCTTGTAGTTGCGGTAGGCTTCGCGTACCATCGCCGCATATTGGGCGCGGTAGCGTTCCAGCCGGACGTTGAGCGCGCCGGCCGTGCTGTCGCTCGCGGCGAGTTGTTCGGCGAGCAGCGACAGCTGGCTTTCGGTTTCGTCGAGCAACTGGCGGCGCGATGCGATCTGCCGCGAGAGCCGCCGCACGCTCTGCTGTTCCGAATTCTTGCCCTTCTTGATCGAGGTGAGCTCCTGTTCGCCGCGTGCGATCTGCTTTTCGAGCGCATCGATGGCACGCTGCTTCTCGGCGATCTGCCGTTGCAGGTCGCCCTTTTGCCCTGCCGCCGGAACGGTCAGACTGAGCAGCAAGCCGAGGATCAGTGCGAAGCGTGTCATGGCGCGGCGGGCGTTTGCGCCGCCTCTTTCAGGCGGCGGAACCGTTCGACGATCGCGTCGGGGTCGTCGTAACCCCCTTCGAGCGCCTTTTTCCAGTAGACTTCGGCCATGAACTTCTCGCCCAGCGCGGCCAGGATGTCGCCGTAGTGGAGTTGCAGGTCGGGACTTTGGCTGCGGTCGAGCGAAAGGGCCTGCTGCATGGTTTTCTTCGCTTCGTCGTAACGTCCCAACCGGTAGAGCACCCATGCGTAGGTGTCCAGATAGGTCGGGTTGTTCTCTTCGAGCACGATCGCGCGCCCCGCCATGGCGAGCGCCCGTTCCAGGTCGCGCCCTTCGAGCGAGAGAAAGTAGGCGTAGTTGTTGAGCACCATCGCGTTGTCGTAACGCAGCGCGAGCGAACGGTCGTAGGCGTCGTAGCACTTGCGCATGCAGCGTGCCGCGGGGCCTTTGCGGCTCTCGTAGAGCGACGCTTTGGGCCGTCGGTCCTCCGACTGCTTCTGCAACGCCTGCTGGCCCATCAGGTGATAGGTTTCGCCGATGATGCCCCAGACGGCGCCCCGCAGCGAGTCTCCCGGTGCCAGGCGGAGCGAGTTCTTGTAGAATTTCAGCGCTTCGTCGTAACGTTTGGCGTAGGAGAGCATCTGTCCCTTGCGCAGGTGGAGGTCGACGTTTTCGGGGAAGAGCTTCATCGCACGGGAAGTGTAGTGCTCCACCGAGTCGGGCCGCTGCTTGTAGCTCTCGATGTCGATCACCATGTTGAAGTAGTCGATCCGGGGCGGGAGGTCGTCGAGATGCGTCTTGTAGTAGGTCAGCGCGTCGTCGAGCTGCCCCGAGGCGATCAGGTGGTCGCCGTAGAGCTTCACCACGCGCGGATCGTGCGGATATTTCATCGCCAGCGTCGTAGCCAGGTCGTTGATTTGCAGGTAAAAGGTGCTGTAAAAATTCCGGTCGCCGGTGATCCGGTCGAAATAGGCGAGCTTGTCGTCGAGCGGCATTTCATCGCTCGCGAAGAGCCGCCGCGTGTAGTTGAGCGAGGAGGCGTAGTCGCGCCGTTCGTTGTAGAATTCGCTGTACGTGGCCAGTACGGCGACGCTCGTCGAATCGATGCGGTAGGCCTCGGCGAATTGTACCAGCGCCAGCGAATCTTTCTTCTGGCGGGCGTACAACTCGCCCAGCAGCAGATAGTTCTCGGCCTTGTAGGGGGCGGCTTCGATGAGCGCCTGCGCTTCGGCTACGGCGCGGTCGTATTGGCGGGTTCCCACCAGCAGGCGGCGTTTGAGTTCCGACAGGGCGTCGATCCTGCCGAAACGCACTTCCGCCGAATCGAGCACGGCGATCGCCGAGAAGGGTTGCCCCTCCTGGTCGTAGAGCATCGCCAGCACGCGGTAGGAGTCGGGATTCTGTGCGTCGACCTCGCGCAGCCGGTTGTAGGTGCGGATCGCATCGCGGTAGCGGTCGTTGAGAATCTGCGCCTGCCCCAGTTGCAGCAGGTACCATTTGTCGGTCGTGTCGGTGCGGAAGGCGCGTTCGGCATGGCGCAGGGCGGCGGGTGCATCGTTGTAAAGCAGCAGTTCGGCCAGTTCGTACCATGCGGGCCCGTAGGTCGAATCGGCTTCGACGGAGCGTTCCAGCGACGCGCGGGCCGCGGCGGTGTCCCGCTCGATGAAGGCCTGCTTGATCCCTTCGGTGAAGAGGTAGAATCCCCGGAGCGAGTCGGGTACTTGCGGCGCCGGCGCGACCTGCGGGGTTTTCCGGGCGAAAGCGCCGCAGAAGACCGCAGTGAGCAGGAGCAGAAGGAGTGTTTTTCGCATCGTCGGGGGTGTCATATGCTGTTAAACGGAACGGGGGCGGCGCTTCGTATGCGTCGCCCCTCGCGTTTTCAATCCAACTCGGTATCGAACTGGCGGAGGAAGCGCACGTCGTTTTCGAAATAGAGCCGCAGGTCGCCCACGCCGTATTTGAGCATGGCGATACGTTCGATGCCCATGCCGAAGGCGAAGCCCGAATATTTCTTCGGATCGATGCCGTTGGCCTCCAATACGTTGGGGTCGACCATGCCGCAGCCCAGAATCTCCAGCCAGCCCGTGCCCTTGCAGACCGGACAGCCCTTGCCGCCGCAGAGGTTGCACGAGACGTCGACCTCGGCCGAGGGTTCGGTGAAGGGGAAGTACGACGGACGCATCCGGATGGCCGTCTGTTCGCCGAAGAGTTCTTTGGCGAAGAACAGCAGCGATTGTTTCAGGTCGGCGAACGAAACCCCTTCGTCGATGTAAAGTCCTTCGATCTGGTGGAAGATGCAGTGGGCACGGTAGGAGATGGCCTCGTTGCGGAAGACGCGGCCGGGGCAGATGACGCGGATCGGCGGGCGCTGGTGCTCCATCGTGCGCACCTGGATCGACGAGGTGTGGGTGCGCAGCAGGATGTCGGGGTTCTTCTCGATGAAGAAGGTGTCCTGCATGTCGCGCGCCGGATGTTCGGGCGGGAAGTTGAGTGCCGAGAAGACGTGCCAGTCGTCCTCGATTTCGGGCCCGTCGGCCACCGTATAGCCCAGCCGCGAGAAGATCTCGACGATCTGGTTCTTCACCAGCGAAATCGGATGGCGCGACCCGAGCTGCTCGGCCGAACCGGGACGGGTCGGATCGCCGATGGCTTCGGCATCGTCGGCCCTGCTCTCCTGCAATTCGGCGCGCAGGGCGGCGACCCGCTCGGTGGCGGCCTGTTTCAGGGCGTTGAGCCGCTGCCCCACTTCGCGTTTGAGTTCGGGAGCCACCCTCTTGAACTCCTCCATCAGCGCGTTCAGTTCGCCCTTTTTCCCCAGTACCTTGATGCGGAACTCTTCGACTTCGGCCGCCGTTTTGGGGCGGAACTCTTCGACACGCCGCAGAAGTTCTTCGATTTTGCCAATCATATTTTGCGGTTTTATACTTTTTGCCTAATTTTATACGCTATATAAAATGCAAAGTTATAAATTTTTTGAGATATGTTGCGCAAATCGCTCGCTTTTGTCGTCGTTGCACTCCTCCTTGCCGCGGGGGCGTCGGCCCAGAGCGTCGGGCTCGTGCTGAGCGGCGGAGGGGCGAAGGGACTCTACCATATCGGGGTGATCCAGGCGCTCGAAGAGAACGAGATTCCGATCGATTACGTCGCCGGAACCTCCATGGGTTCGATCATCGCGGCGCTCTACGCGGCGGGCTATTCGCCGGAGGAGATGCGCGCGATCGTCGATTCGGGGCAGGTTAGGGAGTGGGTTTCGGGCCGCATCGATTCGCGTTACGCCTCCTATTACCGCCAGATGCAGGATCAGCCCTCGATGCTTACGCTGCGGCTCAATCTGCGCGACGAGGAGAAGCGCAGCGATGCCAAGAACAAGTCGCGGCTGGTGCTGCCGAGCCATCTCATTTCGTCGTCGCAGATCGATCTGGCGCTCGCCGAACTGCTGACGCCGGCTTCGACGGCCTCCGGCGGCGATTTCGACCGGCTCATGGTGCCGTTCCGGTGCGTGGCCAGCGACCTGGTGGCGCGCAAACCCTATGTGCTCAAAACGGGCGACCTGGGCGAAGCGGTGCGTGCTTCGATGGCCATTCCGCTGGCGTTCAACCCGATCGAGAAGGATTCGATGCTGCTCTACGACGGCGGTATCTACGACAATTTTCCGTGGAAACCCCTCGACGAAACCTTCCGTCCCGACTACCTGATCGGCAGCAAATGTACGTCGGGCAACACCGAACCCAACGCCAAAAGCATCATGGACCAGGTGTGGATGCTCACCATGGAGAAGACCGATTACGACATGCCGGCCGGCCGCAGCACGCTTATCGAGCGGGCGGTCGACGTTTCGATGCTCGACTTTTCTCAGGCCGACGCCATTATCCAGTCGGGTTATGACGATACGATGGCGCTGATGGACTCGCTCAAAAGCGCCGTTCCGCGCCGCATGTCGCGGGGCGAGGCGCTGCGCCGCCGCGCCGCCTTCCGCGAACGCTGCCCCGAGCTGCTTTTCAACCGCTACGCGATCGAGGGGCTGAATCCCGCCCAGACGACCTACGTGCGCGACAACATGCAGCTCGACCACCAGCACGACGGCGAACCGAAGATCCTTTCGTTCGAGCGGGTGAAGGACAAATACTTCTCGGTGCTGGCCGACGGCAATTTCTCCACCGAATACCCCTATATGCGCTACGATCCGAAGTCGGGCTATTACGGCATCGATTTCCGGCTGACGACCAAGCCCGACTACAAAATCCTGATCGGCGGTAACATCTCGTCGACGGCCTTCAACCAGGCCTACGTCGGGTTCGAATACCACCGCATCCGCCATGCGGCCAACCGCTACTACACCCACCTGTTCCTCGGGCCGGTGTCGTCGGCCGTCATGCTGGGCGGACGGACGGACTTCTTCCTCTGGCGGCCGCTGTTCGTCGATTATTCGTACAACTTCACGGCCCGCAACTATAAGAACGGCAATTTCGGCAACCTCACGTCGGTGTCGAACACCGAGTCGATGAAGTTTCTGGAAAACTTCCTCTCGCTGGGATTCGGCTTTCCGGTCACGCACCGCAGCGCCTTCGTGATCCGGCTCAACGGCGGACAGGAGCGCTACTATTACAGCCTCGACCGCGCCTCCTACAAGGAGAACTACTACGAGGATCTGACCACGCTCAACTACATTTCGCCGAAGATCGAGCTGCGGCGCAGTTCGCTGGACAGGATGATCTTCCCGCACTCCGGTACGTCGCTCTCGCTGTCGGGCATCTATCTCTACGGCCGCGACCGTTTCGTGCCGAGTCCCTATTCGCGCGACGAGCAGCGGCTGCGCAAGTCGAAGCGGGATGTCTCGTGGTGGGGCGCCCGCATCGTGTGGAACCAGTATTTCCAGATTTCGGGCAGCAAATGGTTTTCGCTGGGTTACGGCGCCGAGGCTGTCGTGACGACGATCCCCACGCTGAGCAACGACAAGGTGACGCGCATGCTGATGCCGGCCTACCGGCCTACGCTCCATTCGCAGACGGTCTACATGCCCGAATACCGCGCCAAGCGCTATGCGGCGGTCAGCGTGATGCCGACCTTCGATTTCAGCGACCGGTTCTTCCTGCGGACGGGCATCTACGCGATGTTCGCCGAGCGGTTCCGACCGACCGACGACAGGATGCGTTACATCGTCGACGCGTCGCTGGTCTATCATACGGGCATCGGCCCGATCAGCCTCTCGCTGACGAAGTACAACGTCAAGAACTGGGACAACCTCTTCCTGACCTTCAATTTCGGCTATGCGATGTTCCGTCCGCGCGGAATCCACTATTGACGACCCTATGTTTTAACGATTCGACGACTATATGACACAAGAACCCAAAATCACGGCGGCGCTGATCTACGACTTCGACGGTACGCTGGCGCCCGGCAACATGCAGGAGTACGATTTCATTCCCGCCGTCGGCCAGAGCAACAGGGAGTTCTGGAACGACGCCAATTCGCTGGCCGAGGAGCAGGACGCCGACATGACGCTCACCTACATGGCCAAGATGCTCGAAGCGGCGCGCTCGCGCAAACTGTCGCTGCGCCGCGAGGCGTTCCAGGAGTCGGGACGCAACATCCGGCTCTTTCCGGGCGTGAAGGAGTGGTTCGGCCGCATCAACGCCTATGCCGCCGCGCGGGGCGTGCGCGTGCTGCACTACATCAATTCGTCGGGCTTGAAGGAGATGATCGAGGGGACGCCCATCGCGTCCGAGTTCCGCAAGATCTACGCCTGCTCGTTCCTCTACGACGTCGACGGCATCGCCTACTGGCCCGGCGTGGCGGTCAACTACACCAATAAGACGCAGTTCATCTTCAAGATCAACAAGGGCGTCGAGTCGGTGTCGGACTGCAAGCTGGTCAATCAGTATATCGAGGAGCGCGAACGTCCCGTGCCTTTCAGCCGTATGATCTACGTGGGCGACGGGACGACCGACATTCCCTGTATGCGGCTGGTGAAGAACTTCGGCGGACACTCGATCGCCGTCTACAACCCCGCGTCGGCGAAGGTGGGGCGCAAGGACCTGGCGTCGCTCATCCGCGACAACCGCGTCAACCACGTCTGTGCAGCCGATTATACCGAAGGATCGGAGATCGACCGGCTGGTGAAACTCATCATCGACAAGATCGCGGTCGACTTCGAGCTGCAACAGCTCGAAATCCCGCGTTAAACGCATCGCTCATGAAGATCGTATTCGCAACCAACAACGCCCACAAGCTCGCCGAGGTGCAGGCCGTGTTGGGCGACGCCTACGAACTGGTGACGCCGCGCATGTGCGGCGTGGAGGAGGAGATTCCCGAAAACCAGCCGACGCTCGAAGGCAATGCCTCCGAGAAGTCGCACTACCTGCGCGCCCGCACGGGGCTCGACTGCTTCGCCGACGATACGGGTCTCGAAGTCGAGGCGCTGGACGGCGCGCCGGGCGTCCATTCGGCGCGCTATGCCTCCGACGGCCACGACTTCGCGGCCAACAACCGCCTGCTGCTGCGCAACTTGGAGGGGGTGGCCAACCGCCGCGCACGCTTCCGCACGGTCATTTCGCTGCTTGTGGGCGACGAGGAGCACCTCTTCGAAGGGGTCGTCGAGGGGCGCATCGTCGAACGGGAGAGCGGAGCCGAGGGGTTCGGTTACGATCCGCTCTTCGTGCCCGACGGCTGCGACCGTACCTTCGCCGAGATGTCGCCCGACGAGAAGAACGCCGTGTCGCACCGCGGCCGCGCCGTGCGCAAACTGGCCGCCTTCCTGCGCGCCCGCGGCGAAAAGTGACACCCCGACTTCGACACTCCGGCCGATGACCGATAAAGCCCTCCTTCTGCACTGGCTGGCAGCCTGCTCCGGCCCGCTGCTGGCCGCAGGTGCCGCGCAGGCGCAGCAAGCCGCCCCCGCGCAGCGCCCCAACATCCTCTTCATTCTGACCGACGACCAGCGGTGGGACGCCGTGGGATACGTCAACCCGATCGTCCGCACGCCGCACATCGACTCGCTGGCCCGCGAAGGGGTCTGCTTCCGCAACGCCTTCGTCACGACGCCGATCAGCGCCGCCAGCCGCGCGTCGCTGCTTACGGGCATGTACGAGCGCACGCACGGCTACACCTTCCGGCAGGGCCCGCTCAAAGAGCCTTACATGCAGCAGTCCTATCCCGTCCTGCTGCGTGCGAGCGGCTATACGACCGCCTATTTCGGGAAGTTCGGCGTCACCTATCCCGGTGCGCAGCGGCTCTTCGACGCGGCCGACCTCTACGACCGCCGCGGCAAATTCCCCGACCGCCGCGGCTATTTCTACAAGACGATCGACGGCGATACGGTACACCTGACCCGCTATACGGGCTACGAGGCGCAGCGATTCCTGCGCGAAGTCGATCCGTCGAAGCCCTTCTGTCTGTCGCTCGGTTTCAGTGCCCCGCATGCCCACGATCCCGCACCGGAGCAGTATTTCTGGGAGCCGTGGGCCGATTCGCTCTACCGCGACCTGACCGTCGCGCCGCCGCTGCTGGCCGACGACCGCTACTTCGAGGAGCTGCCCGAGGCGGTGCGCAGGGGCTACAACCGCGTGCGCTGGACGTGGCGCTACGATACGCCGCAGAAGTACCAGCACAGCGTCAAGGGCTACTACCGCATGATCTCGGAGGTCGACCGCGAGGTGGGAGCTATCCGGCAAGTGTTGCGCGAGCGGGGGCTCGACCGCAATACGATCATCGTCTTCATGGGCGACAACGGTTATTTCCTCGGCGAGCGGCAGCTGGCCGGCAAATGGCTGATGTACGACCGTTCGCTGCGGGTGCCGATGCTCATCTACGACCCGCGCGGCCGCGACCCCCGCGAGGTGGAGGACATGGTGCTCAATATCGACGTTCCGGCGACGATCCTCGATGCGGCGGGCGTCGCCGTGCCCGAAGCCTATCAGGGCGTCAGCCTGCTGGGCTACACCCGCGGCGAGGCGCCGGCCGCCGACCGCGAAGCGTTCCTGTGCGAACATCTCTGGGAGCTGGACGAAATCCCTTCGAGCGAGGGAATCCGCACCGAGCGGTGGAAATACATGCGTTACCGCTTCATCCCGGGTCGGGAGGAGCTTTACGATCTGGCGGCCGATTCGGAGGAGGCGGTCAATCTCGCCTCCGATCCGGCCTACGGCCGGACGTTGGAGGAGCTGCGCCGGGAGTGCAACCGGCAGATCGAACGTTACGTCTCGCTGCGCCGCC
>UMHL01051388.1_pt1 | contig 17157 bp, 9 predicted proteins | sample 1965551 | NCBI WGS metagenome assembly UMHL01 (sample SAMEA4836100, study PRJEB28245) | human gut metagenome | biome: gut microbiome; material: fecal sample | place: Denmark | collected 2008 | reverse complement strand
GCAAAATTTTTTACACTTCTATTACTTCTTTATCACACATCAGTAAAATCAGCAGGTTTATAATCCGAAGGCAGTTGTCAGTGTCATGCTGCGCGGAAATTTCCAAAGCTACTGGTCGCAGACCGGAACATATGAGGTTGTGGTTCCACTGATCAACATGGATTTTGATGGGTTAAAACAGGCGATCATAGAGATGGTTTCAGGTTCGACAGTAGAAGTAGATACCGGAACATTTCAAAACGATACGGTAAGCTTTTCTAGCAGGGATGATGTGATAACTTACCTGATCCACCTTGGATATCTGGCATATGACCAGAGAAAACAGTGCGCATTTATTCCAAATGAGGAGATACGGCAGGAACTTTTAGCGGCAACAAAGAAAACGAAATGGAATGAACTGCAGGAGTTTGAATATCAATCCGAGCAGTTGTTAGAGGCTACTCTTGATAGAGAGGAAACGCTGGTTGCAGATTATATCGAACAGATTCATATGGAGTATGCGTCAGCAATTCAATATCATAATGAAAATTCATTGAGCAGTGTTTTGACAATTGCGTACTTAAGCGCCATGAAATATTATTTTAAACCAATTCGGGAATTACCGACAGGGAGAGGGTTTTCAGATTTTGTATTTATACCGAAAGAGGAATACAGAGTAGATTATCCTGCACTCGTAGTTGAATTAAAATGGAATAAAAGTGCACATACAGCATTACAACAGATAAAGGACAAAAAGTATCCTGAATCATTGTTGCAGTACACTGGAAATATACTTTTAGTGGGCATTAATTATGATAAGAAAAGTAAAGCACATGAATGTGTGATAGAAGAATATAAGAGATAAGAGAGTTGTTATTTTAGAAAGGACACCATTTAGAGAATGGTGTCTTTTTTGCGTGTAGAAAAAATGTAAATATTGTACCCAAATTACATCAGATTATATGGTGTGAATTGTAAGAGAATAATATAATGAAAAGAATAATTGTAAAGAAAAACAGGGGGAAAAAGTTGAAGAAATTTTATATTGCATATGATACAGACGTTGGGATAAAAAAGAAGACCAATCAGGACAGTCTGTTATTAAAAGGATGTTCTGAGGAACATGGAGAGACACTTCTGATCGCAATTTGTGATGGCATGGGTGGCATGGAAAAAGGGGAGCTTGCCAGTGCAACGGTCGTCAGGGCTTTTTCAGACTGGTTTGAACAGGTTTACATAAAGAACGAAATGCATGTTGGAGATGAAGGAATAAGACAACAGTGGCAGAGTCTTTTGGAGGAAATAAATGGCAGACTGATTAGGTATGGAAAAGAAAACCAGATTCAGCTTGGAACAACAATAAGTGCGGTTTTATTAAACAGTGATGGACAATATATGCTTTGTCATGTTGGAGACACCAGAATTTATACATTATCGGATACGTTGCAGCAGCTGACCGAGGATCATACATTCATTGCGCGAGAAATAAAACGTGGGAATATGACAATAGAGGAAGCTAAAAAGGATAATCGCAGAAACGTGCTTCTTCAGTGTATCGGTGTGAATGAATTTTTTGAACCACAATATGAGAATGGAAGGCTGGCGCATGGCACTGCCCTTTTGTTATGCTCAGATGGATTCCGTCATATGTTATCAGAAGACGAAATTTCTGAGTCACTGAATCCGCATAAAAATCTTGATGAAGCGCAGGTAAAAGAAAAATTGAGAGAAATGATCGAATGGAATAAACAACGGATGGAAACGGATAACATTTCTGCAATTTATATCAAACTCAAATAAGGCAAAAGAGGAAATGAAAGTTGGCTGAGAGAGGAACAATTATTGAGGGAAAATACGAGGTTTTAAAGCTGATCGGAAAAGGTGGAATGTCAAAAGTTTACCTGGCGATGGACAAAAACCTGAATAAGCAGTGGGCAATCAAAGAAATCGAGAGAAAAGCTTATGATAAGAACAATGAAGTTGTAGTTGCAAGTGCAATGGCGGAAGCAAACATGATGAAAAAACTGGATTATCCGTCACTGCCAAGAATTGTAGACATTATCGAAAAAGAAAATGTAATCTATGTTGTCATGGATTACATTGAGGGAGAAACCTTAAGCAGTGTATTGAGTAAAGAAGGTGCACAGCCACAGGAAGTTGTAATTGAGTGGGCAAAGGAACTATGCAGGGTATTGGATTATTTGCATACGCAGAATCCGCCAATTATCTACCGGGATATGAAACCGGCAAACATTATGCTGCAGCCGAATGGAAATATCAAGTTAATTGATTTTGGTATTGCGAGGGAATACAAAGAACAGAATCTGGCAGATACAGTCAGTCTTGGAACAAAAGGATATGCTGCGCCGGAGCAGTTTGGAGGAAAAGGTCAGACGGATGCCAGAACAGACGTATATTGTCTTGGCGTGACGCTATACCATTTACTCACAGGACAGAATCCATGTGAACCTCCTTATGAGATATATCCAATCCGATATTGGAATCCGCAGTTGTCCAGTGGATTAGAAGCAATCATTCAAAAATGTACCCAGTTAAACCCGGAAGACCGTTATCAATCATGTGCAGAATTGTTATATGCGTTGGATCATTATGATGAGATGGACGAGGGGTATCGAAAGAAACAGAAAAATAAGCTGAAAGTTTTTTTTATTACAGCAGGTTCAGCTGTATTTTTTCTGATTGCAGGGTGTGTATGCACAGGAATGAGGGTTCATGTGAACAACAGCGATTATGATAATAACATCAAGCAGGCAGAATTATCTGCGACAGATGAGGAAAAAATCGATTATTATGCCAAAGCAATAGATATTCTGCCGGGCAATTCGGAAGCGTATTTTGGAATAATCGAGGCATTTAAGGATGACGCGGTCTTTTCATTGGAAGAAGAGGAATTATTCAAAAAGAAAATAAACAGTAATCTGACTGTTTTGCAGCAGAATAGCGATTATGGGGATCTTGCTTTTGAGATAGGAAAATTATACTGGTATTACTACGATTATGGAAAAACAGAAAATTCAGACAATCAGATAACCAGAATGAAAAGTGCGATTCAGTGGTTTGAGGCGGCATGTACTTATGGCGGTGAAGACAGCAGTTATTATACGATGGCTGAAATGTACCGTGATATAGGACAGTTTAACCGCGATATCACACTGAATGTGCAGGAAGCATCTGATAAAGGAACCTATCTTCCATATTGGGAGAATATAACAAAACTCGTAGCAACCGTATCTGAGAGTCAGGATGAGAATGAAATTGTAAATCTGGAAGTATACAAACTGGCAATGAATGCTGTGGAAACTTATGCAAGAAAATTTAAGGCAGATGACGTAGCACAGGAAGATATGAAAGCGTTGCTGGAACAGGTAAAAGCTGGTACGGAGCAGGTTGATACGACAACAGACAAAACAGAAGAAATGAAAAATGATATTCTAAAGCGTTTACAGGATGCAGAGGCAGCAGTGGAAAATGCATATGCAAAAGATACGGAGGTGAAAGCATCATGAATGCAGGTACTTTACAACTCATATCCATCATTGCATTTTCATTAGCAGGAGTTTTAACACTGATATCCATTTATCTTTTTTTTAAAATGGATGTACGGGGAATCATAGATGATCTTAGTGGTAAATCGGCAGAACGTCAGATTATGGCAATGCGGGAGGAGAATAACAGACAGAAAAATCCATTGTCTAAAAGAAGTGCCAAATCATCTGAAACAAGGAAAAGCAGTCTGATGGAACGCACAACAGTGGAATTGAAAAATGAGGAAAAAACGGAGGTTCTTCCGAAAAAAGATGAGGAAAAGACAGCATTGCTGCGGGAAGAAGCCACTATGCCGCTTCAGATGGTTGAGGAGGAAACAACTGCTTTAGAAGAAACTACAACTGTATTACAGGAAGATGAAACAGTTGTGCTGACTGAAAATGCAGGAAACACAGATAAAAGGTATGAACTGGTCTTGAACGAAATCATCATACATACGCAGGAGATAATTTAGAAAATGGAAATGTTTTGGAGAACAAAAGGAAAAAGAATTGCAGCATGGTTAATGATTGCGTTAATTATGGCAACAACGATACCATTTGGAAGTATCAGAGCATCAGCAGATAACACTGCAACAGGTGAAAGTGGTACAGTCACAATCACAGGACAGGTGATGGTTCCGGATGATACTAATGAAAACACGGGTACAAGTAATGGAAGAGCATATGCAGGTGCAAAGGTGACGGTAACATACCCACAAAGCGGTTCGACTCCTGTAACGAATGAAGCGACTACAACAGACGATGGAAAATTTAATATTTCTATTGGTAATTGGACATTAAATACGGATAATAAGTATACGGTTAAAGTTGAGCCAGCAGATGTGGATAAAGGTACATATGACAGTTATTCCAGTGAAGAGAAAACTGTCACAGAAGATCAGGTAAAAACAAAAAAGATTGAGTTAGGTGCAATTACACTTAAAGAAAAGTCTGTTTCATATTCAGTTACTGCAAATGCAGAAACTTCTGATCATTCAGAAAAAGATGATGCTGGAGAAGTAAAGGTAGAAAATAATGTTGTAACAGCAATACCAAAGGAAGGTTATGAAATCACTGCTGTAACAGTAAAAAAAGAAACTGCAGATTGGAAACCGGATGGAGAAACCAACGATAATTGGTGGAACAAGAAGATAAATGCGAGCGGTGCATTTGTATATGAAGAATTTAAGGATAAAACATTAGATGCAAATTATACGTTTACAATCACATTCGCAAAGAAACAGTTCACAATCACCTATAAAATCAGTCAGAATGGAAAGCTAATTTTAAATAGTGATGCACAAAATGATAAAGTTGAAATCACAACCGAGAGTGGAGAAGACGGTAGCCGGAATGTTCCATATACAGATTCTGAGTACAAAATAAAAGCAGCTGTTACAGACAACAAGTATCATCTTACAAGTTTTAGAGTGGACAATGATGAAAAGCTTAATGAAAACGAAATAAATAACAGCTTAAAAGAGAAAGAATATATATTTTCAGAAGGAATAAAACAGGCACATAGTATAGAAGTGACAGCAGAAATTGATACGTACACAGTTTCTGTTACAACTGATGATGGAGGAATTGTTGAGGTTAATGGTTCCAGTGAAAAAAATATTATTGTAGATTCTGGAGCAGAAGTTGCAATCATTGTAAAACCAAATGAAGGTAAAACAGTAAAAATATTTTCGATCAATGGTACGCCGATACAGGAAAATAATTTAACAGAGGATGAAGATGGAACAGCAGTCTATAAGATTGAAAACGTAAATGGTGACCAGAATGTAACTGCTGAATTTGAAGATATTCAAAATGAAAATAAAGATTCGTTGGCTCTTGCAGGTCTGAATCTGTTAGATAGTGGAAATAATCAAATAACAGCGGATGAGGATGGAAACTATTATTCATCATCAGCCATTTTAAAATTTGATGGTAAAACTAAAATCAGTCTTTCGCAATGGGGAGTGGGCAAAACGCAACTCAACTTAACAGAAACAACTATCATTTCATCAGTGTATAAAGGTGGAATTATTGGCAGAAAACAAATAAGTCTCAATCCGTCTGTGAAAATTGTGATTGATACAACAAAACCCAAAATTGAACTGAGTGACGATGAGAAAACAATTTGGAAAACTGAAGCAGACACAACAGTGGATATCACAGGTACAGCCGTGGATGAAAATTTGAAAAAGGTTGTCTGGTCAGAAACAGAACTTACACCGGATGATGTGTTGAATGGGGCACAGGAAGCAGCATTAAATGAAAATGGAAAGTTTGAAATAAGTGGCATTCAATTAGCAAAAAATCAGAACATTGATAAAATCTATATTTATGCCATTGATAAAGCAAAACAGTGTTCAGAAGCCGGAGTTATTACTGTATATCGGGACAGTGCAGCACCTGAAATTACGGAAGTGTCTCTGATTCCTGCTGATACAATAAAAAAATACGATTTTGGAAATTATTGCAATGCAAATATTACAGTAAAAGTTACTGCGAAAGATGTGAATGAAAAAGACGGCAAATCGGATTATCCGGCAGTTGGTGTGAAAGAAGTCCGCGTGTACAGTGATGATGATACAAAAGTGTATACGGGAACTGTAAGTACACAAGTAAGTGGAACAAGTGATGCAACGATAGAAGTTACGGTTCCATTGGAAGAAGCTGGTATATTTGCAAGCCTGAAAGAGGTTCATATCAAAGCAGTGGATGCATTGGGCAATGAGAGTAAGGCATATAAATTAACAGAAATTAAGAATCATAATGGTATTGTATCGGATGTTTTAATGCTGGAAAAAGATGCACCTGTAGTAAAGGTGACGCCACAGGCAGATGGCAAATATGAAAATGCAAAAGATGGAAAGACAGAGTATTGGTACAAAGAGATTCCAACAATTGCATACGAGATTACAGAACAAAAAGATCAGACTAACGGAAGTGGTCTTGCAGCGAGAACTGTGACCGTAAACGGAGATAAACTTACTTCGAAGGCAAAGAACTTTATGGAAAGTATTGCAGGTAGTGATCAGATTGTACAGGAGGATTCTCTTACACTTTCAGCAAACGATTTGCAGAAGGTGCAGGAAGGCGAAAATACAGTTGTCACCACCTATACAGACATCGCAGGAAATAAAACAATTGACACAAAAACAATCTGTCTTGATACACATCAGCCAGATGTTACAAGATTTAACATTGAAAAGAAAGATGCATCAAAAATTTTAAATATTTTTACCTTTGGTAACTATGGAAATGGTGTGATCAAAGTTACTGTAACAGCAGATGATTTACACAGTGACGATGGTTCAGAAGTACCGTCAGCCGGACTGAACGAAATTACATTATATGTAGGTGAAGAAGCTTATCAGACAAAGGCAGTCGGAAGCGATAATACAGCGGTATTTGAACTCCCGGCAGAGACTGTTTTAAATGAACAGAAAGTATATTTAGATAAAAAAATCAGTGCAACAGTTACGGATAACGTTGGCAACCAGTCTGAAAAGACACTTGTGACGACAGCAAATTCGAATGTGAAAAACAGCAATTTAATGATTGAAACAGTGAAACCGACCATTACATCTGTTTTATCTGCAGAAGGATATGTTGGAAAAAATGGAATCATCTATAACAATAGTGATACTGGAGTCAGCATTAAAGTAGAAGATAAAGATTCTGGAATTTATAATGTGAAGGCCTCCGTTAATAACAAGGAGTTAGTGAACGTTTCTTATCCGGATCAGAAAACGGTTACGGAAAGCTATGAGATCAACACGAAGGATGCTGTCATTAATGCAGATACCAACAGCTATGATATGGTAATTACAGCCATTGACAATGCTGGAAATGAATATTCCAAAACACAGCGTGTCTACAAGGATATTACAGCTCCGGAAATTTTAAGCATTGATATGGAAGCAGCAGGAAATAAAGAAGCAGATGGAAGCGTTTCTTATACAGAGACTGATTATGGTTATTATTTTGTAGAAAATACAAAGGTGACTGTAACGTCTACGGACGGCTCCAAAGAAGGGGATTCCGGTGTAAAGGAAATCCACTATTATATGGTAGATGCCAATGGAACAAAAGGCAGTGAACAGATTGTACAGGCAGATGCAGAAGGAAAAGTGACATTTGTGGTTCAGGCAGGATTTAAAGGACAGATTTATGCCTGCGCTTACGATATGTTAAATAATCACGAAGAAAGATATGTGACACCGAGTAGTCTGATCATTGAAACAGCCGAGCAGCATGCCCGTGAGAAACATATTGATTTTAACAAGGCGGCAGCTGCAAGCAAGGATGCAAAGGGAAATGAACTGTATGAAAAAGATGTAACGGTAGATGTTACAGTGACAGATACATTTTCGGGGATCCGTTCTGTGGAATGGACAGTGGAATCGCCTTATGATAAAGAAAACAATCAGTCAGGAAATGTGGAGATCAGTAATCAGGGTGCATTTTCCAGTGGAAATGCGGATGGCTGGAGTCAGACAAAGAAAGACAAAAACCTTGTTACAGAACTGAAAAAGTCATTCACTGTAAAAAATAACAGCAATGAGATAAAAATGCATATCAAAATGACAGACCGTGCAGGAAATACATCAGAAGACGAACTGATATTCAGTATTGATAAGACAAAACCGGAAATCAAAATTGCATTTGATAATGAGACACCGGATGCTGAAAATACAACCATGTTCAAAGAGAACAGAGTTGCTACCATTACAGTTACAGAACGTAACTTTGAGGCGGCAGATTTTAAAGCAGATATTACCAATACAGATGGTGTGATTCCTGAGTTGTCAGCATGGCAGACAACCGAAAATACGGAAAACCCGGATCAGAGTGTAAGTACGGCAACCATTACATTTGCAGAGGATGGTGACTATACGCTTTCGGTCAGTGGACAGGATAAGGCAGCAAATCAGGCAGAGACAGTAAAAGCAGATGATTTTACCATCGATAAAACCCGTCCGGTGATTACGGTTACTTATGACAACAATAATGCAGTAAATGGCAATTATTATGCAGCAACGCGTACAGCAACGATTCAGATTGAAGAACATAATTTCTCTGAAAACAGAGTAAGGATAACAGGAACAGCAACTGATAACGGAGCAGGAATCTCATTCCCACAGTCTGGCGGATTTACCGGAAATGGAGATGTTCATACCGCAACCATTACATGTGGTACAGATGGTTTATACAATTTTAATGTGGAATACACGGACATGGCAGGAAACATAGCTGAAACCTATACAGGAGAAGAGTACTATGTGGATCTCACTGAGCCGGAAATTGAAATTGTTGGTGTCGAAGATTATTCGGCAAATAATGGAGATGTTATTCCACAGATCGTAATGTCAGATACAAACTTTGATACCAATGGTGTGAACATTGAACTGGTTGGTGCAAATCAGGGAAGTGTGGCACCGGAAGGCTCTTATACGAATCAGGGAAATGGAGAGACATTTACCTTCCAGAACTTCCCAAAAGAGCAAAGCTATGACGACATCTATACGATAAATGCCACATTGACCGATATGGCTGGAAATGAGAGCAATGCAACAGTTACATTCTCTGTAAATCGCTTCGGATCGGTTTACGTGTTTGATCAGACCTTAAAAGATATTGAAGGAACTTATATTCAGAACGAGATTGATGTCAAGTTACAAGAAGTCAACGTAGACAGTCTGGAACATGACAAAATCAAAGTAGTAGTAGATACAAATGGAACACCGAGAACATTAGAAGAAGGTATCGATTATCAGGTACAGGAATCTGGTGGAAACGGACAATGGTATCAGTATGATTACACCATCGACAAGTCTCTTTTTGCCGGGGATGGACGTTACATTGTAACACTGTATTCAGAGGATATTGCAGGAAATGTCAATGAGAACATTGATGAATCCAAAGAAGCAGAAATCTCATTTGGTGTGGATAAAACAGCTCCTGTCGTTATTCCAATTGATGTTGAGAGCAATGCCCAGTATCCAGTGGATAAGAAAGCAGCAAATGTGACAGTCAACGACAACCTGGTATTAGATAGTGTTGAGATTTATATTGGTGATAAAAAATGTGATTACACAGTGGATGGTGAAAACTATCAGTTCGATATCCCAAACAATACGAAAAAACAGGATGTCACAATTATGGCTGTGGATGCAGCTGGCAATAAAACAAACTATGTCTTAAATGGAATTCTTGTAACAACCAACACATTCATCCGTTGGTACAACAATAAGCCATTGTTTGCAGGTTCTATTGCGGGTGCAGCAGTGGTGACAGGCGGTGGCGTCGGTGCAGCGATCGCACTGCGAAGCGGACGTATCAAAATAAGACGTAAGAGAAAATAAAAAAAGGACTGAGAGATATGGCAAAGTATCGCATAGTATCAAAGGGAAATATAGTTACGATTAAAAGTAAGTTATCATTTGGGGAACAGATTAATGAGCGGGAAATCAATATTTTTGAACGGCAGATTTTCCGCGGCTGTTTCAGACCGAGACAGGAAGGAAAAAAGACGATTATTTATACGGCGCCGAATGTGATTCAGCTTACATCATATTTGAAAAGAGAAATAGAAAAAGAAGCTTTTTATCAGATTATTGCACAGACAATTGAGATGACAAAAAGGATTGAAATGAATGGTCTGTATATGTGTAATCTGATGTTACAACCGGAACTGGTATATATAAGTGAACGGACAAAAGAATTATTTTTTGTATATCAGCCAATTATAAGCAGAGTTACAAGTGGAAATGTTTATGCTTTTCTGGGAGATATCACACAGATAGCAATTAAAAACAGCAAAATTATGAAAAGTTTTTTGACAGATTTTGAAATGTTTTTAAATGATATACAAAATTATAAGGTTGAACATATAGAACAATATGTGGAAAAGAAATATCCACAAGTATTTAAAAAGATTGTAAAGGCAGAAACAGGAAGAAGTGGTTTTATTACAAATGACAGAGTTTCTTATGAAGAACATTATGACAGAAGGCATAACAATGTGGATAAAGGAACAATACTTTTAGTTGAGGAAGATGAGCCAGAAACAGATGTTTTATCAAAAACGGAAGAGTATGACAGGGAAACTACAGTTCTTCAACAATGTGATGAAGTTCCAGTGTTGGAAAGAATCAAAACAGGAGAATGTGCAGAGATACAAAAAAGCCTTTTTTCTATCGGAAAAGGTACAGATAACGATTTTGTAATTGATAACAAGGCAGTTAGTCGGAGACATGCAGTAGTTCAAATACAAAATGGAGATTATTTTTTGATAGATAAAGAATCGACAAATTTTACGTATCTAAATGGCAGCAGACTTGAAAAAGAAGTTCCATATAAACTTGCTTCAAACGACAGTATACGGATGGCAGATGAAGAATTTTTGTTCTATATAAATTGATTGTGGTAACTATGTTATATAGGAACTGAAACGTAGGAGAGAGAAAACAGTATGATAATTTCATTAATGAACAAAAAATCAATAACGTCCATTGTTCTTCCAGAAAAAATCAGAGGACAATATATCATTGAAAACAGTGAAGGGATAAAAGTTGAAATAGAGGGAATTGATGAGAAATGGTATATAAAGTCAAATAAAAAAGTTAAATTACTTAACAATGAGAAAAAACATACGAATAGCTGTGAAATCACGGAAATGGCAATCTATAATCTGGATATTACAGGAAGTTCGGAAAAAACATTTATTTTTGCAGAGCCATCTACAAATGACAGAGTGGAGTTTAAAAAGTATTTGGTTCGAAATGACATTACAATCAATATAGGAAGAAACTCAAATAATGATATAGTAATTGACAACAAATATGTTTCCTCGGTTCATGCAAAATTAACATTAACAAATGCTGGATGGAAAATAAAAGATGCAGATAGTTCGAATGGAACATTTGTGAATGGAAAAAGGATTAATGAAAGCAGATTAAAATTTGGCGATGTGATATATATCATGGGCGTTGTGATCATAATAGGGAAAAATTTATTCGCAATAAATAATCCAGATCAGACATTGAAAATAGATACTACTTTATTGAAACCATATTTATCACAGTGTTATGAACAAAATGATGATGAGTTTGATTTTGAAACAATAGATGATGATACTTTTTATCGTTCACCAAGATTTAAAAGGGATGTAGAAAAAGCTGTATTTAAAATAGACGCACCTCCAGCAAGTCAGGTTGGAGAAGAAATGCCAATGATGTTAGCAATTGGACCATCTATGACCATGGGAATGGCTTCAATGGCAACAGCTGTATATGGAGTTGCACAGGGAAATATGATGTCCGCAGTAACTTCGGGATGCATGTTGTTAGGAACTGTGCTTTGGCCGATTATCTCTAAAAGATATGAGAAAAAAAGAAAAAGGAAAAAAGAAGAACTACGAAAGCAAAAATATCAGGAATATCTGGAAAGAATAAGACAATCATTTGAGGATGAATGTGAAAAACAAAGGGAAATTATTTTAGAGAATAATGTCAGTATTCAGGATTGTATGCATAGAATCGAAAATGTCAGCAGAAATCTATGGGAGCGTTCTTACGGACAAAATGATTTCTTGAAAATTAATATTGGACAGGGAACAGTGGATTTAAATGCTGATATCCAATATCCGGAAAGAAAGTTTGAAATCGAAAGAGATGTTTTGGAAGAGGAATTATTGGATATGTGTGAATCTCCACATATTATTGAAGATGTACCTATTACAGTATCATTGTTTGAGAATCACGTCACAGGTGTGATAGGAGCAAGGAATAATGTATTAAATTTTGCAAATGGAATGATATTGCAGCTTGCCTCATTATATAGCTACGACGAAGTTAAGTTCGTATTTTTATATGATGAGAAAAAAGATGGCTCTAAATTGAAATATGTCAAGTGGCTTCCTCATGTATGGAATAACGATAAGTCAATGCGTTTTTATGCAGAAAGCGGTAATGATATGAAAGATATTTCAGCCTATTTAAAGGCTGAATTTGATACGAGAAAAGAAATGAAAGAGGATGAGTTGGAGGAAGGTGAGCCATATTATATTATCTTTGCATTTAATAAAGAATTGTCTTTAAGAGCAGAGGTTTTGAAAAGTATTTATGGGTCAAAGAAAAATCTGCATTTCTCGGTAGTAGCATTTTTTGATGAATTGAAGAATTTGCCTAAAGAATGTAGCAATATTATTGAATTAGATGGAAATCAGGGAAAAATATATGACAAAAATGATATTTCAGGAAATGTAACTGAATTCATTCCTCAGATTTACACGAATAGGAATCTGGAAAAATATAGTGTACTTTTGGCTAATATCCATTTGAATATAGGAGATAATTCTTATAAACTGCCAAAGATGATTACATTTCTTGAAATGTTTGGAGTGGGAAAGATAGAACATTTGAATGTATTGAGTCGATGGAAGGAAAATGATCCGACAAAAACCTTGGAAGCGCAAATTGGTGTTGATACGATCGGAGATGCATTTAAGCTTGATTTGCATGAAAAGTATCATGGACCGCATGGACTGGTTGCGGGAATGACAGGTTCAGGTAAGTCAGAATTTATTATGACATATATATTGTCGTTAGCAGTTAATTATCATCCGTACGAAGTGGCATTTGTTTTAATTGATTATAAAGGTGGCGGAATGGCAAAAACATTTGAAATACTTCCGCATACCGCGGGTATTATTACTAATTTAGATGGAGCAGCTATCAACAGATCATTGATTTCGATTCAAAGTGAATTACGGCGACGGCAGGCAATTTTTGCAGAGGCGAGCAAAGAATCAGGGATTAGTAATATTGATATTTATAAATATCAGAAAATGTATCGAGAGGGAACAGTAACAGAACCTTTACAGCATCTTTTTATCATATCAGACGAGTTTGCAGAATTAAAGACACAGAGACCAGAGTTTATGACACAGCTTGTAAGTGCGGCACGTATCGGACGCAGTCTTGGTGTACATTTAATACTTGCCACACAGAAACCAAGTGGTGTAGTTGATGATCAGATATGGTCAAATGCAAAATTTAAAGCATGTCTGAAAGTACAGGATAAAGCCGATAGTATGGATATGTTGAAAAGACCAGAGGCTGCAGAATTACAGGATACAGGAAGATTTTATCTTCAGGTCGGATATAATGAATTATTTAAGATGGGACAGTCAGCATGGTCTGGTGCACCATATTATCCAGCAGACAAGGTGGAACAGCAGGTAGATGATAGTGTGGATGTGATTGATAACACTGGACGTGTAATTCAATCGGCAAAGATGGAGAGGCAAAAATCTGTTGTGAAGCCAAAGAAGCAGATCGATGCAATTACCGAGTATTTGGCAGAACTTGCAGAGCAGGAAAAAATTAAAGTAAGACCTTTATGGTTGGAGCCAATCCCGGCAATGATATATGTAACACAGATTGCAGAAAAATATAATTATATCAAACAGAAAAATAAGTTGAATCCAATAATTGGAGAATATGATGATCCGGCAAATCAAAGGCAGGATATACTTACACTTCCGATTACAGAGGGTGGAAATACTGCGATATATGGTATGGCTGGAAGCGGTAAGACAACGTTTTTGACTACATTATGTTATTCATTGCTGGAAAATTATTCGCCAGAAGAAATTAATATATACATATTGGATTTTTCAGCAGAGACATTGACTGCCTTTGCAAAAGCACCACAGGTAGGGGATGTTGTTCTCGCACACGAACAGGAAAAAGTAACAAATCTAATAAAACTATTGCTTGGACAGATGCAGACCAGAAAAAAATTATTTGCAGATTATGGAGGAGATATAAATTCGTTCAATAGTAGTGAAAATAAAAAGGTAGCATCTATAATCGTTGTCATTAATAATTATGCAGCTTTTTTGGAAATGTATGAAGACTATGAAAATGACATGCTGAATTTGACGCGAGAGGGAACTAAGTATGGAATATACTTTATCTTGACAGCTACGGCAACGAATGCACTCCGGTTTCGAATGCTTCAGAATATTGGACAATCTTATGTGCTTCAGATGACAGACGAGACAGATTATGCGGCAGTATTAGGGAAAACAGGAGGTCTTGTTCCAGAAAAAATAAAAGGAAGAGGGCTTTTCAAATCAGATGAGATTTATGAATTTCAGATTGCGCATGCATTTGAATGTGAGAATCAATTTGCAGCAGTTAGAAATTATTGTGAAGAAATGCGAAAAAAATATCCATCAATAAGAGCAAGAAAAATCCCGGTTTTACCGGAACAGGTCAATCTCGAATTTATCCAGCCGTTTGTGAATGAACAATCGTTAATGATACCGGTTGGTGTAGAAACGGAATCCTTGGAAGTCAGCTATCTGAATATGAGTAATCAGTATATATCGTGTGTATATGCAGAAGGAAAAGATTATACAGCATTTATATCTATGCTTGGTTATATGTCAGCTGCTATGGCGAACATAAATACAACCGTGATTGACAGTGAAAATCAATTAAAACATTACGATAAGGCGAATTATTTATTCTCGAAGAAAAGTATAAGTGAAGGAATTGATACATTGTTTGCAACAGTTCTTGAAAGACACAATACGATTAAAGATGCAGAAAACGAAGGAAAAGAAATACCACAATATCCTTTGGAGGTGGTAATTATTTCATCCTTATATGCCTTAAAAGAGCAGCTTGAAGAAAAGGAGAATGAAAAACTTGCACTTGTTCTTGAAAAAGGGAGTCAAAAGTTAAATGTGCGGATCATTATTGCGGAATCTGCAAAATGTATCGCATCTTACAATTTTGAAAAATGGTATAAAACCAATATTTCACAAACAGACGGTATTTGGATTGGAAATGGAATCACAGATCAGTATTATCTTAAATTGACAAAAACAACAAGTGAAATGACACAGGAAATTTCAAATCAATATGGATATTCTGTAAAAGCAGGCAAAGCAGTTAAAGTAAAATTAATTTATGAGGGAGAGGTTGAATAAGAGTGGAAAAAGTATTAGTTGAAATATTTGTTCCGGCGGCAAATCGCTCATTTGATGTATTTATTCCACAAACAAGCAAAATGAATGAAGTGGTTATTCTGGTGTCAAAGACATTGAGTAATTTATCTAATGGAAAGTATAAAGCAGATGCATCAGCGATTTTGTGTGATGCAGAGTCGGGAAATATTTTAAATATCAATTCGTCAGTATATGAGCTGAAAATAAAAAATGGCTCAAAGCTGATGTTGATATAAATAAAATCAAAGGAGAGAAAAAATGGGAAAAAACATTCAGGTGGATCCATCCAAAATCGATGCAGCAGCATCAAAGTTATCTGAGCTTGCCACAACATACGACTCGATTGCGAAGCAGCTTATGTCAGACGCAACGACAATGGGCGAAGCTTGGCAAGGCGAAGATAATGTAGCCTTTTGTAATCAGATTAAAGGCTTTACAGAGGAACTAAGTCAGATGGTGAAAAAATTACAGAGTGGGTCTGAGACTTTGTCACAGCAATCATCTAACTACAAACAGCGTCAGGATGCTATCGCTTCATCAGTGAAAAATCTTACTAATTAGGAGAAGGGAGGAAAATATCATGGCTGGAACAATTAAAATCAGCACAGATCAGGTGGAGGCAATTGCTACAAGTATTGAAAATAATAATAAAAAATTGAAGTCTACCTTGGAAGATAGTCAGTCAGCGGTAAAAAGCTTGTCATCAACATGGCAGGGAGAGGCTGCACAAAGTACGATTTCTGCATATGATACATTTGCAACCAACTATTTTCAAACATATTATGATATAATTGATGCATACGTAAAATTTTTAAGACAGAATGTATCTACTGATTATCAGGCAACAGAAACAGCAAATACAAATCTTGCTGATGCATTTAAGTAAATCTGTAGGAAGGGCAAGCGTGATTGCCTGCCCTTCCGTATTAGTGAATAAGAAAATAACAGGAAATTACCTGATAGGATAGATATATGAGGAGCGAGGAGCAGTATTATGAGAAACTTGAGAAGAATCATAGTAATTATGGTCATGGTATGTCTTATGATAGGAGGAAGTGGTTGTATGGGAATTTTTGATTCAACAAAAAGTGAGGTTCGCATTGCGAAAAAAGTATTAAAGGAAAAATACAACGAAGATTTTGAAATCATTACACTGGGAGGACGTTGGGGAACACTGACGAATGATACCTTTACTGTAAAATGTTATCCGGTGTCTGATCCTGACTGCATCTTTAAAGCTGAGATACAAAAAGAGGGGCATTATGTTTATGATGAGTATGTCTCGACTCGCGTGTGTAAAAGATTAAAGACAGAGATAGAAGAAATGATGAATGGCGTGCAGGTGTCTGTTTATGTACATGCTGTACCGTCTTCAAATGATGGAACAGATAGTAATGTATCATACGAAGAATTTGTGAAAGAAAATAAGGTACACTTTGGTATATATCTTGTTATAGGAGATAGTTATGAATCTGTAAGTGGATCGGTGGAAACTTTGGTTGAAAAATATCCATGCTTAAAAGATAGCAGAAGCAGAGTCCTATATTGGGAAAATGTTTCAAGTGAAAAAATAAATGAGTTTGATGAGTTGGCAAAAGAGGCAACAAC
>UMHL01041063.1_pt1 | contig 17245 bp, 14 predicted proteins | sample 1965551 | NCBI WGS metagenome assembly UMHL01 (sample SAMEA4836100, study PRJEB28245) | human gut metagenome | biome: gut microbiome; material: fecal sample | place: Denmark | collected 2008 | reverse complement strand
TTAACAGGAGCCCTGAGGCAGAAACGCTTCAGGGTTTTTTTGTGTCTGTACGTTTCTGGATAAGGTTTGGGTTCAGTATACAATAATGTAATCTGAGCTGCTTTTAGCGATATTTCAGACAATATTCATGATGAATTTAGTTGCTTTGAATAAAAAAGTTGCTATATTTGGGCGGTTTTAAAAACCCCATATAAATGCAGTAATCTTTAATAAATATAAATTCATCATGGAAAACAAGATTCAAGAGCTAACTGATAAAATCTACCGTGAAGGGGTGGAAAAAGGAAATGAGGAAGCTCAACGCCTTGTGAGCGAGGCTCAGGCTCAGGCGGAAAAACTGATTGAAGATGCAAAAAAGCAGGCTGAGTCTATATTGGCTGAAGCGAAGAAATCAGCCGACGAATTAAATGAGAACACTAAATCGGAATTGAAACTTTTTGCCGGACAAGCTGTAAATGCATTGAAAACGGAAGTGGCAAACTTGCTGACTAATCAGACAGTAGAGGAAACGGTAAAAGGATTTACTGCCGACAAAGAGTTCCTTTATAAATTTATTTTGGCACTGGCAGAAAAATGGTCAGCAAATGAACCGATTGAGATTTCGGTGAAAGATGCGGACAGTCTGAAAAAATACTTTACAGCTAAGGCAAAAGCTTTGCTGGATAAAGGAGTAACTATTAATCAGGTGAACGGAATGAAGATGTTATTCTCTATTTCGCCTGCGGATGGTTCCTATAAAGTAAATTTTGGAGAGGAAGAATTTGAAAACTATTTCAAGGAATTCCTTCGTCCTCAGTTAGTTAAAATGTTGTTTTAATCCAGTGGCATGAGCAACTATTATTATCTGGTAGCTGGTTTGCCGTCTGTGTCATTGGACGATGGTAAACTGAGTTATACCGTTGAAAACTTTAAATCTGAACTTTATCCTTCTCTGTCTGATAAAGACAAAAAGCTGATTGATTTGTTTTACCTGAAATTTGATAATATAAATCTGTTGAAACTTTTAAAGGACAAAGATGCGGGAATTGATGAACGAGGTAACTTCTCGGCAGAAGAATTGCTGCTTCTGATAGAGGCTGTTCGCCAAGGAGATGCTTGCGAGAAAAAGTTCCCTTCTTACTTGTATGATTTCATCGCTTTGTATCTACAAAATTCAGGTGAGGAGCATTTCGTGGCAGAGGAGGCGCTGGCGGCTGCCTATTATGCGTATGCCATGAGATGTGGAAATCGCTTCATAGGCCGTTGGTTTGAGTTTAGTCTGAATGTGAACAATATCCTCTCTGCTTTTATTTTGCGCAAATACAAGATGGAAGTGGCTCCCCGGATTGTGGGAGACACGGAAGTGTGTGAGCAACTGAGAACTTCGAATGCCCGTGATTTCGGATTGGGAGAACAGTTGGCTTATATGGAAGAGTTGCAACGTATTGCAGAAATGGAGGAACTGGTGGAACGTGAAAAGAAGACGGACATGCTGGCCTGGAAATGGCTGGAGGATGAGTCGTTCTTTAATTATTTCACGGTAGAGCGTTTGTTCGTTTTCCTCTTACAGCTGGAAATGATTGAACGATGGATTTCACTGGACAAAGAAAAAGGAAATGAACTGTTCCGCCAGATGATTCAGCATCTGAAGGAAGAGGTACAGATTCCGGAAGAGTTTAGAAAATAGTAAAAATAAAATAGAATGGCAACAAAAGGAACTGTTTTAGGCGTAATCGCCAATATGGTTACATTGACAGTCGACGGTCCGGTGGCACAGAATGAAATCTGCTACATCTCGACCGGAGGTGACCGCCTGATGGCCGAAGTAATCAAGGTGGTAGGAAAGAATGTGTATGTGCAGGTTTTTGAAAGTACACGTGGACTGAAAGTGGGTGCGGAAGCTGAATTTACAGGCCACATGCTGGAAGTGACATTAGGACCTGGCATGCTTTCGAAGAATTATGACGGGTTGCAGAATGACCTCGATAAAATGGAGGGAGTATTTCTGAAACGTGGTCAGTATACTTATCCGCTGGACAAGGAGAAGAAATGGTTGTTCAAGCCTATTGTGAAAGCGGGTGATGAAGTGGGACCGTCTGCCTGGCTGGGAGAGGTAGAAGAAAACCATCAGCCGTTGAAAATCATGGTACCTTTCCAATTGCAGGGAACTTATAAAGTAAAGTCCATAGTAGAGGAAGGGGAATATACTATTGAAGATACTGTAGCTGTACTTACAGATGCAGAGGGTAATGACATCCCGGTGAATATGATTCAGAAATGGCCGGTGAAGAAAGCCATGACCAATTATAAGGAGAAACCGCGTCCTTACAAACTGCTGGAAACGGGTGTACGTGTGATTGATACAATGAACCCGATTGTAGAAGGTGGTACAGGATTTATTCCGGGACCATTTGGTACGGGAAAGACGGTGCTTCAGCATGCCATCTCCAAGCAGGCAGAAGCTGACATCGTAATTATCGCGGCTTGTGGTGAACGTGCCAATGAGGTGGTAGAAATCTTTACAGAGTTCCCGGAACTGGTCGACCCGCATACTGGACGTAAGTTGATGGAACGTACCATCATTGTGGCAAATACTTCTAACATGCCGGTTGCGGCTCGTGAGGCATCTGTGTATACTGCTATGACAATGGCCGAGTTCTACCGTGCTATGGGATTGAAAGTTTTGCTGATGGCTGACTCTACTTCACGTTGGGCACAGGCTTTGCGTGAAATGTCTAACCGTATGGAGGAACTTCCTGGACCGGATGCTTTCCCGATGGATATTTCAGCGATTATTTCTAACTTCTATGGCCGTGCAGGATATGTACACCTGAACAATGGAGCGACGGGATCTATTACCTTTATCGGTACCGTATCACCTGCCGGAGGTAACTTGAAGGAACCGGTGACAGAAAATACGAAGAAAGTAGCCCGCTGTTTCTATGCATTGGAACAGGAGCGTGCCGACCGCAAGCGTTATCCGGCTGTAAACCCGATTGATTCTTATTCTAAGTATCTGGAGTATCCTGAATTTGAAGCGTATATCACAGAGCATATCAATGCGGAATGGACGGGTAAGGTAACTGAACTGAAGACTCGTCTGTTGCGTGGTAAGGAAATTGCCGAACAGATTAACATCTTGGGTGATGACGGTGTACCTGTAGAATATCACGTGATTTTCTGGAAGTCAGAACTGATTGACTTTGTCATTTTGCAGCAGGATGCCTTTGATGAAGTGGATGCAGTGACTCCGATGGAACGTCAGGAAGAAATCGTAAATATGGTGATTGACATTTGCCATACCGATTTTAGCTTTGATAATTTCGTGGAAGTAATGGACTTCTTCAAGAAGATGATCAATATCTGCAAGCAGATGAACTATGCACAGTTCCGTTCTCCGCAATATGTGGAATTCCAGAAACAGTTGCAGGAGCTGGTTGCCGAAAGAAAAGTAAAATAAGTGAAATCATTAAATGGGTAGAAAATGGCGACAAAAGCTTTTCAAAAAATATATACAAAGATTAGCCAGATAACCAAGGCTACCTGTTCGCTGAAAGCAACAGGGGTTGGTTATGACGAACTGGCTATGGTGAACGGCAAGCTGGCGCAGGTGGTGAAGATTGCCGGAGATGAAGTGACCCTGCAGGTGTTTGAAGGTACGGAAGGTATTCCGACCAATGCAGAGGTGGTATTCTTGGGCAAGTCTCCTACGCTGAAAGTGAGCGACCAGCTGGCCGGACGTTTCTTCAATGCTTTCGGTGAACCGATTGACGGGGGACCGGAGGTTGAAGGTACTGAGGTGGAAATTGGTGGTCCGTCAGTGAATCCGGTACGTCGTAAACAGCCGTCTGAACTGATTGCTACGGGTATTGCTGGTATCGACTTGAACAATACGCTGGTATCCGGACAGAAGATTCCGTTCTTTGCAGACCCTGACCAGCCTTTTAACCAGGTAATGGCGAACGTAGCTCTGCGTGCAGAGACAGACAAGATTATCCTGGGTGGTATGGGTATGACAAACGATGACTACCTCTACTTTAAGAATGTATTCTCGAATGCCGGTGCGCTGGACCGTATCATCAGCTTTGTGAATACGACAGAGAATCCGCCGGTAGAACGTCTGTTGATTCCGGATATGGCATTGACTGCGGCTGAATATTTTGCCGTAAAACATAACCAGAAAGTATTGGTACTGCTGACCGATATGACTTCGTATGCCGATGCGTTGGCTATTGTGTCTAACCGTATGGATCAGATTCCTTCGAAGGATTCTATGCCGGGTTCTTTGTATTCTGATTTGGCTAAAATTTACGAAAAAGCTGTACAGTTCCCGAGTGGTGGTTCTATAACTATCATTGCGGTGACTACTCTTTCCGGTGGTGATATTACTCATGCAGTTCCGGATAATACCGGTTACATCACAGAAGGTCAGCTCTTCCTGCGTCGTGACAGTGATATAGGTAAGGTAATTGTCGACCCGTTCCGTTCGTTGTCACGTTTGAAACAGCTGGTAAGTGGTAAGAAGACACGTAAGGATCATCCGCAGGTGATGAATGCGGCCGTACGTCTGTATGCCGATGCAGCGAATGCCAAGACGAAGATGGAAAACGGTTTCGACCTGACCAACTACGACGAACGTGCGCTGGCCTTTGCCAAGGATTATGCCAATCAGCTGCTGGCTATTGATGTGAACTTGAATACGACAGAAATGTTGGATGTAACCTGGGGCTTGTTCAGCAAATACTTCAAGCCGGAAGAAGTGAACATCAAGAAAGAGTTCGTAGATCAGTATTGGAAGAAATAAAATTATAAGACTTTAAAATGGCAATAAAATTTCAGTATAACAAGACCTCTTTGCAACAGCTTGAAAAGCAGCTGAAGGTCCGTGTGCGTACGCTCCCTATCATTAAGAATAAGGAGAGTGCCCTGCGCATGGAAGTGAAACGCTGCAAGGAAGAAGCTGCCGAACTGGAGGAACGACTGGAAACGCAAATCTCGTCATACGAGCACATGCATGCCCTTTGGAATGAGTTTGATGCTTCATTGGTAAGAGTGAAAGATGTGCATCTGGGTGTGCGGAAGATTGCGGGTGTCCGGGTTCCGTTGCTGGATGAGGTGGAGTTTGATATCCGGCCATTTAGTTTGTTCTGTAGCCCGAAGTGGTATGCCGACGGTATTCATCTATTGAAAAAACTTGCTCAGACTGCCATTGAAAGAGAGTTTGCTCTTGCTAAGTTGGACTTGCTGGAACATGCACGTAAGAAAACAACTCAGAAAGTAAACCTTTTTGAGAAAGTGCAGATTCCGGGTTATCAGGACGCTTTGCGGAAAATCAAACGTTTTATGGAAGACGAGGAAAACTTGTCAAAATCCTCTCAAAAGATTTTGAAGTCTATCCAGGAGAAAAGAAAGGAGGCGGAAGAATGATTGCAAAAATGACAAAAGTTACTTTTTTGGTATACCATAAAGAGTATGATTGCTTTTTGAAAAATATCCGTGACCTGGGAGTGGTACATGTAGCCACCAAAGCACAGGGAGGTGCTGAGAATGCGGCTTTGCAGGAAAGCATCCGTTTGTCTGCACGTTATGCTGCGGCTATCAAATTGCTGCAGGGCATGGAAACTGCTTCTGCCGAAGTGCGTGAAGGAGATGCAGCCAAAGGAGAGCAAGCCTTAAAGCAGACTGATGAGTTGCTGCAACAGTCACAGCAGCTTACGCATCGTGTACAGGCTGCCGAGAAAGAATTGGCAGCGTTGGAACCGTGGGGTGATTTTGACCCACAAAATATATCCCGTTTGCGTAAAGCTGGCTATCAGATGGGTTTTTATATTTGCTCCGAAAAGCAGTTTAAATCGGAATGGGTAGACTTGTATCACGCAACGGTCATCAACCGGATTGGCTCGAAGATGTATTTTGTCACTGTGACAAAAGGAATGGTGTTGCCGGAACTGGAAGTAGAAACGGCTAAGTTGCCGGATAGTTCACTTTCAGCCTTGCAAGCAAAGGTGGCCGATTTGAAAGCACAGCAGACAGTTCTTCAAGAAAAATTGACAGACTTGGCTGCAACGGTGATTCCAGATTTGAAGGCTGCCCAGCATCAGGTACATTCTCAGATTGAGTTCTCGAAAGTCGTACTCAGCACGGATGCTTTGGCCGACAATAAACTGATGTTGCTGGAAGGATGGATTCCTTCGGAACGTCTGCCGGAAATGACTGAATACCTTCGTACACAGGAGGTATATTATGAAACGGCTGCTCCGACACCGGAGGATGATGTGCCTATCTTGCTGGAAAACAAAGGCTTCTTCAGACTGTTTGAGCCTATCATGCGTCTGTATATGCTGCCGAAATATAATGAACTGGACTTGACACCGTTCTTTGCTCCGTTCTTTATGTTGTTTTTCGGTCTCTGTTTGGGCGATTCCGGTTATGGCTTGTTCATGTTATTGGCGGTAACCCTGTATCGTTTGTTTGCCAAGAAACTGAGCGCCTCAATGAAGCCCATCCTGACATTGGTGCAGATTTTAGGAGCTTCGACAATGGTTTGCGGTTTACTCACGGGTACATGCTTTGGATTTAATCTGTATGACATTCAGGTTCCTTTCTTCCAGACGTTAAAGGAAACTATTTCGCTGGACAACCAGCAAATGTTCAACCTTTCTCTGATTTTGGGAGGTGTGCAGATTATTTTTGGTATGATACTGAAGGCGGTAAACCAGACTATTCAGTTTGGTGTGAAGTATGCGATTGCGACTATTGGCTGGATCCTGATTTTGGTCAGTACGGCAGTAGCTTTTGCAGCTCCCGGACTGATGGCAATGGGAGGAACAGTACATCTGATATTATTGGCTATAGGAGGCTTGATGGCTTATCTGTATAACAGTCCTGACAAGAATATTTTTGTGAATATCGGTTTGGGATTGTGGGATAGCTACAATATGGCTACCGGTCTGTTAGGTGATATTCTGTCGTATGTCCGCCTGTTTGCCTTAGGACTTTCAGGTGGTATCCTGGCCAGTGTGTTTAACAGTCTGGCGGTAGGTATGAGCCCGGACAACGTGATTGCCGGTCCGATTGTGATGGTATTGATCTTTGTCATCGGCCATGCCATCAATATCTTTATGAACGTGTTGGGAGCTATGGTACATCCGATGCGTTTGACCTTCGTGGAATTCTTCAAGAATGCCGGATACGAAGGAGGAGGAAAGGAATATAATCCTTTCAAGAATTAATAAACAAAGTATTAAAAACTAAAAACAAAATAATTATGGAAATGAATCTTTTGATTGCCTATATTGGCATCGCAATTATGGTAGGTTTGTCTGGTATTGGTAGTGCGTATGGTGTAACCATTGCAGGTAACGCATCTATCGGTGCATTGAAGAAGAACGACAGTGCATTTGGTAACTTCTTGGTATTGACAGCTCTTCCTGGTACTCAGGGTTTGTATGGATTTGCCGGTTACTTTATGTTCCAGAGTATTTTTGGTGTACTGACTCCGGAAATTACCGGTATTCAGGCTTGTGCCGTATTGGGTTCAGGTATTGGCTTGGGCTTGGTAGCCTTGTTCTCAGCTATCCGTCAGGGACAAGTTTGTGCCAATGGTATCGCAGCTATCGGGCAGGGACACAACGTATTCGGTAATACATTGATTTTGGCCGTATTCCCTGAATTGTACGCAATCGTAGCTTTGGCTGCTACCTTCTTGATGGGCTCAGCTCTAGCGTAATTTTCAGAATTCTTTTTAATTTATCTACTTTACCCCGCTGTATACTCTTTGTTAGTGTACAGCGGGGACTTTTTTATGTATGATTCTATGATGGAATATGATTTCGTATCGTATTGAAAAAGAAACATCTCTGTATCTTTTCGTTACTATCGGCATGCATAAATTAGTGTAGCAATACAAAACTTTCCTTTTTTTTCTTCCGATTAAATATTTTTTGTATATTCGCGGCTGATTTAGAAGATATTAATGAGACGATGATGAAACAGTTACTAACACCTGATTATATTTTCGAATCCAGTTGGGAAGTATGTAATAAAGTGGGTGGCATATACACTGTATTGTCTACAAGAGCAAAAACCTTGCAGAATACTTTCCCTGATCGAATTTTTTTTATAGGACCAGATTTCTGGTCGGGTAAGGAAAATCCGTTGTTTGTGGAAGATTCAAAGCTTCTTCAGGCATGGAGAGAGCATGCAGTCAAGAAAGATGATTTGAAAGTACGCGTAGGGCGTTGGAATATTCCAGGTAAGCCGATTGCTATTTTAGTCGATTTCACTCCTTTCTATAAGGATAAAAATGAGATATATACTCAGGCATGGATCGATTTTCAAGTAGACTCCTTGCATGCTTATGGAGATTATGATGAAGCTTCTATGTTCTCGTATGCTGCGGGAAAAGTAGTTGAAAGTTTTTATCGTTATAACCTGACAATGAGCGATAAGGTCATATATCAAGCTCATGAATGGATGACTGGCCTTGGCGCACTATACTTGCAAAAACACGTTCCGGAAATTGCTACAATCTTCACTACACACGCTACTACTATCGGGCGTTCCATTGCAGGAAATAACAAACCTCTCTATGATTACTTGTTTGCTTATAATGGTGACCAGATGTCCCGTGAACTGAATGTAGAGTCAAAGCACTCTATTGAAAAGCAGACAGCCCATCATGTAGATTGTTTTACTACAGTCAGCGATATTACCAACAATGAATGTAAGGAATTGTTGGACAAAGAGGCGGACGTGGTCCTGATGAATGGGTTTGAAGATGATTTCGTTCCCAAAGGAGAAGAGTTTGAGAAGAAAAGAAAATATGCCCGTGCTTTGTTGCTGAATTTGGCTAACAAGTTGCTGGGTACTCATTTGGGTGATGATACGCTGATTGTAGGTACAAGCGGTCGCTATGAATTCAAGAATAAAGGTATTAACGTATATCTGGAAGCGTTGAACCGTTTGACGCGTAAAAAGAGCCTGAACCGTGAAGTCCTGGCTTTTGTCAATGTTCCAGGGTGGGTAGGTGATGCCCGTGAAGACTTGAAGCAACGTTTGGAAAGTGACAAGGATTACGATACACCGCTGGAATGTCCTTTTATTACGCACTGGTTACATAATATGAGCCATGACCAGGTATTGGATATGTTGAAGTATTTGAACATGTCTAACTCACCGGAGTCAAAAGTAAAGGTTATATTTATACCTTGCTATCTGGATGGCAATGATGGAATATTGAATGAAACCTATTACGATTTGATTATAGGGGCAGACTTGAGCGTATACCCATCTTATTATGAGCCATGGGGCTATACTCCATTGGAAAGTGTGGCATTCAAAGTGCCTGCCATTACGACGGATCTGGCTGGATTTGGCTTGTGGGTAAATTCATTGAAAGGTCATCCCGGTACATTGGAGGACGGTGTAAAAGTTATTCATCGTACCGACTACAATTATTCGGAAGTGGCAGATGTAATCCGTGATACGATTACCGAATTTGCTAAGTTGCCGGAATCTGAAGTACAGATAATTCGGAAAAATGCGGCCGACATTGCTGAAAAGGCTTTGTGGAAACATTTTATACGCTATTATTATGAAGCATACGACGTGGCTTTGCGCAATGCAAAAGAACGTTGCAAATCTTATAAACAAAAATGAACTTATAAAACATTAGTGATATGAAAATCAAAACAAACTATGCTAATACTCCTGTTTGGAGAGAAATTAATGTGAAATCTCGCATCCCGGAATCTTTGAAGATGCTGGAAGTGATGGCTCGTAACATTTGGTGGGCATGGAATGATGATGCTACTGAAATGTTTAGAGAACTTGACCCGGAATTGTGGCGTGCTGTCGGACAGAACCCTGTTGCTTTGCTGGAACGTCTTAACTACGAAAAGCTGGAAGCTCTGTCTGTAGATAAAGAAATGCTGGGTAAGATTAATGCAATCTATGATAGATTTACTGAATATATGTCTGTAAAACCAGACAAGAACCGTCCGTCTGTAGCTTATTTCTGTATGGAATACGGTTTGACTCATGTACTGAAGATTTATTCTGGTGGTCTGGGTATTTTGGCCGGTGACTACCTGAAAGAAGCTTCAGACAGTAATGTAGATATGTGCGGTATCGGTTTCTTGTATCGTTACGGCTACTTCACACAGAGCCTTTCAATGGACGGTCAGCAGATTGCTAACTATGAAGCTCAGAACTTCGGAAGCCTTCCTTTGGAACGCGTGAAGGATGAAAACGACCAGCCGATGGTATTGGATGTACCTTATTTGAACTATTATGTACATGCATACGTATGGAGAGTCAATGTAGGTCGTGTGCCTTTGTATCTGTTGGATACAGACAATGAAATGAACAGCGAATTCGACCGTTCTATTACTCACCAGTTGTATGGTGGTGATTGGGAAAACCGCTTGAAACAGGAAATTTTGCTGGGTATCGGTGGTGTGCTGTTGCTGAAGAAACTGGGTATCAAGAAAGATGTATATCACTGCAACGAAGGACATGCGGCATTGTGTAATGTACAGCGTCTGTGTGATTACGTAGAAAGCGGAATGTCATTTGACGAAGCATTGGAAGTAGTTCGTGCTTCTTCTCTGTATACTGTACATACTCCGGTTCCAGCTGGACATGACTATTTCGATGAAGGACTGTTCGGTAAGTACATGGGCGGTTATCCGCAGCGTATGGGAATCAGCTGGCAGGATTTGATGGACTTGGGACGTATTAATCCGGGTGATCCGAACGAACGTTTCTGTATGTCTACATTTGCTTGCAACACTTGTCAAGAAGTGAACGGTGTAAGCTGGTTGCACGGAAAGGTTTCTCAGGAAATGTTCTCTGGAATCTGGAAAGGCTATTTCCCTGAAGAAAATCATGTAGGTTATGTAACTAACGGTGTACATTTCCCCACTTGGTGTGCTTCTGAATGGAAAGCTTTGTATAATAAATACTTTGACAAGAACTTCATGCACGACCAGTCAAATCCGAAAATCTGGGAACGTATTTACAACGTGCCTGATGAAGAAATTTGGAAGACTCGTGTGGCTTTGAAGAACAAACTGATTAACTACATCCGCGATCAGTTCCGTGATACATGGTTGAAGAACCAGAGAGACCCGTCACGTGTGGTATCTTTGATGGATAAGATTAACCCGAATGCCTTGCTGATTGGTTTTGCTCGTCGTTTTGCTACTTACAAGCGTGCACACTTGTTGTTCACTGACTTGGATCGTTTGGCTAAGATTGTAAACAATCCTGATTATCCGGTTCAGTTCTTGTTCGCTGGTAAAGCTCACCCGCACGATGGAGCAGGTCAGGGATTGATCAAGAAAATTATTGAAATCTCTAACCGTCCGGAATTCTTAGGAAAGATTATTTTCTTGGAAAACTACGATATGAAGCTGGCTCGTCGCCTGGTATCTGGTGTAGATATCTGGATGAATACTCCGACTCGTCCGTTGGAAGCATCTGGTACATCAGGTGAAAAAGCCTTGATGAACGGTGTGGTTAACTTCTCTGTATTGGACGGATGGTGGCTGGAAGGTTACCGTGAAGGTGCTGGATGGGCATTGACTGAAAAACGTACTTACCAGAACCAGGAACATCAGGATCAGCTGGATGCTGCTACTATCTACAGTATCCTGGAAACAGAAATCCTGCCGTTGTATTATGCAAGAAACAAGAAAGGATATTCTGAAGGCTGGATAAAGACTATTAAGAACTCTATCGCTCAGGTTGCTCCTCATTATACTATGAAACGTCAGTTGGATGATTACTTCGCTAAGTTCTATGGTAAGGAAGCTGAACGTTTCCACGCGCTTGAAGCAAACAACTACGAACAAGTGAAGAAGTTGGCTGCATGGAAGGAAGAAGTAGCCGCTAAATGGGATGAAATTCAGGTTGTTTCATTCAACAAGTGCCAGGATTTGTGCAACGGTAACGTAGAAAGCGGTAAAGACTACAAGCTTACTTGCGTGGTAGATGAAAAGGGTCTGGACGATGCAATCGGTATCGAACAGGTGGTTACTTATACCAATGCGGAAGGCCGTGAATACATTTATGCGGTTAACCCGATGAAGATGGTGAAACGTGAAGGCAACTTGTTTACTTTCGAAATGATTGCAGGTTTGTCAAATGCGGGTAGCTTTAAGGTAGCTTACCGTATGTTCCCGAAGAACGATGCACTGCCTCACCGTCAGGATTTCTGTTATGTACGCTGGTTTAATGAATAAAGACCTCTGTCTGTTCAGATAATCATATAAACAGGCCATTCCGGATAATTTTGATATTCGGAATGGCTTTTTTTGTTTTCAAAAACTATATGCCATGAAAATATTAATCGTTGAAGATGATGCAGACCTGCGGGAAATTACTACCCGTTCGTTGGAGAAAGAACGTTATGTCGTGTCGCAGGCACCCGATTATAAAACGGCACTTCGTAAAATAGAAGATTACGATTACGATTGCATATTGCTGGATATAATGTTGCCGGATGGTTCCGGACTTGATTTACTGGAAGAATTGCATGCGTTGGGAAAACGGACCAATGTCATTATTTTGTCGGCCAAGGATTCTTTGGAAGACAAAGTCAAAGGATTGGATTTAGGAGCGGATGATTATCTCCCTAAGCCTTATCATTTGGCCGAGCTCCATGCGCGGTTGAAGAGTCTGTTCCGCCGTAATCAGCGGGAAGGAGAGAAGAAGGTAAGCTATGGCAATGTAGAAGTCATCCCAGACCATTTTAAGGTTGTAGTAGGAGGGAAGGAATTGGACCTAAACCGGAAAGAATACGATATTCTGCTGTATTTTATGTTGCGTCCCGGAAGATTGGTAAACAAAACCACATTGGCTGAATCTGTATGGGGAGACCATATTGACCAGGTAGATAATTTTGACTTTATCTATGCGCAAATCAAGAATCTGCGCAAACACCTGAAAGAAGCCGGTGCTACGGTTGAGTTGAAAGCAGTATATGGTATAGGTTATAAACTGGTAGAAGAATGAAACTGTTTCAGTTGGTCATGTGGCGTATGTCCACCATCTTAGTGGTCATACTGACGTGTTGGGCGGTATTGTTTTACCTGGCCATTATGGAGGAGGTAAACGACGAAGTGGATGACTCCTTGAGCGATTATGCCGAGTCGTTGATTCTCCGTTCCCTGTCGGGAGAGCAGATGCCTGATACAAGCAACGGCTCGAACAATCAGTATTTTCTGTATGAGGTCACTCCGGAATATGCAGCCTCCTATCCTAATATATCCTATCGGGACGAAATGGTATATATTACCGAAAAAGGAGAGACGGAACCTGCCAGAATATTAATGACCATTTTCCAGAAGGAGGACGGGGGATATATGGAGCTGGTGGTCTATACTCCTACCATTGAGAAATTCGACCTTCAGCGGGCCGTTTTAGGGTGGATTGTCTTTCTTTATGTGTTGCTGTTCCTGATGATTTTAGCGGTTAATGCCTGGGTGTTCCATCGCAATATGCGGCCACTTTATACTTTGTTGAAATGGCTGGAAGATTATCGTTTGGGAACGAAGGAAAAACCGCTCGATGAATCACTTCGGATTGTGGAATTCCGGAAACTGAATGAGGCGGCCAATATGTTCTCAGAACGCAGTGAGAAACTCTATGAGCAGCAGAAACTGTTTATCGGAAATGCCTCACATGAGATGCAGACACCGCTGGCTATTTGCCGCAACCGCCTGGAAATGCTGATGGAGGATGAAACATTGACCGAGAAACAGCTTTCCGAACTGATGAAGACCCATCGGACACTTGAAAATCTGACACGCCTGAATAAGTCGCTGTTACTATTGTGCAAGATAGAGAACCGTCAGTTTACGGATGTAAAATCTTTGTGTCTGAATGAACTGCTTTTGCAGTATCTGGATGATTACAAGGAGGTATATGCCTATCGTCATGTGCAAGTGGAAGTGTATGTAGAAGAATGCTTCCGTTTGGAAATGAGTGAATCGCTAGCTACCGTCCTGCTGACCAATCTGCTGAAGAATGCGTTTGTGCATGTGACGGAGGGGGGAGTGATTGCTCTTTCTTTCACGGCTTCCTCTTTCCGTATCAGCAATACCGGAGATGTTTCATTGGATAAGAATCGTATTTTTGAACGTTTCTATAAAGAAGGAAAAGCTGAGGGCTCTACAGGACTTGGACTGGCCTTGGTAGACTCCATCTGTAAGGCTTATCACCTCACTCTTTCATATACCTTTGAAGGCGGGCAGCACATTTTTTCTATTATTTCTTGATTTTTTTGTTGAAAAAGGGGAAATCTTCAGATTCTTTTCAGAATTGCATCCCATTTTTGCAGTACAATAAATCATTAAAGTATTCATCTTATAAAAATAGAACATTATGAAAAAGTTAGTTTTTTTACTGGTGTGTGTATTTACAGTGTCAACCGTGGCAATGGCAGATAACGAAAAACCGATTCAGGTAGGACAGTTGCCTACGAAGGCGCAGACTTTCATCACTACTTACTTCAAAGGACATAAAGTAGCTTTGGCTAAACAGGACAGCGATTTGTTCAGCAAATCATACGATGTGATTTTTACAAACGGCGAAAAGATTGAGTTTGACAAGTCCGGCGACTGGACTGAAGTGAAATGCAAGTCAGGTGTACCCACTCAGATTGTTCCGTCGGCCATCCGTACGTATGTGAAGAACAATTATCCTGACGCCTCCATCATTCAGATTGAGCGCAAACGTAATGAGTATGAAGTGAAACTCTCTAACCGATGGGAGATTACATTCGACAGCCAGATGCGCGTAATTGATATTGACGATTAAGTTGGTTATATCCTTCGGGAAACTGTAGCCCGTTCCTTTTTCAGAAAAAAGGGGCGGGCTATGTGTTTTTATGTGGGATGAGTTGATGGGTTAAGTGGGGCGAGACTGATACACAATGGCTTGGCGGTTCGCAGTACTTTCTAAGGAGGATTGCAGTACTTCTTTGAAAGTACTGTAGTACTTCCTTTGCAGTACTTCAGTACTTCCACGGAAGTACTGGGAAAACGTAGTTGCTTTTTCCTTGCATACAGACCATTCTTTTCCCACTTCATCGGTAGAGCCTGCCTTTTCGTAGTTTTTTACATCTTATCCGGTAAATATTCCATTTCCTGCCCTGTTAGATTTTTGTTATTTTGCATCCGTAATCATTACTGTCCACTAAAAATCGCAAATAGTTCTTTGAAATAATTGAATTACAGTTTGTTACAAGAGATTTTCTTGCGCAACGATTTGAAATCATAACTTTGCAGCCTTAACTTAGGCTGTATATGAATAAAGACAAATACGTTTTCGCCCAAATGGTTGAGTTTTTAGACAACTACAAGTTTCTCCGTATCGTAAAGAAGTATGATGGCAACAAGTATGTTAAGCATTTTACTTGCTGGAATCAACTTCTTACTTTGATATTCGGACAATTGTGTAACCGCGAAAGTCTTCGTGATCTGATTGTTGCGCTGAATGCACATCAAGAGAAATGCTACCATCTTGGGGTTGGGAAACATGTCACTCGGAGTAACCTTGCAAAAGCAAATGAGAACCGGGACTACCGTATCTTTGAGGACTTCGCATTCTATATGATAAGCGAGGCCAGAAAGAAAAGAATAAATGACATATTCAAACTAAACGGAAATGTATATGCCTTCGATTCTACAACGATTGACTTGTGTCTGAAACTGTTTCCTTGGGCAAACTTTCGTACACATAAGGGAGGTATCAAAATCCATACGTTGTATGATGTAGAGACTCAAGTACCTGCCTTTATCCATATAACCGAAGCAAAGATAAACGATGTCAAGGCAATGGATGTAATACCTTATGAGTCTGGCTCTTTCTATGTTTTCGACCGTGCATATAACGATTATCATCGTCTCTATAAGATACATATGATGGATTCGTTTTTTGTTGTACGGGCTAAAACAAATATTAAGGCGAAAGTACTCAAATGGAAACGACGTTTACCTAAGAATATACAGTCCGACTGTGAGATTGAACTTACCGGTTTCTATACCCAAAAATCATACCCTGAAACGATTCGTTTGGTGAGGTTTTGGGATGAAGAAGACGAAAGGGAGTTCATTTATCTTACAAATGCAAAACATATTCAAGTCTTACAGGTCGCGGAACTTTACAAGAATCGTTGGCAAGTGGAACTGTTCTTTAAATGGCTCAAGCAACACCTTAAAATAAAGAAATTTTGGGGTACTTCCGAGAACGCTGTAAAGATACAAGTCTACTCAGCAATCATTGCCTACTGTCTTGTAGCTATCATGCAACATGATATGAAACTGGACAGATCGACATACGAGGTTCTATAAATTCTTGGCATTTCTCTTACGGACAAGACTCCATTAAGGGATCTCTTCAGCAAAACTAAATTCAATGATGTCAAAGAACAAAGCGGTCTTGATGGACCAAATTTATTTAGTAATTCTGCAAAAAGGATATATCCATTTAATATCAAGAGAGTTAGAAGAATTACCTCGTTTTCGGGTAATTAGTTGGCAACCGTTCCAATTGCCGTTGTCTGCATCGCTTTGCTTGTTAAGATAACTCTTACGGATGCAAAAATACAAAACTAAATTGAGAAAACGCCCCACTTACACATGATTTTATTAAGTTGAATAAACACAGAGAGTTATTTTGCCTTTATTGCCGTTCTCATTTTGTACCTTTGCAAAAAGAATGAGTTTATGGAAAACATTATCAGAAAAATAAGAATGTATTATCCGGTTTCAGATGAAGCGTTGGAAGCATTGGTGTGTCTTTTTAAGAGATTTGTATTTCCGGAAAAAACAACCATCATTCATGCTGGGAAGCAGGACAGGAAAGTCTATTTCATTGAAAAAGGCATCACACGTTCTTTTGTTTTACACAATGGAAAACAAATAACGACATGGTTTTCCAAAGAAGGAGATGCCGCTTGTGGTTCATGGGACTTATATCGCAACAAAGCTGGCTTTGAATATGTAGAAACGTTGGAAGAAACTACGGCTTATTCTGTCTCAATAGTGCAGTTGAATGAATTGTATCGGTCTTACATTGACCTTGCAAATTGGATGCGGGTGTTACAGCAAGAAAACTTCCTTCGCTTGCAAGACATACATATCCGCCAATTAAACTGGTCTGCCAAAGAACGTTATGAACATTTGATAAAAGAATGCCCCGAACTTTTCCAAAGGGTGAACTTGGGATATATAGCTTCTTTCTTGGGTATCACGCA
>UMHL01049461.1_pt1 | contig 17474 bp, 17 predicted proteins | sample 1965551 | NCBI WGS metagenome assembly UMHL01 (sample SAMEA4836100, study PRJEB28245) | human gut metagenome | biome: gut microbiome; material: fecal sample | place: Denmark | collected 2008 | reverse complement strand
GTTTTCTTCTACTTCCATCTTCTTGTCTTTCGGGCAACAAGCATCCTTCTCTTTCAGCTCGGTCAATTCCGATTTGCGAAACACAAGTTTATTTTTCTTCCATTTTGTCTAAAAGCAGATTGATTTTTTTGAGAATCAAGTATGTGCAGGAAATAATGAGAGAGATTAACAGTGTGACTGCTGTATAAAGTGGGTAAAAATAAGAGTTTATAAAGTCATCTCCACCAGGAATCAGTGACCCAACAAGTCCACCGAATAGAAGATTTCCATATAAGAAAACAAAAAAGCTGATACATCCAATCATGACTGCTTTAGATGATGGTTTCATATTGAAAATACCTCCTATTCCAGATAAAACACCCCATCGGGGTTATAACTCGTTCCGTCCGCAGTGATTTCAATGCCGTAGTGGTCGTAAACATTTCCCTCAGTATCCATATCGATCCAGCGGTTGTTCAGATCCTGCTCACTCATCATGCAATAGCCAACGCACGCCGGATCGTTAAAGTAAAATACATAACCCAGCTCCTGCTTCTGGTAGCCGACACAGATGACCCAGTGCCCCTCGGCCAAATAGGTGTCTGCATCATCGGAATTTTGGGTGTTGTAGCCATCCTCTGCCGCGGCCCATGCCTGAATGCAGAGCAGCACAGGGTGCCCCTGGTCCAGAGCCGAAGCCAGTTCTGGCGTGGTTCGGTTCTCCTTTGCCGTGACGGTTACGCTGTTTTCCTCAAAAAAGCTGACAATGCTGCCTGGCGGAGTTCCGGCTTCCTCGTTGGTGCCAAGTTCTTCCTCATAGGCGGCAAGGTTCCAATCGGCCTGGTATGGGTCCAGCCAGTTCATCACCATCTGCACGCAGGTGGTCCCGCAGGTGTAGCCGCCATACTGGCGCAGGTTCGGCATGTCGATAAAGACATCGGCATCCTGGATCTGCCCGTCATAGGGTGGCTGAACGGATGACTGTTCCGCAGCTGGCCCTGCGCAGTCGGATAACAGGAAACATGCGGCACAGGCAAAAGTGCCAAGTATCAAGATGCCATATCGCTTTTCCATTCGGCTCGCTCCTTACTATTTGATACATAGGATCAATGATTTTCTGTGGATTGCTTTTTGAAAAAATGGAAACCGCAGCAGTCGCCGCCGGTACTTAGTTTTTTTGTAAATGTAAAGCCGATTATGTTGTCAGCATCGCAAAACAGGCGGCACAGCCACGGGCAGCCGTGTTTGGAGCAGGCGGTGTGCCAAAGGCATTTTTGAATCGTGACATCAAAGCAGCCCCGACCGCAGTGCAGTGTACGTTCCCACCCTGACGCTGCTGAATGATTGAATCAGGAAAGTCCGAGTCTGCGCCTGCTGTTCGATTTTCATGGTGTCAGTCTCCCTTGCAGTCCGGCCCTTAACCCCGGCAGCCCGGCTACAAACTTCTCGATTTCTGCGTTCACAAAGGCCGGATTATCGGCATTGGAATTGTGCCCCGCATCCTTGACCCAGGTCAGCGGCAGATGTTCGCCCGCAGCCCACATCGGGTTGTAGCGCTTGGTAGCGCCGGTTTTGTCGTGCTCGCCGCACAGCAGGATGCAGGGGCAGGTGATATCGTACCCAAGGTCTGCCCCAATGGCCCCGGCCAGCATGATGAACCCGTGTTTCATCAGCCCGCAGAACTCATCCCGGCTGTACTGGGCCACCATCTCGCGCATGTTCTGTTGGGCATATTCGGTAATGCCAATGCCCTGCGCAGCGGCATTGCGCAGCATTTTCCAGGGCATGGCGCTGTAAACGGGGGCCATATGGTTCAGCATCCAGAACTCTTTGTCGCTCATGTATTTGCGCTTGAGCGGGGCGGAGTCAATAGAAACAAAGCCGCGCACCTCGCCGGGGTAAGCCTGAATGTACGCCTGTGAAAGATACCCGCCGACCGACTGCCCCACCAGCACCGGTGCGGTGATGCCCTCCGCCTGCAGGATGGCATGCAGCCAGGCGGCCTTTTGCGCCAGGGTGAAGTCCATCACAAAGGGACGGGATTTGCCGTGGCCGGGGGCATCCCAGGCAAGCAGGTTATAGGTGGATTCAAACGCTTCGACCTGTTTGTCAAACAGGCGGTGATCCGCCGTCAGGCCGGGTAGGAACACCAGCACCGCCCGCCCCGGTTGGAAATCATTCATCCAGTAGTGGATCACGCCGTTTGGCACTGCGTGAGTTTTTTCTGTCATTTTTGGTATCCCTCCCGGTGTGGTTTTCTGGTTCTATTGTAGCATAACTGCGGCGCAAATGCATTGCCGGGCGCAGATTTTATAAGGCAATACCGCATAATTCTAAGTGCCGATACGGCGAGCGAGGTACGGCAGATGCTAAGCCAAAAGCGCAGATAATACTGGATGCTGCAAAGGTGAGCGCCGCCAGTGGCGGAAACAGCGAACCGAAGCAGGGGCAGCGGTCGCAGAGTGCGAGGGGCTTTTGCCCCCGAAGCACGATGCGGGTACCGCAACCCGACATTATCGAGCATTTTGGCAACGCAGATGCCGTGCCGCAGCCGTCGGAGCGGTGCTTAAGCCGTCAGGTGGGAATTGTGCGGTGTTGCCATAAGGAAAAGCCGGGCGGTGGAGAAACCGCAGGGAAGCGCCGTCTGATTCTTGCGTTTTACTGCAAATTGTGCTATATTTAAAATTCAGGATATCCTAGTGTTTTCCTTGGATATTCGGGATAGGACACAAACGAAATGAGGTAAGTTGGATGGGACTTTGGGCAGACGCAAAAAACATCCGGGACAAGGACCCTGCTGCACGCAATGTGGCGGAGGTCATCATTTTGTACCCCGGTTTCCATGTGCTGGTAACGCACAAAATTGCACATTTTTTGTACTGTCACAAGTGTTTCTTCCTGGCGCGCCTCATCAGCCAGCTGGCCCGCCACCTGACCGGCATCGAGATCCACCCCGGTGCCAAGATCGGCAACCGGCTGTTCATTGACCACGGTATGGGCATCGTGTTCGGCGAAACGACAGAAATCGGTGATAACTGCACCATCTACCACGGCGTTACCCTGGGCGGCACCGGCAAGGATTCCGGCAAGCGCCACCCCACATTGGGCAATAACGTGCTGATCGGTGCCGGTGCCAAGGTGCTTGGCCCGGTGTATATCGGGGATAATGTCCGTGTCGGCGCGGGCAGTGTGGTGCTCAAAAATCTGCCGGCCAATACCACCGCGGTCGGTGTTCCGGCCGAAGTGGTCCGCGTGCGCGGCAGCCAATCTTGCCCGGCGGACGACCTGGACCAGCAGGCACTGCCCGATGTGCTCAGCAACCGCATCAGCGCACTGGAAGCCCGCTTGAGCCGCATGGAAGCCGCCATGCAGGGCGAGTACCCGCCCGACAAACCGCGTTTTGCCGCCCCGGAAACGGACGGTGTACCGCCGCAGGATCCGCATACAGAAGAATAACTCAGGGCAACACCGCACAATTCCCGCCTAGCGGCTTAAGCACCGCTTCGGCGGCTGCGGCACGGCATCTGCGTTGCCAAAATGCTCGATAAGACATCCAGTATTATCTGCGCTTTTGGCTTAGCATCTGCCGCACCTCGCTCGCCGTATCGGCACTTAGAATTATGCGGTATTGCCTCAGAAGAATTTCAAGCTCTCTTGCTCCGCTTTGGGGCAGAGAGTTTTTTACTTTGCCGCAATTTTTCTGCTTTTTATTTGGCAGGTGCTACCCAAATGCGGTATTATCTGCTATAATAAACGTGATTTTGATAATAAAGAGGGGTGCCTGTCATGAAAGCTGTTATCACTGTTATCGGCCACGATACCGTGGGTGTTGTTGCCCGCGTAAGTGCCGTGTGTGCCGAGCTGAACATCAACATTGAGGATATTACCCAGAGTATCCTGCAGGATATGTTCTGCATGATTATGCTGGTGGATATCTCTGCCTGCGCAAGCGAACCGGCCGAAATCCGCGCCCGTTTTGACACATTGGGCCAGGAGATGGGAATGCAGGTCACTGTGACTCGGCAGGAAGTCTTTGACGCGATGCACAAGGTGTAAGGGGGCACACGATGAAAATTCTGAACAGCGGCGATATCTTGGAAACCATCGAGATGCTGACCGCAGAAAACCTTGATGTGCGTACCGTTACCATGGGCATCAGCCTGTTGGACTGCATTGATCCCGATGGCAAAAAAGCCTGTGAGAAAATCTATAACAAAATCACCCGTCTGGCGGGGAACCTGGTTCCCGTTGTCAACAAGATCAGCGCGGACTATGGCATTCCCATTGTCAACAAGCGCATCAGCGTAACGCCCATCGCCATGCTGCTGGGCGCTGCACCGGACGCCGACCCCGTGTGGTTTGCCAAAACGCTGGATGCCGCTGCCAAGGCGGTCGGCGTCAACTTTATCGGCGGTTACGGTGCTTTGGTGCATAAGGGTTTTTCCGCCGGAGATGTGCGTTTGATCGAAAGCATTCCCCGTGCACTGGCCGAAACCGACCTGGTCTGCTCCAGCGTCAACATCGGTTCCACCAAATCCGGCATCAATATGGACGCCGTTGGCCTGATGGGCCGCGTGGTGCGCCAGACCGCCGAGCTGACCAAAGATAACATGTGCATGGGCGATGCCAAACTGGTGGTTTTCTGCAATGCACCCGAAGATAACCCGTTTATGGCCGGTGCTTTCCACGGCCCTGGAGAGCCGGACTGCGAGATCCATGTCGGCGTTTCCGGCCCCGGTGCGGTGCGCGCCGCTCTGGCCAAGCTGCCCAAGGATGCCCCGATGGATCAGGTGGCAGAGCTTGTCAAGCGCACGGCGTTCAAGATCACCCGTCTGGGCCAGCTGGTGGCCAACCTGGCCAGCGAACAGCTGGGTGTGCCCGCGGGCATCATTGATCTGTCCTTGGCGCCGACCCCGGCTATTGGCGATAGTGTTGCCAACATTCTGGAAGAAATGGGTCTGGAAAGCTGCGGCTGCTGCGGCACCACCGCCTGCCTTGCCATGCTGAACGACGCCGTGAAAAAGGGCGGCGTAATGGCATCCAACCATGTGGGCGGCCTGTCCGGCGCATTCATCCCGGTATCTGAGGATGACGGCATGATCAAGGCAGCCGAATGCGGCAGCCTGACGCTGGAAAAGCTGGAAGCCATGACCGCCGTCTGCTCCGTTGGCATTGACATGGTGGTTATCCCCGGCGATACCACCGCCGAGGTCATCAGCGGTCTGATTGCAGACGAAGCCGCCATCGGCATGGTCAACAGCAAGACCACCGCTGTGCGCGTGATCCCCGCCATTGGCCACAAAGCCGGCGATGTTCTGGACTTTGGCGGCCTGCTGGGCCACGCCCCCATCATGCCCATCAGCCAGTACAGCCCCGCCGTTATGATCCACCGCGGCGGCCGCATCCCCGCACCGATGCAGGCATTGAAAAATTAAAGAATCATTCAATAAATAATATATACAAAAGAGCCATACCAGGCAGGAGAAGCGCCTGGTATGGCTCTTTTGTATGAGTATATTGAATGTGAAAGATGCAGGAATGAGGATGGTTTCTATACAATTTGTAGGGGCCGATGCTTGCCGTCGGCCCCTACAAATGTTTTTTAAGGCAATACCGCATAATTCTAAGTGCCGATACGGCGAGCGAGGTGCGGCAGATGCCAAGCCAAAAGCGCAGATAATACTGGATGCTGCAAAGGTGAGCGCCGCCAGTGGCGGAAACAGCGAACCGAAGCAGGGGCAGCGGTCGCAGAGTGCGAGGGGCTTTTGCCCCCGAAGCACGATGCGGGTACCGCAACCCGACATTATCGAGCATTTTGGCAACGCAGATGCCGTGCCGCAGCTGCCGGAGCGGTGCTTAAGCCGCAAGGCGGGAATTGTGCGGTGTTGCCTTAGCATAGAAACCAGACAAGGCCCCGGCGGGCTCAGGTGACCCCGCTCTACCTCAAATTCCTAATTCCTAATTTCTAATTCCCAATCAAAGCACTCCCTGCTCCATCTTTGCCTTTACCTCAAACAGGTCCTTGCAGCAATCGTCATACAGGCTGCGCATTTCGTCGGTTACGGGCAAAAGGTCGGGCACCATCACGGTTTCGGCACCGCTGGCGTGGCCGGCGCGGATGCCGTTGTGGCTGTCCTCCAGCACCATGCAGTCATGGATGTCCACCTTAATGCGGCGGGCGGCTTCCAGAAAGATATCCGGCGCGGGTTTGCAGAGCTTGACCTCGTTGCCGCACACGATATCATGGAAATAGCGGGCGGTGCCGGTGGTCTGCAAATTCAGCTCGATCATGGTGCGCGGGCTGGAACTTGCCACAATGCGGGGCATGCCCAGATCTTCCAGGTAGGACAGCAGTTCTTTCAGGCCGGGCTTGCAGGGCACGCCCTTTTTGATCTGCTCGCCGCCGTATGCCCACACGGCATGCAGCAGTTCCTCGGCTTTGTCGCCGTAATAGCCGGCAATGTACTGGAGCTGGTGCTCCCCGGCCAGGCCGCGGCCATTGGAATAAAACTCCGGCGGCGGGTCCGGCAGGCTCATCTTGCGGCAGCAGGGGCTCCAGAACTGGTCCCAGATGCGCTCCGTGTCAAACATCAGGCCGTCCATATCAAAAATAACGCCTTTTACTTTCGGTGCCATAGTGTGTGATCCCTCTTCTTGTCTTTGCAAATGCTGCCCGGCACTGTGGCCGGGCGCGACTTATGCTATTATTGTACCCCATAAAATGGGGTGGTGCAATCAAAAAGTAGTCAAATTTTGCATAAAAGCTGCAAATGTGTGCAGAAAGCGGAAAAATAGCTCTTGTATTTGCCACTTTAGAGCGTTATAATAATTACAATTTCGCACCACAATCAGGTTTGTGCGAACCTTCATGCGGTGCTGAATAAGGAGAGTAGGAAATAATGTTGGATATCAAAATTGTTCGTACTACTGAACCGAAGGCAAAGCCGCAGGACGAAAGCAAGCTTGGCTTCGGCAAGATTTTTACCGACCATATGTTCCTGATGGACTATACCGCCGGTGAAGGCTGGCATGACGCCCGCGTTGTGCCGTATGCCTCCCTGCCGATGGACCCCGCTACCGTGGTGTTCCATTACGCACAGGAAATTTTTGAGGGCATGAAGGCCTACCGCACTGCTGACGGCAGTGTGCAGCTGTTCCGCCCCGATTGCAATGCAAAGCGTTTCCAGGATTCTGCTGACCGTCTCTGCATCCCCAAGATCCCGGTTGAGGATTTTGTTCAGGCTGTTGAGACCCTGGTTGACGTTGACCGTGACTGGGTTCCCCACAGCGACGGCGCAAGCCTGTACATCCGCCCGTTCGTGTTTGCAAACGATGTCGGCCTGGGCGTGCATGCTTCCAAGCATTACCTGTTCTGCATCATCTGCGCACCTTCCGGCGCTTACTATGCCGAGGGCCTGGATCCCGTCCGCATTTATGTTGAGGACGAGTACATCCGTGCAGCCCCGGGCCTGACCGGCTTTACCAAGTGCGGCGGCAACTACGCTGCTTCCATCAAGGCTGGCGAGCTTGCCGAGGAAAAGGGCTTCAGCCAGGTTCTGTGGCTGGATGGCGTTGAGAAGAAGTATGTGGAAGAAGTCGGCTCTATGAACATCATGTTCAAGATCGACGGCAAGATCTACACCGCGGCCTGCACCGGCACTGTTCTGCCCGGCGTTACCCGCCGCTCCATCATTGAGCTGCTCAAGGATTGGGGTTACGAGGTTATCGAGGGCAAATTGGCCATTGCTGATGTGATGAAGGCTGCCGAGGAAGGCAAGCTGGAAGAAGTGTTCGGCACCGGCACCGCAGCTGTTGTCAGCCCCGTTAAGGAGCTGGATTGGGAAGGCAAGGTTGCCAACATCAGCGGCGGCAAGATCGGCCCCCTGACCCAGAAGCTGTACGATACCCTGACCGGTATCCAGTGGGGTAAGCTGCCTGATACCAAGGGCTGGACCGTCAAGGTTGAACCGAAGGTCTGATTCGGCCCGGAAGCTATGCTCTTTAGCTAAGGCAACACCGCACAATTCCCGCCTTGCGGCTTAAGCACCGCTCCGGCGGCTGCGGCACGGCATCTGCGTTGCCAAAATGCTCGATAATACACAAAGTATTATCTGCGCTTTTGGCTTAGCATCTGCCGCACCTCGCTCGCCGTATCGGCACTTAGAATTATGCGGTATTGCCCTGAATAAAAACAGCAGCGCACGGAACGGCACAAATTGCAGCTCCGTGCGTTGTTTTATTTTGTACACCACGCGAAAACACATGGTAAAACTGCACAAAAATGCAGTGCATAATTATTGCAGGTTGTACATTGAACCCCTTGCATTTTGTGCGGGGATATTGTATTATACTAGCAAGAAGCAAAGGCGCTTTGGAATAGCAGATCCGCTGCTTCCAAGGCGCATTTTGTTTTTTAATTAAATATTTCCCTAAAAAGAAGAGGTTTGCCAGAGCGCCCCGGATTGAGCTTACGAGCTCATCAGTAGAGGGGTGGGTTATTGTTTTAAGGCAAAAATCGGGGACGCTCTGTTTTTCTCCTTCTTTTTAGTAAAACCCGAACGGGGCAGTGGCCGTTCGGGTTTTATTTTTTGCCTTTTTTATTGTGCGGTATATTGGATCACCATGGCCGCGCGGGTTGGCGTGCTGCCGAGGTTATGGTAGGTGTGGCACTGGTCGGCATGGTAATACGCGCAGCTGGGGCTTGAAAAGCCCAGCGCATCCTTTGCCACCCCCACAGTGGAACAGCTTGCCGCGTGGCACAGAATGGCGAAAAATGAGTACCACATCAAAGTGGTATCTTACCAGTAAAAAAAACAAAAGCATCGCCAACCCCAGGGGGGCGGGCGGTGCAAAGGGTTATGCGTTATTTGCCGGCCAGCAAAATGCCCAGCACGGCTTTTTCTACATGCAGGCGGTTTTCGGCTTCATCAAAAATCTCGTCTGCGTGGGTTTCAAAAACGTCGGGGGTGATCTCCTCGCCGCGGTGGGCGGGCAGGGGATGCTGCACGATACAGTCCGGCTTGGCCAGCGCCATGCGGGCTGCATCCAGGCAGAAGCCGCTGAAATCCCGGCGGCGGCGCTCGGTTTCGCGCTCCATGCCCATGCTGGTCCACACATCGGTGAACAGCACATCGGCACCGCGGGCGGCTTCGTCCGGGGCGGTGGTCAGCTTAAAGTGGTCGCCATATTCCCGCGCAAAGAAGAGCACATCGGCGGAGGGACGGTAGCCGTTCGGGCAGGCAATGGTAAAGTCCATGCCCATCATCAGGCAGCCCACGATCAGGCTGTTGGCCATGTTGTAGCCATCGCCCACAAAACCGGCCTTCAGCCCGGCCAATTTGCCCTTGTACTCCCGCACCGTCATCAGGTCAGTCAACACCTGCAGGGGATGGGCGTAATCGGTCATGCCGGAAACTACCGGCACGCCGCTGTACCTGGCCAGGGCGTCCACATCACTCTGCTTAAAGGTGCGGTACACAATAGCATCGTAATAGCGGCCCAGCACGCGGGCGGTATCCTGGATCGGCTCGCCGCGGGCGATCTGCATGTCAGCGGCGCTCAGATAGGTGCCAAGGCCGCCCATCTGGTAGATGCCGACCTCCAGGCTGGTGCGGGTGCGGGTGGAATGCTTGCCAAACATCAGGGCAACGGCCTTGCCCTGCAGATCCTTGGGGTCAGTGCCTGCTTTGTGCAGGCGCTTGTATTCATCGGCGACATCCAGAATGTGGATGATCTCATCGGGAGTCAGGCTGCTTAACTTGAGTAAATGCTCCATGAAAACCCTCCTGATCAGTTACATGGATGAAAGCACGTCATCCAGAATAGCCAGTGCCTTGGCAACGTCTGCTTCGCTCAAAATCAGCGGGGGCAGCAGGCGCAGGCGGGTCTTGGCGGTCAGCACCAGAAGGCCCTTGCGCTCGCAGGCAGCACGCACATCGGCGGCTTTTACGTCATCGGCAAAGGCAATGCCGACCATCAGGCCCATGCCGCTGACAGATGCGACATGCGGCAGAGAGGCAAGACCCTCCCGCAGCTGGGCGGCGCGGGCGTTGACGTTGCGCATGAACACATCATCCATGGCATCCAGCACAGCGCAGCCGCCTGCACAGACGACCGGGTTGCCGCCAAAGGTGGAACCGTGAGAGCCGGGACCCATGGTATCGGCAACCTTTTTGCTTGCCAGCACGGCACCGATGGGCAGACCGCCGCCCAGCCCCTTGGCCAGGGTGACGAGATCCGGCTTCAGGCCGAACTGCTCGCAGGCCAAGAAAGTGCCGGTGCGGCCCACGCCGGTCTGTACTTCGTCCACAATAATCAAAATATCGTGGGCGTGGCAGTAGTCGGCAACGCTCTGCACATAGTCGGCGTCCAGCGCAACCACGCCGCCTTCGCCCTGTACCATCTCCATCATAACAGCGCAGACAGAATCATCCACAGCGGCCTTGAATGTGTCAAAATCGTTGGCGGGGATGTAGCCGAAGTTAGCGGGGAAGGGGCCGAAATCCTTGTGGAAAACATCCTGGCCGGTGGCGGTCAGGGTGGCAAGGGTGCGGCCATGGAACGAGTTGACCAGCGTCAGAACTTTGTTGCGGTCGGGACCATAGGTGGTCACACTGTATTTGCGGGCGCACTTGATGGCACCTTCGTTGGCTTCGGCACCAGAGTTGCCGAAAAACACCTGGTCAAGCCCGGTGCGGGCGCACAGCCGCTTGGCCAACTTGCCGCAGGGGGCGGTGTAATACAGGTTGGAAGAATGCTGCAAACGGGTGGCCTGCATGGTAACGGCCTGTACCCAGGCCGGGTGGCAGTAGCCCAGCGCGTTTACGCCAATGCCGGAGGTAAAGTCCAGATAGGCTTTGCCGTCTGCATCATAGGCATACATGCCCTCGCCGTGCTCCAACACCAGCGGGCTGCGGGCATAGGTGTGCATGATGTATTTCTGGTCACGTTTGATGACTTTTTCGGTATTCATGTTGTTCCCTCCTTGGGAGGTCTGGAATGGTTGGCAGCCGGATTATTCAGGAATAAACCTAAGGCAGCACCGCACAATTCCCGCCTGACGGCTTAAGCACCGCTCCGGCGGCTGCCGCACCTCGCTCGCCGTATCGGCACTTAGAATTATGCGGTATTGCCCTAAAAAATAGGCGAATGAATAACTGTGCCGTAAGTACATGCTATGTACCCACGGCCAGCTTGCACGATTCTTATATTATAATATATTGGAAGTTTTTTCGGTACCTTTTTTTCAAAAAAGGTACAAAATCCCCCGTAAATCCCCGTAAAATTAAATCATCGGTTGCCGCGGCGGTAGAACAGGGTGCCGGAACCACGGTCAGAGAACATTTCCAGCAGAACAGAATGAGGAACACGGCCATCAATGATAACAGCCTCATGCACACCCTCATAAATGGCATCGGCCATGCCCTCGATTTTGGGGATCATGCCGCCGGAGATGACGCCATGTGCCTTGTAGCCCTCTATCTCGGAAATCTCCACTTCGGGGATCAGGGTGGATTCATCGTCCTTGTCATACAGCAGGCCGACAATATCCGTCATGGAAACGAACTTTTCGGCGTGCAGGGCAATAGCAATGGCGGCTGCAGCAGTATCGGCGTTGATGTTGTAGGCAATGCCGTTTTCATCCATGCCAACCGTGGCAATGACCGGGATAAAGCCATCGTTGAGCAGGTGCTCAATCAGGGTGGTGTCCACTTTTTCCACGTTGCCCACATAGCCCAGGTCTACATCACTCTTGCGGGAGCAGGTGATGGTGTGGCCGTCCAGACCACACAGGCCAACGCCGCGGCCCTTGAGCAACGCAACCAGATCCTTGTTGACCTGACCGGCCAGAACCTGCTGCACAATGCTCATGGTTTCTTTATCGGTATAACGCAGGCCGTTGACAAACTTGGATTCCTTGCCCACGCGGTTCAGCATCTGGTTGATGGCCGGGCCGCCGCCGTGTACCAGCACAACGCGCACACCCAGCAGGGTCAGGGTGACAAGGTCGTTCATAACGGCCAGTTTCAATTCCTCGTTTACCATGGCATTGCCGCCGTATTTGATCACCAGGGTTTTGCCGTGATATTTCTGGATGTAGGGCGTGGCTTCCGAAAAAAGCAGCGCCATTTCCTCGTTTTTCATAAATCGCTCCCCAAACGTAAAAGTAGCAAGATAAGTTAGGAGTTAGGAGGGAGGAGTTAGGAGTTGGCGGTGTGCGCACAAATTAAAAGCTACAAGCCTAAACGAGCCGTTCATTGCTCATTCCTCATTCCTAATTTCTAATTGCAAAATCAGGTCCGGTAATCGCCGTTGATCTTAACATAGTCATAGGTCAGATCGCAGCCCCAGGCTTTGCCGCTGGCTTCGCCGGTGCCCATATCGACTTTGACCAGGATGTCATGCTCGCCCAGAACCGCATAGGCTTCGTCCTCGCTGAACGGATGGTAGGCGGCGTTTTCGCACACAAACACCTCGCCTGCCTTGCTGGCAATGCGCACGCTGACCTTGTCGATGGAAAAATCCCCCGGCGTATAGCCGATGGCGCACAGGATGCGGCCCCAGTTGGCGTCGCGGCCAAACACGGCGGCCTTGAACAGGTTGGAGCAGACAACGCTCTTTGCCACGGCGCGGGCGATCTCGTGGGTGGGGGCGTGGGTCACTTCGCAGGTGATCAGGTGGGTGGCACCCTCGCCGTCAGAAGCATGCAGGGCGCACATATGCTCTGCCACAGCGCCCAGGGCAGCCAGGAATTTGTCATACTCCGGGCCTTCGGTCACAACAGGCTCGTTGCCCGCCAGGCCGGAAGCCAGCAGCAGCAGGGTATCGTTGGTGGAGGTATCCAGGTCAACGCTCATCTGGTTGTAGGTGGTGGGCACGACGGCGCGCAGTGCCTTTTGCAGCAGCTCCGGGCTGACGGCAGCATCGGTGGTGTAGAACGCCAGCATGGTGGCCATGTTGGGGGCAATCATGCCGCTGCCCTTGCCGATCGCGCCAAGACGGCAGGTTTTGCCGGCCAGCTCAAATTCAATGGCATATTCTTTCTCGTAAGTATCGGTGGTCATAATGGCCTTGGCAGCTTCGCTGCTGCCCTCGGCGCTGGCCTGCAGCCTGGCCGCTGCGGCGGGAATACCGCGGGCGAACGGGTCAATCGTCATGGGCTGGCCGATAACGCCGGTGGAAGCCGGCAGAACATCCTCGGCTGCAATGCCCAGCTGCTGGGCCACCAGGGCGCAGCACTCATTGGCCAGATCCACACCGTTGGCGGCGCAGGTGTTGGCGTTGCCACTGTTCACCAGAACAGCCTGTGCGTGGCCGTCCACCAGGTGGGCGCGGTCAACCTTGATGGGGGCGCCATACACCTTGTTGGTGGTGTAAACACCGGCAGCGGCACAGCGTACATCCGCCTTGATGATGGCCAGATCCAGCTTGTTGGGATTGGCCCGGAACCCGGCATGTACGCCGGAAGCAGAAAAACCCTTGGCAGCGCAAACGCCGCCGGAAATGACCTTATACTTTGCCATGTTACTTTTCCTCTTTCCCACAAATAACATCAAAAATCAGAAGAAACGGAACCCACCCGGTAAAGACAGCTGCGGAACGGTCAAGACCGTTCCCTACAAACCACACCAAAGCGGTGCCATGCGGCCAGCAGGCCAACATACCGGAAAACTCCTAACTCCTAACTTACAATTCCAGCCCTTTCGTTTCCTCCAGCCCCAGCATGATGTTCATGCACTGCACGGCGGCACCGGAGCTGCCTTTGCCAAGGTTGTCCAGCAGGCTGATGAGCAGCATCCGCTTGCCGTCGGGGGAAACAGTGGGGTAAATTTCCAAGGTGTCCTTGCCGGCCAGCGTATTGGCGGGCAGGAACTTGGGGGCAGTGCCCAAAGCGTGCACCTTAATCATGGTTTCGCCTGCGTAATACTCCTGCAAAGCGGTGGCCAGCTCCTCAGCGCTGTGGCCCACAAGGTCCAGACGCAGGGGAACGGTAACTTCCATGCCGCAGTAGTAGTCATCCACAATGGGACAGAACACCGGCGGCTCCGCAAGGCCGCAGATCTTCTGCATTTCCGGCAGGTGCTTGTGATCCAGCGTTAAGCCGTAGGGGCGCGGGCTTTCAAAGGCAATGTCGCGCTCCGGGTCGCGGTACTGGGCAATTCCGCTTTTGCCTGCGCCGGAATAACCGGAAAGCCCGTGGCAGGTCAGCGGATAATCTGCAGCCAGCAGGCCAAGCTCCACCAGCGGGGCCACCAGCGTGATAAAGCCGGTGGCATAGCAGCCCGGAACAGCCACGCGGTTGGCGGTGCGCAGAGCATCCCGTTTGCCATGCAGCTCCGGCAGGCCATACACCCAATCCGGCGCGGTGCGGTGTGCGGTAGAAGTGTCCAGAATACGCACATCGGGGCGCAGCAGGGGCACAACCTCCCTGGCTGCAGCATCCGGCAGGCACAAAAAGCTCAGATCGCTCTGGTTAATCACGGCGGCGCGGGCGTTTACATCCTTGCGGTCGGCTTCGGAAATGTGCAGGATCTCAAATTCATCCCGTGCGGCCAGGCGGTCCGCAATGCGCAGGCCGGTTGTGCCGGAAGAACCATCCACAAAAATTTTATACTTAGCCATCCCAAACAAACCCCTATCTATTACAGCGTTCAGCAGTTGATTTTGCTTTTTACATCCGCGATCTGTTTCAGCACGCTGGCCTGAGTGGGGCCGCCGTAACTGGTGCGGCCCTCGCAGCAGTGCGTCAGGTCAATGGCGTCATAGATGTCCGCCTCAAACAGATCACTGTACTGCTTAAACTCGTCCAGCGTCAGCTCTTCCAGCGTTTTGTCTGCCCGGATGCAGGCACCCACCATGGTGCCGGTGCATTTGTAAGCATCGCGGAACGGCATGCCTTTCTTGGTCAGGTAGTCGGCGCAGTCCGTTGCGTTGATAAAGCCCTTGGCGGCGGCGCGGCGCATGTTGGCGGGCAGCGGCGTCATGGTGGCCAGCATCGGGGTGATGGTTTTTAAGCACAGCTCCAAAGTGTCCACCGCGTCAAATACGGCTTCCTTGTCCTCCTGCATGTCCTTGTCGTAGGCGAGGGGGATGCCCTTCATCATAACCAGCAGGGTGTTCAGGTCGCCGTAAACGCGGCCGGTCTTGCCGCGGATCAGCTCGGTCACGTCCGGGTTTTTCTTCTGCGGCATAATGGAAGAACCGGTGGTGAAAGCGTCGTCCAGCTCAATGAACTTGAACTCCCAGCTGCACCACAGGATGATCTCTTCCGACAGGCGGGACAGATGCATCATGCAGGTGGCCATGGCGCTGGTCAGCTCAATGCAGAAATCGCGGTCAGATACGCCATCGATCGAGTTGCCGCAGGGAGCAGCAAAGCCCAGCTCCTGTGCCGTATAAAAACGATCCAGCGGGTAGGTGGTGCCAGCCAGAGCGCCGGAACCCAACGGGCACTCAGCGTCCATGCGGGCGGTGGCGTCCTGCATGCGGCCCAGGTCGCGCAGCAGCATCCAGGCGTAAGCCATCAGCTGGTGGCCAAAGGTGACCGGCTGGGCACGCTGCAGATGGGTGTAACCGGGCATAACATAGGAAGAAGATTTTTCTGCCTGGTCGCAGATGGTCAGGATCAATTCCTTGATCTGCCCCTGCAAGTGGAGCGATGCTTCCCGCAGGTTCAGGCGGATATCCAGCGCAACCTGGTCGTTGCGGCTGCGGCCGGTGTGCAGCCGCTTGCCAGCATCGCCCACGCGGGCGGTCAGAGTCTGCTCCACAAAGGTGTGCACATCCTCGGCATTGGGGTCAATCTCCAACGCGCCGCTGTGCAGATCGTTCAAAATGGATTGCAGGCCCTTGTGGATATCGTCCACATCCTGCTGGGAGATGATGCCCTGCTTGCCCAGCATAGCAGAGTGTACCATGCTGCCGTGGATATCCTGTTCGATCATCCGCGCATCAAAGCGGATGGAAGAGTTAAAGTCGTTCACGCGGCTGTCCACCGCTTTGCTGGAACGTCCCTGCCAAAGTTGGGGCATAAGAAAACCTCCGGTGTTATTGTAATGAATAGAGAATAAAGAATAATGAAACATGTTGGTGTGCGCGCCGCGCGCGCAAATAAAATAGATACAGCCTTTTAATGGGGGCTCAGTCTGATGTTTGCTGTGACCTTGGCTTTTTTTGAGCTGTGCCGCAGGCACGGCGGTCCACCATCATGATTCTTTTTTCTTTTTATAGTATATACTGGAACGCCAAAGCCGCCAAGGGGGTCAATGCCTCCCTGGCGGCAGTTTTGTTAATGGAAAAATGCGATTACTTTACTTCCGGCCAGTTCTTTGCCAGCTTGGCGCGCTCAGCAATGGGCAGGCCAAACAGGTTGATAAAGCCGTTTGCATCAAACTGATCGTAATCCTCATCCTCGCCGAAGGAAGCAGTCTGCTCATCGTACAGGGTGAACGGGCTGGTAACACCAGCGTTGATCAGGTTGCCCTTGTACAGCTTCAGTTTCACATCACCGGTAACGGTCTTCTGCAGGTCATCGGTGAATGCGCTCAGGGCTTCACGCAGCGGGGTGAACCACTTGCCATCGTAAACCAGCTCGCCCATCTTCTGAGCAACGGACTCCTTGAAGTGGAAAGCATCCTTGTCGATGGTGATGGTTTCCAGAACGTTGTGAGCCTTGTACAGGATGGTGCCGGCGGGGGTTTCGTACACGCCGCGGCTCTTCATGCCGACAAGACGGTTCTCAACGATATCCAGCTGGCCAATGCCATTCTCGCCGCCGATCTTGTTCAGGTACTCAATCAGGGCAACACCGTCCATCTCCTTGCCGTCCACAGCGGTGGGAATGCCCTTCTCAAAGTGGATGGTAACATAGGACGGGGTATCCGGTGCCTGCTCCGGGGAAACACCCAGCTCCAGGAAGCCGGGCTTGTTGTACTGCGGCTCCAGAGAGGGCTTTTCGAGGTCCAGACCCTCGTGGCTCAGATGCCACAGGTTCTTGTCCTTGGAGTAGTTGGTCTCACGGTTGATACGCAGGGGAATGTTGTGTGCCTCGGCGTAATCGATCTCTTCGTCACGGCTCTTGATGTCCCACTCACGCCACGGGGCGATGATGGCCATTTCGGGGGCCAGTGCTTTTAGGGCCAGCTCAAAACGAACCTGGTCGTTGCCCTTGCCGGTGCAGCCATGGCAGATGGCATCGGCATTCTCTTTCTTGGCAATCTCAGCCAGTGCCTTTGCGATGCACGGACGAGCATGAGAGGTGCCCAGCAGGTACTCTTCGTACTTGGCATCGGCTTTCAGGCAGGGCCAGATGTAGTTTTCAACGTAATCTTTCTTCAGGTCCAGAACATACAGCTTGGAAGCGCCGGTCTTGAGGGCCTTTTCTTCCAGGCCGTCCAGCTCGGTGCCCTGGCCAACGTCGCCGGAAACAGCAACAACTTCGCAGTTGTTGTAGTTCTCTTTCAGCCAGGGAATGATGATGGAGGTATCCAGACCGC
>UMHL01049174.1_pt1 | contig 17523 bp, 7 predicted proteins | sample 1965551 | NCBI WGS metagenome assembly UMHL01 (sample SAMEA4836100, study PRJEB28245) | human gut metagenome | biome: gut microbiome; material: fecal sample | place: Denmark | collected 2008 | reverse complement strand
ATTCCCGGCAGCAAGAAGATATATCCGTTCTACATCGAAGCTGTCACAGATGCCGACACGGTGGAAGTGTACGAAGCGCCGATAGATGCCATGTCGGGTGCCTCGCTGAAAATTATGCAGCACACTGGAAATTGGCGCGGCATTCACTATCTGGCGCTGGGCGGTACGGATTACGCTGCACTGGACGCGTTTCTTACATACTACCCGAACATAACCCACATTGTCCTGTGTCTTGATAATGACGAAGCCGGTAGAACCAGAACGCAGGACATTATCAAGCACTTGGAGTGCAGCGGCAAAACCGTGGAAGACCGCCCGCCGCCTATCGGCAAGGACTATAACGACACGCTGGTGCAGGTCACACAGGAATATCAGAAGCACTGTATCAGCTTGGATGATATTTTGGAGGAAACCAGATGAAAACTATTGCTATCGCAAACCAGAAGGGCGGTACGGGCAAAACGACTACCGCGTACAACTTGGGCATTGCCCTTACCCAGCAGGGCTACCGCGTACTCATGGTGGATTTTGACCCGCAGGGCAACCTGTCCTGCTACTGCGGTATCCCGCCTGAGCAGGACCTTGAACAGACAATCACAGAGTTGCAGATGAAGGTTGCCTATGAAAAGCCCCTCTCCCACAGAGAGTGCGTTTATCAGAGCAGGCGCACGGATGACTCTGCACCACAGGTGGATTTCATCCCGTCCAATCTCCGGCTGGCCAGCTTTGAGCTGGCAATGGGCACCATGATGTGCCGCGAGGTGCTGCTGAAAACTTGTCTGGAGCAGTACAGCAGCCAGTATGATTACTGCATTATTGATTGCTCCCCCTCCGTGGGGCTTCTGCTGACAAACGCGCTGTCCGCTGCCAACGAGGTCATCATCCCGATGCAGGCGCAGCCGTTCTCGGTGGTTGGTATGTCGCAGCTGACAAATTCGATTTCCAGCGTGCAGCGCAAAATCAACCCCGGACTGCATATCAGGGGCGTTTTGCTGACGATGACCCAGCATACGAAAGTCTCAGAGCATTATGCCCATGATGTCCGCGCCAAGTATGGGAGAACGCTCCATGTATTTACTACGGAGATCCCCTATAACGTCAAAGTGCAGGAAAGTCAGGCGTTTGCAGCACCCACTATCCTGTACGAACCCAAAAGCAGCAGCGCAAGAGCATACGTTGATTTTACGCAGGAGGTATTAGGTCATGGCCGCGAAGAACAAGTTTATGAACGCGATGAAGATGCCCGCGATCGCTGATATGTTTTCCTCAGAGGCTGACCGCCAACGGGAAAGCGGCGACCTTGTTACGGTAGTGCCGCTTTCCGAGCTGCATCCTTTTGTCAATCATCCTTTTGAGGTGCGTGACGATGAAGATATGCAGAAATTGGTGGACAGCATCAAGGAAAACGGCGTACTTACAAACCTGACCGTGCGCCCCCGCGCCGAGGGTGGCTATGAAATCATCTCCGGGCACCGGCGCTTTCATGCAGCGCAGCTTGCAGGGCTGGACAAAATCAAAGTGCAGGTGCGGAATGTTGATGACGACCAAGCCATCATCGACATGGTCGATGCCAATATCCAGCGGGAACATATCAGCCCGATGGAAAAGGCAAGAGCGCTGAAAATGAAAAATGAAGCGATGAAACGATCTGCCGGGCGGCGAAAAGAAAATGGGTGTCAACTTGACACCCATTTCCCTGAGGCAAAAACCGCGACACAAATCGGTGCAGATGTTGGAGAAAGTCCTAAGCAAATTTTCCGCTATATCCGTCTTAACGAGCTAATCCCTGAACTCCAGAAAAAGGTCGATTCCAACACCCTGAAATTCAACCCTGCAGTTGAACTTTCCTACCTGACCCCAGACGAGCAGCAGAGTTTTCTCGACTATGCCGAGGCACAGGACTGCACCCCCTCTCTTTCGCAAGCACAGAAATTGAAAGCAGCCAGCAAAGAAGGAACCTTAACGCCGGACAAGTTGGAAGAAATCATGTCGGCACAGAAACCGAGCGTTGCGCCGTGTGAACCGGTGCTGAACATCAACGTCAGCAAGGTGGCGCAGTATTTTCCGACCGGCTGCACCAAGCAGCAGATGGAAAACCGCATCTTGAAAATTCTGGAAAGCTATTTTCGACAGATGGCTCATGAGCAAGCACATGAGGAGGAACGCTGATATGGCAGAGTATCGGTACTACTTGATTCCGGATGCTATGACCCGTGCGTTTCCGGAGCAATTTGGAAAGCAAACACCAACGGAATTCTTTGATAATATCGCAGATTTGGAAAAGCGTTATCACCAACTGCGTGAAATGCCCTATAACAACGAACGCACTTGGAATGAACGGACAAGATTCCCTTATGCACGATTGGTGGTAGGTGTTGATCGTCAGAATCCGGACGGATCGGTTGCAATCATACAGGTGCGAAATGGCATCAATTACCTGTGCGATGACTACCGCGGTCCCTACGCTGACCGTAGTGATGCGCAAATCCCCCAAATGGCTAAGAAACTTGTAGAAGTAATCGGCGTGGACAGGGTCCGCCCGCATACCTATACCCAGCGGGATGGTTATACATGGGTACAGGTGGAAAAGGATATGCACATTACAGAATGGCTTTACGCACATGAGCTATGCAGCAGTTTGCAATTCACGCGATTTTTGAACCGAGATGGGCGGGAACTATTTCAGGTGCGTGACGGTCAGCGCGTGATTGAGACAAATGCGGACGGAACAAAGCGGATTAGGGCAGTAAAAAGCATTGACGTAACCCATGCTTATGTCGGGCACTATGGCTGTCATATCCAGCAATATGCAGAGGATAACTTTCGAACCGGCTGCTATGTTGCCCCTGAACACCCCCAGCCGGGAGACAATCTGGATAAGCTCCAAATCTATCAAATTACAAAAGGCGGCTGCGAATATCGCTTTATGAATTATGCCTATTCCAAAAGCCGCATTCATGCAGCCGATTACAGCAGCGTCTATATAGCAAATCTCCCTGCGGACTACGATTTGGACAGATGCTTTCAGGAGTTCAATGCCCCGAATCGTCCGCTGCGCTATCATATGTGCTCTCTTTCAACCAGTGATATTGTGGTCACAACAAAAAACGGAAAAGAAACTGCCTACTATGTGGACAGTATTGGCTTCAAGGATGTGAGCCACCTACTGCCGGAACTGCATGAAGTCGAAGCCCAGCGCCAAAAAGAACAGGTTCAGGACGAACCGGAAAGGTGAAGCAATGCCAAATCCACAAGATATTTTCCAACTGGCACAGCAGACCGCTACGCAGGTCACAGCCTCACCGGAAAACTGGCGGCGGTTCCTGTATACGGCAGCGCATAACTACCACACCACCTACCTGAACCAGCTGCTGATCCACGCCCAGCGCCCCGATGCCACCGCCTGCGCTACCATGAAATACTGGAATGAACAGGCACACCGCAAGGTCATGTACGGCAGTAAAAGCATCATCATCCTGCAACGCCATCAGGGTGTACCCACTGCCAAACGAGTGTTCTCCATGACAGACACGGTTCTTACTGGTGACAAAGCTGCTGCCCCGTGGGAAGTGACAGATGCCATCCGGCCACTTCTTATGCAGGTCAACTCCGTGGGCAGCTTAATGGATCGGGCAACCGAGCAAGTTGTATCCCTGTCCGACCGCGCCAACCGTGTCATGGCAAATTCAATAGAGGACAGTACACTGGGCTGGAGCCACCCGGAAGATCAGCGGTTCATCTTGCAGGAAGTTGCTGCACAAAGCACCCTGTACATGATCTGCATCCGTTTGGGTATCCCGGTGCAGGAAGAAGATTTTCCGGCTTTCCAGAATGTCACCCAGTTTGATACCAGCCGAATCTCCCTCTGCTTGGGCGGCTATGTGCAGGCAGCAGCAGAACCTTTGCTGGATGAACTTGGGCACGAAGTTATGCAGCTTGCCCGCGACAGTGTTGCAATTCAGGCTGAACCAGTGCATAATACAGATACTCAATCACCCACACAAACGACCAGTCGAGAGGAGGCTGTCACAGATGATGTACACGAACGTGATCGGATACCAGATTCCGAACCTGAGCTTGCCGAAAGCCAAGAAAACCAACCTGAACCGGTACGGCAGAATGCGGCTGGACTACTTGGAGCAGAACGAGCCGAACCTGTGCGACCAGATGATGCTGGAAGGAACGCTGCTGCCGAGCTGCCGCAAGATGGGGCTGGACGCACAGCAGATGGTGGACAAGACGCTGCACGACCTGATGCAGAAAGCGCAGATGCCCGACCGCAAGACAAACCCGCTGGGCTGGGCGCAGATGTGCAACAGCCTGAAGCAGCAGGCGGAGGAAATGATCCTTCCGATGCTGTACGAAGAATAACGGAAGAACCCGCAGCTGCGGAGAGCGAACCATCGCCCTCCGCTTTTTCTTTGCCCGAATTTCCGGCAGAACTGCTGCCGTCCCTGCTGAAAGCAGATACGACCTCGCGCGCTTCCAATGTGGACATCCTTTCCTTTTTCAGTAAAACACCGCTGCTGATCGACCGACTTCGCTATATCCGCGAGAGCTACAAGGTTGTGTTTACGGAGCTTCTGCTGGAAGATGATACCCGCGTTGGATTCTATAAAGAAAGCAATGGTCTGCTTGTCTGGCAGGGGTCCTACCTGACCCGCAGAGCGGAATCGCATCTGTCGTGGCATAGCGTTACTGCTGCTATCTCTGCACTGGTCGATAACCACGAACTTATCGCAGCCATTGACCCGAAAAAAGCTGTCAGTCAGGACGAGCAGCTGTCCTTTGACCTGCCGGAAAATGCTTCTCGTGGCGATGAAGTGGGCACGTTGGAAGTGGACGACATCTATTCTGAGAAAGAACAGGACGAAAAAATCAAAGCAGCCCTGCCCACTTACCACTACAAAGAACCCCAACCGGACGATGGCAGTCACATAACGGAAGATGACGTGAACGTCATCATTACAAGAGGCAGCGTCTTTGAGGGCGGCAAGTACCGCATCTACAACCATTTCCAGCAGGAGAAAACGGAAAAGGAAACCGTTGCTTTCCTCAAAAAAGAGTACGGCATTGGTGGTTTCTCTTGGACGTTTGCTGACGGTGGAAGCGGCTTCGTGAACTTTGACGGTAAAGGATTCAGCATCCTTTACGATTTCAAGGATGACCTGCGGTATGAGAAAAAGCTCAAGTGGAAAGAGGTCGGCAAGCGGCTGGAATACCTTGTCCGGATGGACCGCTACCTGACGGATGCAGAGCGCGAGAAGATGCCTGCATGGATAAACAGGCAGACAGAGTCGAAGCCTCTGCCGCCGCCCATCCCTGACCAGAAACCTGTCTGCGAAATGGGCAGCACCGTTTACCTTGAAAATGACCAGCGGTTCACCGTAGAAAGTATCGGACAATTTGATGTTCACCTGCGCAATGAAGATTTCCCGCTGGTAGGCCGCGCCGTCAGCCGAGAACAGTTCCAACAGCTATTGGACGCCAATCCCCGCAACGGCGGCATGGTGTTATCGGAGCAGCAGCGTGAATCTCTGGTGCAGGAGCAGAGAGAACAGGCTCTCTCCTATATCGAGGACTACCTCAAGGATGAGTTTGAAATCACACAGCCGGATTTCTCCGACCTTACCCAAATCGGCCTTGGCTACACCACCACCGAGGACGAACAGCATACGATTCAGGTCAATGCGGATCTGGAGCATTGCACCATCAGCAAGTTTGTGGACGATACCCTGTACGCACAAGAGAAGTTTTCTTCTTTGGAAGAAATGAACAGAAAATTTCTCTCAATACTCGATTTTGATTCACTGATGGAAGTGGACATCAACGAAATCGAGGAACAGGAACCGGAAATCAGCGCAGACACACCGGAGGAATCCACCTTCGTATCGCAGGTCATGCAGGATGTAGACCGCCTTGCCGCGCGTGAGGAACCTGCCGAGTATGACCGCACGAACTACCTTGCACCGTATGAACCTGCCATCCCGGAAGGCGCAAAAGCAAAGTTCGCTGCCAATGTGCAGGCCATCCGCACGCTGAAAGAAATCGAGCAGCGCATGGCATCCGGTGGTGCCCCTGCGACCGAGCAGGAACAGGATATTCTGGCTGGCTATCTTGGCTGGGGTGGTCTGGCAGATGCCTTTGACCCCGGCAAGGATAACTGGCATACCGAATATGAGCAGCTGAAAACCCTACTGACCGAGGATGAATACGCCGCCGCGCGGGAATCCACGCTGACTGCCTTTTACACACCGCCTGCGGTCATTCATGCTATGTATCGCGCATTGGAGCATATCGGCTGTGTGGGCGGCAATGTGCTGGAACCCAGCATGGGCGTTGGTGCGTTCTTCGGGCATCGGCACAGCAAGTTCGATACCCACAATGCCAAGCTGTACGGCGTGGAGTTGGACAGCCTGTCCGGTCGTATCGCACAGCAGCTTTACCAGAAAGCAAAAATCCAAATTACAGGGTATGAAAAAGCCGACCTGCCGGACAACTTCTTTGACCTTGCCATCGGCAATGTACCGTTTGGACAGTATCAGGTCAGCGACCGCCGGTATGATAAACTGCACTTCCAAATTCACGATTACTTTCTAGCCAAGACGGTAGATAAACTGCGTGTCGGCGGCGTTATGGCGTTCATCACTACCTCCGGCACGATGGATAAGAAATCCGAGGACGTGCGCCAATATCTTGCCGCCCGGTGCGACCTGATCGGCGCAGTACGCCTGCCCAATACCACGTTCAAGAGCAATGCCGGTACGGAAGTGACCTCTGACATTCTGTTTCTGCAAAAGCGCGGCAGAGTCTTGGAGCAGGACGCGCCGTGGATACACGTTGGAGAAACAGAAAACGGCATCCCGCTGAACCAGTATTTCATCGACCACCCAGAAATGGTCTGCGGTGAAATGCAGATGGTCAGCGGTCCCTACGGAATGCGCTCTACCTGTGTGCCGAATGAGCAAAGCCCGCTGGCGGAGCAGCTGGATGCAGCGCTTTCTACCTTACACGCCGAGTACACATTGGTGGACGAACAGGAATATGCCGAAGAAGAAAGCGGCACCATTGATGCGGACCCCAATGTGCGCAATTTCAGTTATACGGTAAAGGATGACGTCATTTACTACCGCGAAAATTCCAAGATGCGTGTGGTAAAGGGCGGAGAGACCGCGTTAGCCCGCATCCGCGCACTGGTGCCCCTGCGGGATACCTGCCGTGAGCTGATCGATGCCCAGCTGGAAAACTTTCCGGATGAGTATATTCAAAAGCTGCAAGCCCGTCTGAACGACCAATACGATGCCTACCGCAAGAAATATGGGCTTATCAACAGCCGTGGCACGGCAACCGCATTCCGCGAGGATTCGGGCTATTTCCTGCTCTGCTCGCTGGAAGATCTGGACGATGAGGGAAACTTCAAGGGCAAGACGGATATGTTCACCAAACGGACGATCCGCCCCGCACAGGCAGTTGATCATGTAGATACCGCAGAGGAATCACTGGCGCTCAGTCTCTCCGAGCAGGGACACGTTGACTTGGGGTATATGTCCCAGCTGACCGGGAAAACCACCGAAACCGTCATCAACGATCTGACCGGCATTATCTTCCGTGACCCCGTAAAGGTCGATACCGATGGCAACCCTATCTACCTGCCTGCGGATGAATACCTGTCAGGTAATGTCCGCGAAAAGTTGCAGGCAGCAAAAGCGGTGGCAACGAATGATCCTCAGTTTCAAGTCAATGTGGCAGCACTTGAAAAAGTACAGCCCAAGGACTTGGAAGCCAGTGAAATCAGCGTCCGCCTTGGCGCTACTTGGATTCCCGCAGAGTATGTGCAGCAGTTTTTGGAGGAACTATTGGATGCGCCCTACTATACACGGCGGATGGTCAAAGTGGAATTCGCTGCGTATACAGGCAGCTGGGCCATTACCAACAAGAAATTTGGTGACGGCAATATCAAAGCAACGGTGACCTACGGTACGAACCGCGCCAACGCCTACCTGATTGCGGAGAACGCCCTGAACCTGCGTTCTACCCAAATTCGGGATAAAGTTACGGCGGCTGACGGAAGCGTTTCTTGGGTGCTGAATAAGGAGGCGACGCAGGCTGCACAGGAAAAGCAGCGCCAGATTTGTGAGCAGTTCCAAGACTGGATTTTCAAGGAGCCGGAACGCCGCCAGCGATTGGTCGCCATCTACAATGAAAAATTTAACGCGCTGCGTCCCCGCGAGTACGATGGCAGTCACCTGAAATTTCCGGGCATGAACCCGGAAATCACCCTTCGCCCGCACCAGTTGAACGCCATTGCCCATGTGCTGTACGGCAACAATGTCCTGTTGGCGCACGAAGTGGGTGCGGGCAAGACGTATGAAATGGTGGCCAGTGCCATGGAGAAAAAGCGACTGGGGCTTTGCAATAAAACGCTGATCGTTGTTCCCAACCATTTGACCGAACAGATGGCATCCGAAGCGCTCCTGCTCTATCCGAACGCGGAAATTCTGGTAGCAAAGAAAACCGATTTCAAAAAGGAAAACCGCAAGAAATTCTGCGCCCGCATTGCGACCGGCAACTATGACATCATCGTTATCGGGCACAGTCAGTTCGAGAAAATCCCGCTTTCGGCTGAACGCCAGAATATGTACCTGCAAAGGCAGATTGATGACGTCATTGACCAAATCGCACTTTTGAAAAGCTCCCGCGCCGAGAATTTCACGATCAAACAGATGGAGAGGACACGGAAGCAGCTCAAGAAAAAGCTGGACAAGCTCAACGACCAGCAGCGCAAGGATGACGTCGTCACCTTTGAGGATCTGGGCGTGGACAGCCTGATGGTGGATGAGGCACATTATTTCAAAAACGCCATGATTGCCACCAAAATGCGCAATGTTGCGGGCATTTCCCAGACAGAAAGCCAGAAAAGCAGTGATATGCTGATGAAGTGTATGTATCTTGATGAGGTGACCGGTGGGCACGGCATCGTCTTTGCGACCGGCACTCCTATTTCCAATTCCATGACAGAAATGTATGTCATGATGCGCTATCTGCAAAGGGGCTTGTTGGAAAAAGAGGGCTTGCTCAACTTCGATTCGTGGGCATCGACCTTTGGGGAAAGCATTACAGCGATTGAGCTTAACCCAACTGGTACAGGATACCGCACAAAAACCAGATTCGCGCGATTTTATAATCTGCCGGAACTGATGAGCCTTTTTAAGATGTCTGCGGACATTCAGACCGCCGATATGCTGCATTTGCCGGTGCCGGAACTGGTGGGCGGCAAGCCCACCAATGTGGTGTTACAGCCAAGTGAAGTCCAGAAAAGAATGGTCAAAGGCTTGGCAGACCGCGCCGAAAAGGTCCGAAGCGGAAAAGTGCAGCCCACGGAAGATAATATGCTGCGCATCACCAATGACGGCAGAAAACTTGCACTGGACCAGCGGCTCATGAACCCTTTGTTGCCGGATGACCCCGGCAGCAAGGCCAACGCCTGTGTGGATAAGGTATATGAGATATGGGAAAAGACCAAGGAGCAGCGATCCACTCAGATGATTTTCTGTGACCTCAGCACCCCCAAGGAGGACGGCTTTGACGTATACAACGATGTGCGCGATAAGCTGGTTGCCAAGGGCATCCCCAAAGAGGAAGTGCAGTTCATCCATGATGCGGATACCGAAACAAAAAAGGCCGAACTATTTGGAAAAGTCAGAAATGGCACTGTGCGCGTCCTGATGGGCAGCACCCAGAAGATGGGCGCTGGTACCAACGTACAGACACGGCTTATTGCGTTGCACCATCTGGACTGCCCATGGCGACCTGCTGATATTGCCCAGCGCAACGGACGCATGGTCCGTCAAGGCAACCTGAACAAGGAAGTTTCAATATTTATTTACGTTACAGAGTCAACTTTTGATTCGTACAGCTGGCAGCTTGTCGAGAATAAACAGAAGTTTATTTCGCAAATTATGACGTCAAAATCCCCAGCCCGCAGCTGCGAGGATCTGGACGAAGCTGCGCTCACCTATGCCGAAGTCAAGGCTTTGGCAGCGGGTAACCCCATGATCAAGGAAAAGATGGACTTGGACATTCAAGTGGCGCGGCTGCGAACCCTGAAAGCTGCCTACACCAGCCAGCATTACCGATTGGAAGATGCGGTAGCCGTGGCTTTCCCGCGCCAAATCAAAGGAACCGAGCATCGAATCCGTGCATTTGAGCAGGATATTCAGACAGCAAAAGAACACCAGTCTTATGATGCCGATAAAAAGCTCATCTTTTCTATCGAGTTGGACGGGAAAACCTACGATAAGCGCGAGGATGCAGGTAAGGCGCTGCTGGGGCTTGTCGGTGCAGCAGTGCGGGCAACGAAACCTGTGCCGGTAGGTCACTATGCAGGCTTTGAAATCACAGTCGAATATAAACCGCTGGAAAAGGTATTCCATGCCCATCTTGTTGGCGAGGCAACGCACACGACAGAACTTGGTAATGATGCTGCCGGCAACATGAATCGCTTCCAAAATGTAGTTTCTGCTCTGCCACAGGACCTGAACCGACTGCATGGCAGTCTGGAACAGCTTACAAAACAGCTTAACAATGCAGAGGAAGAACTGAAGCAGCCGTTCTTGCAGGAGCAGGAACTGAGCGATAAAAGTGCCCGCCTTGCCGAGCTGGATGCCCTGCTGAATGTGGGCAATGATGCACCCATCATTGAGGGCGAAGCGGAAGAATTGGAAGAAGAACCGGAAGATGCACTGATTCAATCGGATGATGAATTGGAACGGTAAATCGACAGCCTTGCAAAATAAAATCATTCCTGTATGATGAGGGTGGAGGTGGAAATTATGCTGATTCAACTTGGAAAAAATGTCGCTTTACTCTGGATTCTCAGAATCCTTGCGGTGCCGGTCGTGCTGGTGCTCTTTGCAGCGGGCTTTCTCCTCAATCTCCTGTATGGAGTTGTGGGAGCTTTTGGCGGGTTGTTGTCTCTCCTTGGCGGTGTTGCTGCTGCGTTGGCGCTGCTGGATGGCTGCTATGGGGAAGCAGCAGCTTCTGCCGCCGTTGCATTTCTGATCAGTCCAATTGCGCTGCCGCAGCTGCTTATGTGGGTGGGCAATCTTCTGATTTGCGCTGCGTCCGCGCTGTACACTTACCTTTATAGATTGTGAGGAATCGTATGAAAAAATCTATACTGATTTTGACCCTTATGGTTGCTGCCCTGTGCGGATGCGCCGCGCAGCAGCTGACAACCCTTGAAACCCCCGAAACCAGTGTGATGGTGGAGGTCACGCCGGAAACCGGCAGCGAAGCCACACCGACTGCCACTCCTGCGCCAACGCCTGATCCGACGCCGGTACCAACGGCAGAGCCCACCGCAGCCCCGACTGCGAAACCTACCCCAGCTCCTACTGAGGCTCCTGCCGCAACCGCTGCACCTGTGCAGCAGGCGGAGGCATCGCAGCAAGTATCCATGAGCTATGGTGCAGTTCCGTTTGACCTTGCAGCAGGGACTGACCAGTGGTGGAGCATTGACAGTTCCGATTCAGCTTACTGGGCGGTAGCGGAAAATATCAACGCCATGCGCGCCGCGGCTGGTCTGCCTGCGCTGACCGTAGATGGTGGCTTAAGTTCTATTGCAAACTCCCGTTGTGATAGTTTTGCATCTGGTGGCTCGTTTGACCATTCCGGTGCCGTCTGCGGTGAAATCATTGCAGCCGGTCCGTTTGCATCCGCAAGCAGCGTTTGTGCTGCATGGCAAAGCAGCCCCGACCACTACGCCAGCATCGTGTCGCCCAACTATTCCAGCATGGGAATCGGATGCTGGTTTTGCAGCACGGAAGCAGGACAGTATACCTATTGGGCTGTAACTTTTCAGTGAGGTCATAAACATGGAACGAAAAAAGACAAGGCTGAACGAGTCCGAAATGAAAGTTATGCAGATTATCTGGAACGCCGGGCACCCCATTACAGGGCAGCAGGTTCTAGGCCAGATCACCGAGCAATACAAAGGTTCGTGGCATCCGCGAACGATTTACCCTCTGATGAGGAAACTAAGCGAAAAAGGGATGATCCGTGATGTCGGCAGTGCCCGCGTAGGCAAAGTCTATGCGCGGCAGTTCCTGCCTGCAATCAGTCGCCCGGAGTACATGGCGCTGAGGATCATGGAAACACTGCCGGAAGCAGAACTTCCGCAGTTTCTCAGCTACTTTTCCTACTAAGTGACAATTCGTATAATAGCTTTTCCCGGCAGCAATGCCGGGACTTTTTATTGGCTTTCCAGCGTCTGTACCCACAGGCGCTGTTTTTATATAGATAAATTTTGACAAAGAAAGGACTTGTGTGCAATGAATCACAAATTCAAAATGAGGCGGCGCGTTACAGCCCTCTGCATGGCGGCGATGATGTGCTGCGGTATGCTTCCCTATGGGGCACTGGCGGAGGACAGCACAAAACCGATTGTGGCCGCAACGCCGGAACAGGCGGCAACGCAGGAAGCAAAAGCCGAAAACGATGCCAACAGTACCGCAACCCCGGAAACAGCCGATGAATCCCCGGACGAGGATGCCCCACAACAGGAACCTGAAACCGAGGGCGACACTGGCGGCAGTGACGAACTGTACGAAATCTGGCATAAGATGTACCCCAGCTTGACGCAGGAGCCGACCGGATATTATCTGGACTCCTATGGCCTGCCGGTACTGGTTGGTGAAACCAAAATCAGCATTGAGGGCTGGGGCAATGAGGATTACAGCGGTGTCAGCGATGATTCTTTCCAGCAGGTGGCGCTTGATGCTGCACTTCTGGATGCGGACAGCACGTCTGCTGTGTTCCCGCACATGGATGGCGAGGACTACGCCATCGTGCCTATCAGTATGCAGGTTATGTACCCCGCCAACGGCAGCAGCGCGGACATTACGCTGCCCGATAACGTCGAGCTGCTGGGATATAGCTTTACCAGCGGCGATTTGACCCCGGCAACCGAAGAAGAACGCCAGAGCCAGCTGCATTATAATTTCTCTGAAGTTTCCGCAAGTGTGGCGGGCATCTATGTGAAAGCCAGCGAAGATTTCAGCGTCACCATGACTTACACGGATGCAACGCAGACACTGACGAAAACCGTCCATGTTACGCTGGACGATTCCGCACCGGTGCCGGGTATTTTGCAGGACCGCTTTGCACAGGAAACGCAGGTTGCAATGTGTTCGGCGGATGAAGGTATTGCAACTTACGCCGGATTGCAGGTTACCCAGTGCGTGAATACCTCGGTTGGTTGGATGAACTATCTGGGCGGTCAGCCTGCTCTCTGCGGTGATCGCGGCAAGTGGGCATGGGGTCCCGGTGCTACCTATAAGAACAAATATCCACCGGTAGCCAATTATACCCCCGCTGGTCAGGTGTGGGTCGAAGCTGAATACTTCAACAAAGGCTGGGTGCCGGATCAGGCCACTTTGTGGTCGAAAGGCTTCAATAACGGTGCGCCTGCGGTTGCGAGTCTTGCCTTAGATGCAGCAGATAACGCAACAGACAATTACCTCGCACTGCTGTCTTGGCAGGCAGAACAGTATCCTGACAGCATCGCTGCCGAGATCGTCAATGCACCGGAAGCCTATGCGGCACCGACCGGCAAGACCGTGTATGTGGGCACGCTGTATACGCCCAGCAATGCTGCATGGCAGCGCTTTGTGGTTCTGAACTATACCCCGGTTGTGCTTGACGGCGACAGCGAGATTCCCGGCTTTGAAACCGGTGGCGAATCGGTGGATAAGCCGTGGAGCGCCAGCTATGAGCGCAGCGAGTCCTTGGATTTTTCCTATACGGTCAATACCGACAAGATTCAACTGGACACATTGGAAAAAGTGGATGGCGCAGGCATTGAAATTGCACCGATCCTTGATGGCATCCCTGCCGACATTGACGGCGGCAGCTGGACAATTACACCGGATGGGATGCAGTCCGTCACGACCAGCGGACATACGGCAGATGACAATTACCACCTGAACGGCGGCGATGGTTCTGTAACATGGACGGTGCATTTCAGCGTCAGCAAGTCGGCCTCCCAGAGCGGCAGCATTACCGCCAACAGTGAGCAGGACGCTGATGCACAGGCATCTGCCGCGCAGTCTGCTGCACAGAGCGCCTGCGAAGGTCAGGTCAACGGGGAAATTGAAGCGGCACTTTCTGCTGCCCATAACTACTTTGACAACCTGAAATTCTCCTACAACGAGGTAACGGTGCCCCACGGCTTTGATGCTTTCGGCGGTGATTTTGGCAGCAGCCAGCCCATCACGGTTCCCGCCAACAGCAGCAACGATTACCTCATGAAAAACGACGAGTGGTCCGTCAAAGTTGCCATCGACAAAATCGACAGCGAGACCAAACAGCGTATCAATGGTGATGCAGCGTTCAAGATTTATGAATGGGATACCGTGCTCCAGCGCTATATTCCCGCAGGTGGCTATAACCAGTATGCGGTGGAGCGCCAGCCGGACGGCACCTACAAAGTCATCAACCACAGCAGCTATGCCAACGGTTCGGATAACATCTACTATACTCAGCGCAACGAGGGCCGTTTTGTGGTTGTGGAGAGCCGTGCCCCCAGTGGCTACTATGGCGACTGGACGGATGTAACGAACCCCGGTGCGGCAGGTTCCGTTTTGGGCAAGCGGGCCTATGCCTTTGAAATCACCAAGGCGCTGGATGGGCAAACTCTTTGGCTCGGCAATGCAGACTATAATGCCGATATTACCACCACCAACAACGGCGGCACTCTGATCGACACCGGTGAGGCCATCGTCACGATTACGTTTGGCGACCGTGCGGCGGATAAGACTTATGAGACTGACCCTACAGGTATTGCCAACAATGAAAAATCCTACACGATGCACGCTGATGGCGACAAAATGCAGAACGACCGCGTTCTCGGCAGTATTTTGCTGACCAAAGTCGATTTGGATGCAGCGCGGTATCTGGCTGCGGGCAGCAACGGTGATACCACCTTGGAGGGAGCCGTCTACGACCTGTATGCAGCGGATACCATCGCACACCCGGATGGCGTCACCGGCACAGTGGATTATTCCAAAATTTTGGATGCCAACGGTAACCCCATCTGGCACACCACTGTGCTTACCAACGGCGGCTGGGATACCGATTACCTGCCTATTTTGCAGAAAGACAGACTGGTTGCCTCTGCTGCCATCAAGGACGGGAAACTTGCTTTTTCCAACCTATATATGGGGCGCTACTACCTTGTCGAGCGTGCCACAGGTTTGGTGCTGCCCATTGACGGCAACGGCAAACTGTATACGACCGGCAAATACCCGCAGCTGAATAAAAAGCTGGAGCGCATCGGCAAATACAGTGATTTGATTCGGAAGAATAACGAATACACCGACTACCTCTATAAGAATCAGTACTCTGCTGTAGCTGAAAGCCGCAAGCTGGACGGCAGCAAGGCATGGGATGGCTATTATCTCTCCTATGCCACCGGGTATCTCTGCGATGAGGTCAACCACTACAAAACACTGACCTATGCAGATGAATCCAGCTACCATATCAGCGCTGAGCAGGAAAGCCAAGATGAAGTCCTCAAATCCGGCTTCTCGCTGAATAAGCTGGTTTCTACCACCGGTCAGCCCTCCCCGGCGCTGAAGCTGGAGGGTGCGGGCTTTACCGTCTATCGCATTTCCAAGCTGAGCAAGGAAGCGCAGTTCACCACAAACCCGGATGGCAGCTACAATGCACAAAGTATTTTGGACGTTTACCGCAAAGACAACTACGATAATTTGACGCTCAAGTACGATTTCACTGCCGAGGGACAGGCTGTTGCCAATATGTATGAGAGCAACGCTGCCACGGTAGAAGCCTACAATGCCACCCTGACCGCAGATGGTGACTACGCCAACGGCAAAGGCAATGGCTGGGTTCCCACTGATCAGGATGCAGAGTACCGGTTGACAGAACTGTATACGAACGAGGAAGGTGTCATCCGCATTGAGGGACTTCCGTATGGGCAGTACCTTGTTGTCGAGACTACGATCCCCAAGGACGTTTTCCAATGTGATCCCTTTATCGTAACAGTCAGCAAGGACAGCCCGCAGAGCCGTTTTACGGTTCCTGCCGGCAGCGTCACCACCGCCACCAACAACTACATGGCCTATAACGTGTTGGATGAAGAACTGGAAGGTTACTTGCAGCTCGTCAAGACCGATACCGAAACCGGCAAGGCGGTCAAGATTGCGAACACTGCTTTTGCACTGTACAAGTTGGATGATAAAGGCAACAAGACCAGTATCTCGATGATTGACCCTGCCAGTGGCAGCGCCACCAAGAAAACCGATGTGTTCTACACCGATGCGGATGGCCTGATGAAAACGCCGGAAAAACTCCCGCTTGGTCGCTATCTCATCGAGGAATTACAGGGGCCGGAAGGTTACTACAATGACCCTGCCTACTCCGTAGAATTTGAAATTACATCTGAGCGCGTCTGGCAGGTTGTGGGCAACGCTACAAACGACATGGACGAGTACATCGTGGAAGAAAAGTATTTCAATCACGAGACGCTGGGGCAGCTCACCATCCGCAAGCTGGGTAATGTCCTGACCGACTACAAAGAGGATCAGTTCATTTACACGCAGGACAACCTTGCCGGTGCTGTGTATGAAATCCACGCGGACGGCGATATTGCTACGCCCGACCGTCAGGGCACTTATTGGTATAAGGATGGCGACCTTGTTGCCACCGTTACCACAGGTGCGGCCGGTCAGGTCGATGAGGTAAAATTTGCCCCCAATCGTACACAGGCTACCTATGATTTCCTTACCATCTCCCATGACGGTACCAAAGGCGAAGTAACTGTAACTCTGCCGCTGGGCAAGTACACGATCACCGAGGTCAAAGCACCCTATGGCTTTGTGCTGACGCAGCAGAGTTACAGTGTGGAATTTGGTTGGGATAACCAGCGTAACGACATTGTGCTTGCGAAAACCATCGTCAGCCACGAGCAGGACGGCGACAAAGAGTGCTCTTACAGCATTGCCAATGTCAAGGACGCTTCGGATGCCCACAAGACCGCGCAGATCCTTGTCTTTGAAAATGCGCGTGTGCTGCCGACCCCCGAAAAGCCCGGTGACAAGGTCAGCAAAATCGGCGTTGGCATCTATAAGCAGGACCGCGAAACACTAACGTATCTGCCCGGTGCCGTATATGAACTGTACACGTTGGACGACATTTTCGCAGCAGATGGTACGAAGCTGGTGGATGCAGGCGCAAAGCTGGCAACCAGCAGCGCCACCAATGCCAGCGGCTTTACTTGGTTTGATGTGGATGTGCCGATTCGTGGCGAATATTACATTGACCCGGCAGGTCCGCGAAGCACCAGCCGCGAGAACAGCGGCAAATACCGCATTGTCGAGGTCAAAGCTCCTGCCGGATATCTGCTGGACAGTACCGCGGTGGACGTAGAATTCACCTACGAGGGGCAGCAGACTGCGTGGCAGATTGTGGATGGCACAAATACAAATTTGCGCACCACCGTGA
>UMHL01045263.1_pt1 | contig 17861 bp, 24 predicted proteins | sample 1965551 | NCBI WGS metagenome assembly UMHL01 (sample SAMEA4836100, study PRJEB28245) | human gut metagenome | biome: gut microbiome; material: fecal sample | place: Denmark | collected 2008 | reverse complement strand
TATATACGGGTTTGTACCACTTTGCTTCCAGCATTAACCAGCGCCCCGGCTCTTCCAATTTTTTACAGTTGACGTAAGCGTGGCAATGTGATAAAATGGTATTGTAAGAAAGGAGTGAAAGTGTATGGACGAAATTGTTCAGCTTATTTCAAACGTGGGCTTTCCTATTGCTTGTTGTCTTATCATGTTTTTCTATGTCAACAAATCTGCGGAATACCACAAGGAAGAGATTAGCAATTTGACGAAGGAATACAAGGCAGAGATTTCCGAGCTTTCTACTGCTATCAATAACAATACTTCTGTCATGCAGTCTCTTATCAACACGCTCACGACTAAATGACTGAGCAAGAGCTGAGAACGTCAGTTTACAATTTCGCTCAATCGTGCATCGGCCTTAATGAATACGACGGCAGTTATAGAAAAATAATTGACGCCTATAATAGCTACCAAACAGATGTAGGAGGCCCGACCGTTACTTATGCTTCACCGTGGTGTGCAGTGTTCGTTTCATATGTCGGCATTGCTTTAGGCTTAACGGAGATTATTTTTCCGACAGCCTCTTGCCCTTACATGGTAACGCTATATCAGAACGTTAACCGATGGGAAGAAAACGACGCTTACGTTCCTCAGATGGGGGACATTATTCAATACGATTGGGACGACTCTGGTTCTGGTGACAATCAGGGGCAACCAGACCACTGCGGTATAGTTGGCGTTGTAGACGGAAACACGTTTACAGTAATTGAAGGTAATAATGGCGATTCCGTTAAGCTAATGGAACGCACAGTAGACCAGAAGTCTATTCGCGGCTACTGTTTGCCCGATTACGCAAGTATGGCCTCTGAGGGATTAGAGTGGGTAGCTTACTACACTAACGAACTTGGCAAAATGACAGCAGATGCAATGCGAAACAATGCGCGCATCATCTGGAATTATTTTGGCGCTCTAGGTTGGTCAGTCAATGCTGTTGCCGGTATGCTCGGAAACATGCAACACGAATCGCAGCTCAATCCGGCGCAAACAGAATTCGGTTTTGCGCTTGGCAATCCGTTGGCAGGTTACGGCCTTGTTCAATGGACACCGCGCACAAAGTTTAGCGATTGGGCGGGCGATGGATGGGACGACCCGGCGCTATGCGGTGACATGGAATTAGATCGCATCAAGTTTGAGTATGATACGAATTACCAGTTTGGTGATAATCCATATTTTCCGTCGTACACGTATACTTGGGAAACTTTCATTCACTCAACAGATTCCCCGGCCACTCTTGCTGATACATGGTTTGTTCAGTATGAACGCCCTAATGTTGCCTCATGGAATGAAACTAGGGGAATTCGCATGACCTATGCCGACAAATGGTATACCTACCTAACAAATCTTCCAGCCCCACAGCCCGTTCCCAAAAAGTCAAAGTCAATGCCATTATGGATGATGATAAATCCATATGCTCGATTCTATTAAGGAGGAATTTTAATGTGCTAACCCGTGAACAGTTTCAGACGATTATCGGCAAGTATGCCACTGCCGACGATGAAGATACGCTCAAAGACGTTTCTGACCTTATGACTACGTTCGACGAAATGTCTAACCCGCAGTTGCAGCAGGAGCGCGACGAATACAAAGAAAAGTATGAGAACGTGGTGAAGGAATACAAAGACCGTTTTCTCACCCCGAATTCTTCGGCAGACCCCAAACTCCCGGAAGATGAACCCGATGAAGATGAATCTCCGGAAAAATATGACGACTTGTTTTCTTGAAAGGAGTAAATGCTTATGCCTGTTAAGCCTAAGATTAGGACGCTTACTACGTCCGCAGCGGACATTCTGAATGTTATCCGCAATAACGCTTCGGTCGATTATCGAAATTATGTCCCCAAAGCTGACGCAAACGATGTTGAATCCGTTCGCACGATTGGCGCGATTATCATGGATTATCCGGCTCTCCAGAACGAATTCCTGAACGCTCTGGTTAACCGCATTGGCCGCGTTATGCTCACGTCGAAGATGTACTCTAACCCCATTGCGTTCTTCAAGAAGGGCGTGCTTGAATACGGCGAGTCCATTGAGGAAATCTTCGTCAACATTGCAAAGGTTCAGGAGTTCAACCCCGAGATTGCTGAGCAGGAAGTTTTCAAGCGCGTTGTGCCTGATGTTCGCGCTGCCTTCCATATCATGAACTATCAGAAGTTCTACAAGGCAACTGTTACGCAGGAGCAGCTTAAACAGGCGTTCCTGTCGTGGGATGGTGTGACTGACCTTATCGCTCGAATCGTCGATTCCATGTATACGGGTGCGAACTATGACGAGTTCCTTGTCATGAAGTACCTGCTTGCCCGGCACATTCTTGATGGCCGTGTGTACCCCGTCACCGTCCCGACCGTGACCGCCGAGAACGCGAAAGCTATTATCACCACCGTTAAGGGTGTGTCCAATAAGTTGACGTTCATGAATAGCGATTACAACCCGGCGGCCGTCCGCACCTTCACCGAAAAGACCGACCAGTACATGATTGTTAACTCTGTGTTCGATGCAACTATGGACGTGAATGTCCTTGCTTCTGCGTTCAACATGGATAAGGCCGAGTTCCTTGGACACCGCGTCCTGATTGATGGTTTCGGCGACCTCGATGTTGCCCGCCTTGGTGAAATCTTTGCTGGCGACCCGACGTATCACGAACCGTCTCAGGATGAGCTTACGGCTCTTAATGCAATCCCGGCAGTGATTGTTGACAAGGATTGGTTCATGGTGTTCGATATGCTTACGCAGTTTACGGAACAGTACAACGGGCAGGGACTTTACTGGAACTACTTCTATCACGTGTGGAAAACGTTCTCCGTGTCCCCGTTCGCTAACTCTGTCCTGTTTGTTCCCGGCACTCCGTCGGTTACTTCCGTCACCGTGTCCCCGACTACCGCGTCTGTTCCGAAAGGCGGCAGCGTGTCTCTGTCTGCCGTAGTTGACACCGACTACTTCGCCCCGCAGACGGTTGTGTGGACGAGCAGCGCAGAGGACGTTAAGGTTTCTGCGGCGGGTGTAGTTACGGTTGACGCAGACGCAAAGTCTACTACCGCGACGATTACCGCGACTTCCGCTTTCGACAATAAGAAGAAAGCAACGTGTACTGTCACTGTTAAGTAACTAAGTTACAGACGAATGGCCACGGCGTTAAATAGTGGTCGGGCGGGTAGGCGGGAAATTTCTTAAAGGCAGGTGGTTTCATGTCGATGATTGTTCCGAATTCAGAGGTATTCATTCTAAAGAATGTCCCTCTTGAACCGTCATTCGACCACACCATTTGGTTTGATAGCGCAGACCAGCAAGCTACGGCATTTACTACGTATGCTCTTGCTTTCTATTTTGATAAAGTTTCATATCAGCGTTATCCTAGGCCATACATTACTTTGGACAAAACTGTCGATGAACTACTCGGCTGCAATTACCTGATGTTCCGTAATACTGGTTACGGTGAAAAATGGTTTTATGCGTTCATTACGCAGGTTGAGTATATCAGCAATACCACTTCGCGCATTTATTATACTATTGACCCTATGCAGACGTATTTGTTCGACGTTAATGTTGAGCAGTGCTTTGTTGAGCGTGAACACGCCATGACTGACGCGATTGGTGACAACCTCATCCCCGAATCTTTTGAACTTGGCGAATATGTGTTTGATGCAGATTATTTTCCGCAAATTTTTGAGAAATCACATTACACTATTTGTATTCTTGCGACGTGGAAAGCTACGTACAAAGATAATAAATGGGTGATTGAGGATGCCTCATCTGGTGGTGTCGGCGGTGTTGATAGCGGTATTTATACAGGACTAACAAAAAACACTTTCGATTACGACCCGGATAACCCGCAGTCTGCCCCGCACAACGCAAATGCTGTTATCGAAGCAGCAACAAAAGCAAATAAAGCAGATGGCATTGTTAGCATTACTATGTACCCAAAGTTCTTTATGAACTGGTCAATTACTGGTGACTTGGCTGATGGGCTTGTGCCTTATAAAATGAATGGCATTCCGGCCTTTACAGGTACGTTTGACGGCTATAAGCCTAAAAACAACAAACTTTACACTTCTCCGTTTTGCGGCGTGTATGTAGATAACCTACAAGGCAATGCAGCAAATTACGCCTATGAATATTTCACAGGCCGTAAACCGCTGTTTTATATCGTGGGCGTGTCTAATGGTAATTTGGAATGCTCTTCTATTCCAATTAACTACAAGGGCTTGCCCTCGAATTATCAAGAATCGCTTATTATGGGCGGTTTCCCGCAGTGCGCGTGGAACGTGGACACTTTCAAGGCGTGGATTGCGCAAAACAAGTATGCTATTGCTGCTGGAGTTGCTAATACTGCTATTGATACAGTCAAGCAAGTGGCAGGAGCAGTTGCTGGCGTAGGCTTGGCTAGTGCCGCCACTAGTGCAGCGGCTCAGGCCGGTAATGTTTCGCAATTTGCTGGGGCTTCTGCCAATCAGATGGCAGCTCAACAGAATTTGACAGAAGTAAATGCAGCCGCTTCTGGTGATGTTCTAAGTAAAACCATCAACCTCGTTGCGCAGGTTAAGACGGCTTCCACTCAGCCGAACCACGCGCGGGGCCAACAGTCCTCTAGTGTTTACTGCGCTCTGGGTGTTCAAGGATTCCACTATATGCCCTACCGCATTCAAGGACAGTTCGCCCGTGTTATCGACGATTTCTTTTCTATGTTCGGTTACAAGACGAACCGCCTGAAAGTCCCCAACCGTAACGGCAGAAAAGCATGGAATTACGTCAAGACTTGTGGCTGCACTCTCACCGGCAGCGCTCCCGCAGACGTTACGGCAGAACTTGTTCGCATTTACGACAAGGGTATTACTTTCTGGCGCTGCATTGACCTGTCTGCCGGAAACCCGTTTACGCGCGTAGGAAACTACTCGCTTGATAATTCACTGTAAGTAGGTGATAAAACTTTGAGCAAACCATATCGAAACCCTAAAGGCTCTCACTCGCGGCAGTTCTGGGAAACGGCATACGACAACACAACGCGCTATCAGTTTTACTTTAATAAGCTAACTGAAATCTCTACGTCCCTATTCACGTGGGAGAATCTTCCGCCGAGCGTTGACCCGCGCTTTTTGGAGCTGTGCCTGTTCTCGACTGGCTGCGCCGTGTTCTTCAAAGACGATGTTCTTTCAGAGGCCGCGCGACTTGAGGGCAAAGAAGATTATGACAAGCAGGGCTACCTTGCTTTGCGCGTAATGGCGAATGGCCCGTTTGATGTGTATAATACCCCTATCAATCGCGTTGCGTATGCTTCAAGCGTTGGCAAGAATCAATGGAAGCTGGATAACACTAACTCTGTTCTCATCTGGAATAACCGCCTGAGACTTCCGTCCGCTTATGAGGCTTGGATTTACGCTCACCGCCTAGAAAACATTGACCGCGATGTTGATGTTAACGCAGCGGCACAGAAAACTCCGGTCATTGTTACGTGCCCCGAATCTCAGCGCTTGACGTTTAAGAATCTTATGATGCAGTACGATGGTAACGTCCCGATTATCTTTGGTGACAAAGACCTGAACTTGAATAACATTCAGGTGCTTAATCCGGGCGTTCCGTACACGGCTGCTGAGCTTCAAGACCTTAAACGTGAAATCTGGAATGAGGCTTTGGCAATGCAGGGTGTCCCGAACCTTACCATTTCCAAACGTGAGCGTCTTGTCACTGATGAAATCCGACAGGCGACTGCCGGCACGTCTGCTTGCCGAATGTCGAAACTTGAAGCACGTCAGCAAGCCGCCGAGCAAATCAACAAAATGTTCGGCCTGAATATTAAAGTCTCTGTCAACTCTCTTTATACGTCTGGTATTTCTGATGAAGATGGCAACAGCGTTGAAGATTGGCTTGACCCTAATCCCGAAGGCAACGGGGGTGAATCAAAAGAATGAGTTTGTACACTACGCAAGTAAGATTCATTTGTGAATCTCTGGTAGATGATACTACCAAAACCATTGACGAAATAATTGGCGTTGCCGCTCCTAAGATGTTCCCCATTGGCAGCACGGGTAGAGAAGATTCACCGTTTAAGCGCTGCGTCATTCCGTGGGAATTTGTTGATGAGCCTACCACCGATTATATTTGTAAGCGTATCCTTGCTCACTATTATACCCGTGAAATCGGGTGGGAGACGGCGGCGCTTTGGGTTTTCCACATGAATGAGCAGCTTGCCGAAATTGCGCCGTACTATACGCAGCTTGTAAAGTCCACCTTCAATAGCATTCGGGACTTTACGGCTGAGGACATTGAAGCGTTGTACGGCGACACCGACCTTGTGCGCACGTTCACAGGCGACTACAATGACAAGGCTCTTGGTGGCAGCACAAATAACAACACTATTACCGCCGATAATTACAACCTCGACAGCGACACGCCGCAGAACGGCCTTGTGTCCGTGAAGCCCGCCGAAGATTCCGCTGGCATGGCGTACCTGTCCTATGCTCGCCGCGCGTTGGTTGACCAGAAGAACGACAACACAGAATCGCATAATGAAACATCCGACCGAAAAGCTAATACCACAGAGACAGTCAAAGGTAAATCTGGTGGCAAGTCTAGAATTGAACTTATGAAAGATGTTGCTAGTTCGCTTATCAATATTGAGCGTAGAATGATTGGTGAACTTTCAACCGAATTTATGAACGTATGGTAAAGGAGTGAAGTTATGGACACAGTTAATATGTTGAATACCATGAGATTTTACTGTCAGCCCATTCTCCCGCTTGTGTATGACGAAAGCATGAGTTACTACGAAACCCTTTGTAAAGTGGTGGGTCAGCTTAATACCACAGGCGAGACAGTTAACAAACTCAATGAGGGATTGACTAACGAAATCGCTGATAGACAGGCAGCAGACGCGGCGCTGGATGAACGTCTGAAAACGATTGAAAGCACAAACGCAAAAATTCATTTCCTTGCTTTTGCCGGTACGCCTCCGCACGACGCAAAGCCAGTTGGCGCCATGCCGACAAGGAGCGAATTGCGTCAGTGGGTAACTGATGGGGACATGATTGTTACCCTAATGCAAACCACCGATGAAGGGCGGAATATAGTATATGCTGCGTCATGCGCCTATAATGCCCCAAATTGGGAAAATGCATCATTTGATGGCTTTAATATTATCGTCCCTATCAGTACAGCTTACGACAGTGAAGGAGACTGCGCCGTTCGTCAGAAAATTGCAAAAATCACGATTCCGCCCGCTTCTGCGGCTTCTCTTGATGAGAAATGGGGTTTGCAGTTTATCGAGATTAACACCCCGCACACTTCCGCCGAAGGTATGGTGAATTTTACCGCGACCGTTGTCGGAGAAACTGTAACGGCAAGCATTACACCGGCGGAATTTATCAAGCTGTTTGACGCAGCTAGTGCAACGGCCAAACTTTGTGTAGGCGTAAACGCTAGGCTGAATTATAATGCGCTTGAACTTAGCTCTAGCGTGGCAACTGTTTATGATAATTCTTCCACTAAAAGAGAAGTTAGAATCACATTTGTTCAAGACCCTCGCGCGGGACGCCGTGACTATGTTCCTAGCGAAATTTTTGACTTGGTAAACATTGTTGGCGATAAAGACACTAATACGTGGAAAGTTGAAACATTCGGCACTGAACTGTTCGATTTTCATAGATACGAAGGTTTCCAGTTCACTAGAAAGACCGGAAACGTTATTGAAGCGGCCGAAGATTGCGACCCGGCAAGCGTAGCGCAATATTATAACGACTTGCATGGCAAGGAGTACCAGAACCTGCCTATTCACTTGATTGACGAAGTTGACAACGCGGACTATTGGAACGGCACGTTTGATAGTTATTCCGATGGCCATATCACGTTCACATTTACCACAGCTAATTATGCTACTATTGGCGAGAAAATGGTAGTTCGCGTCATCGAACTCAGCGCGACGAGAACCGGCGCAGCGTGGGTTGGTGATGAAAAATGGGTGTACGCAGCTAAAGAATTTGACATTCCATATCGCCCCACGTCTTATCTGCTTGATGTGTGGCAAGCAAATGATACGCCCACTATTTCTAACGGCCGTGTTTCGTATGAAGCCAACAGCAGCCTTGATTTTGACAATATTCTTGAACTTGTTGACGGCGCGCAAGATATTATTGCTACGTTGCACAAGGGAACGAGCGAAACGTCGCCAGAATGGTCTGGCCTTGTTTATTCTCTCAAAAACGTCGAAAACGGTGTTGGGAGTATTGTGTTTGCAGCAACAGCGCCTATTCAACTTCATAATGGTATTCCGTCTATGAATGGCGCTGTGGTTTTCAGTAAAGACGCCGCTGGTGCGAAAAAGGTTACGATTAGGTTTTCCGGCGCGCTTCCTGTCCCCAGTGCTGACGGCAGCGACGACGGTAAAGTGCCGACTGTAGTTGGCAACGGATGGGGGCTTGAAACGCCGTCCGGCGGCTCGACGCCCGGCGGCTCTTCTCACGCCGTATTGTATGTCTCGCAGACGCTTACGGATGAGCAGAAGAAACAGGCGAGAGATAATGTAGATGCCGCGGGTAGGTTTGTGGTTAATGGCACTATCAATGAAAGCGGAACAGTAACGTTGGATAAAACGTACGCGCAAATCCTGGAAGCCATTAACGCCGGAAAAAGCCCCATTGCGGTATATATCGATCGCATTTATCTCCAATTAACATACAAAGACGACATTGGTATTCTGTTTTCGAGTATACTAACGGATAATGGTATACATAGGTTTTGTGGATTGTTTGTATATTCAAACGATAGTAAAGAGATATTTTTTGACCGTTTTCTTATACTTAAGCCTGACGGCAAAATGCCACAGACACCTATGGTAGCTGCCCCTACCGAGGATATGGAGATTGCCACAAAGAAGTATGTGGACGACGCTGTGTCCAGTCCTAATATTAAGGATATGTCTTCGGCGTGGAATCCTACGGTGCTAAGCTCGAAATCTGGAAAAGTCGTTATTAACGACAAGCACTTATTCTATTATCCGGGACTTGATGCTGTTTATTTTAGCTTGGCGCTGATCGGCTTTGAGAACGCCGATATTGCAAGTACCGTAGGCATCGACATGAACGCTTCTGCCCTGATTAACGGAATCTCGCTTCTGCCCAAAATTGATGTTGGGTTTACTGCGCAATTCTTTGTTCAGTCCGTGACCGGCTTGTGTCCCAACTCTATGGTTTCCCCCGCCTATCTTAACGTAAATGGTTTGCTTGGCATAGTCCTGACCGAAGACGCGCCGGGGGCTCTAACGTCTTATGCTACGATTAACGGGTGGTATCTAGCTAATAGCCCTAGCTCTAACTAATTAACAACTTATCAAAAAAGGATGGATGGTAACATGATTATTATGAAAGAAGATGAGTATGCATGACTACCGCTGACCTCCGAGAAATTCTCGTTGCAACTGCCCGTGCCTATATGGGAGCGAACAGCTATAACGGGCAGAAGCAGGAAATTATTGATATCTACAACAAAAATCAGCCTAGACCCAGAGGCTACAAAGTGCAGTACAGCGACGCATGGTGCGCTACTTTCGTCAGCGCTATGGGGTACATTGCGGGATTTTCCCGCATTGTGCTCCCGGAGTGCTCATGCCCCGAAATGATTACCAAATATATGTTTGCCAACTGCTGGGAAGAGCGAGACGACTATGTGCCGAAGCCGGGCGACATTATCTTTTACGACTGGGATGATAATGGCCACGGAGACTGTACCGGAGTGCCAGACCATGTTGGTATTGTGGAAACCTGCAATGGCTACAATATCACAGTTATTGAGGGAAACAAGGGCGACGCGGTTGGTAGACGGAATTTGATTGTCAACTCCCGCTACGTGCGCGGGTATGGTGTGCCGAATTATTCGCTGCTTGCTGATGAAAAAGACAAACCTGAAACTAAACCTGAAAGTGAGGAAAATGAAATGGTTTATCACAATCTGAATGAAGTTCCCGATTGGGGGAAAGATACTATCAAGGCTCTCTGCGATTGCGGTGCTCTTGGTGGCGTCGGTAATGGCGACCTTAACCTGAATGAAACTCTGCTTAGAGCGCTTGTTGTAATGAAGCGCTATATGGATAGGAAGTAAGCCAAAATGGAAAGCAAGTATTATGATGGCACAAAGCTGCTAAGTCTGCTAGACATTGACGGGAACAAGCCCGAAATCTATATCTGTACAAGCAACCGAAGCGCGGGCAAAACCACATGGTTCAACCGCTATGTTGTGCGCAGGTATCTAAGAGGCAAGGGGAAGTTCTGCTTGATTTATCGCTACAAGTATGAATTGCAGGATTGCGCTGACAAATTCTTCAAGGAAATTGGCGCACTGTTCTTTCCGGGGTATACGCTCACGCAGCAAATGTCTGAAAGCAAAGCCTTTGTCCATTTGATGCTTGCAAAAGACGGCGGTGAAGCTGAGTGTTGCGGTTATGCCGTGGCACTCAACTCCGCCGAACAGGTAAAGAAATATTCGCACTACCTGAACGACACGACTGTTCTGTTGTTCGATGAATTCCAAAGCGAAACAGGGGTGTACTGCCCTAATGAAATGAATAAGTTCATTTCAATTCACAAGTCCATTGCGAGAGGCGGCGGCGAACAGAGTAGATACGTGCCTGTAATTATGATTAGTAACCCGGTCACTGTTCTGAACCCGTATTATTCTGCTATGGGTATCAGCAGCAGACTGAATGATAAAGTGAAGTTCATGCGCGGACATGGTTTCGTGCTGGAACAGGGCTACAATGAAAGCGCCGCAAAGGCGCAGGCCGAAAGCGGTTTCTCTAAGGCGTTCAGCAAAACCGCATACATTGGGTTCTCCGATAGCGGTAAATATCTTAGTGATAATCAGGCGTTTGTAGAAGAAATGACTGGCAAGAATGTGTACCTGTGTACGATTAAATATCACGGGAATGAGTATGGCGTGAGAGAATACCCGGAAGCAAATAAGTTTGGAAGTATGCTTTACTGTTCGCCATCTGTTGACCATACGCATCCAATGAAAATCACAGTTAACACAGACGACCATGATGTTGACTATATTCTAGGCGGCGGTTATGATAGCCTCATTGCGCTGCTGAGACACCAGTTTGAAATGGGCAGATTCAGATTCAAGAATCTTGAAAGCAAAGAAGCCCTTATTAAAACAATATCCTGTTGAGGTATCTGCACCGCATCCCTGTTGTGCCACGACGAGAGGCTACCGGGTGAAACCGGCTCGGCGTAGGTTATCGGTATTAGCGACCGCGCAGCAGCAAGCAGTGTTTTAGATATAGTTATACCCCCTATCGTATTGGTAGGGGGTGTAATTTTTTATTCTGTAACTATAAGCGATTCTGCTATATTAGAGATATTTCTTAAAGTCAAAGAATCGGCCCCGTATGGAATAACTATGCTTTTCTCGTACCCGCAATAGTGGCACTTCACACGTAACTTTAGACCGTATACATCCACATATATCTCTGTTGGTTCGCCACATTTACATCTGGGGGCGCTCCAACTCGGGACGGTAATTCTCATTTTAACCCTCCTTATGCATTATTGCTGATTATCGCTATAAGGTAAGATAAGTCACTAAAATTAAACGCGTAAAAACCATCAGAATAGTGTACGCTTGCTTCTTTACGGCAATGAGGGCAACTAACTTTGAGGCCGTTCACACAAATGTAAACTTCGGCCTTTTCTCCGCAGCTACAAACCGGCTCTCGCACGCCGTTCATTGTTATCATCATAATTGTCACTCCTTATCAGGCTTATCCGTAATTAACAGCACAATGGTTACTTTACCTTCTGAATAATAATGTGTAGCGCCCACAAGTTTAAGGCCCTGTTTACTAACCAATGCTAAGCGACGGCCTAGTTCAGAAATGCCGCAGAAATCCGCATAATACATACTTATTGCCCCTCCTTAAATTGAAATGTTGTATCTACAAGCACAATGCCGCCGGGGATTCTCTTTGGGCGCAGCTTTCCCGGAACGCACAACCCGACTTTGAAATCCTCAATGCTTCTATGTTCGGATAGGAATTCACGTTCCAGTTCGTTTTCCGGCTCGATGCCTTCATCTTCCCCGCACGATTGCAAAAACAATTTCTTGCTACGCTGCGGCATACCAGCGCATTTCAAATCATAATGCGGCTGCACTTCTTCGTGGTTCTCTTTTACTACATGTTCAACATAGGTTTTCTGCCGCTGGAACAGGCCGTAATCCCATTCGCTTTCACATTTCCAACAACCGTAGGTACGCGGGTGCTCTGTAATTCCTTTTACTTCTTCCGGGCTACAATTTAGGTGTATGCTGTCGGTGTCAGCATAGCAGAAATGTTCATAGTTCACTTGTGCAGCGCGGATGGTATAGCAGCGGGCATAGCTTGTGATCGCTGCTCCTATGGCGATGTATCCGGGTGTTTTATCCTGCGCATAATTCGGGTAAAAACCGATAGACGTATCATCCTTTACATAGGCTACCTTAAAACTGCTATCGGGAGAGGCAGCTGTCTTGCCATAGAGATTATTGGAGAATAGCTTAGCAAGATAGCGAATGCCACCTGTGCTGTTCTCTTTAATTTCTCGATACTTGTTAAGATACTGGTCAAATACACGCCTCCTTGTATAAAAATAGCAACCATCAAGAATTTCCAAATCAAACACGTCATAATGTTCTCTGAATAGCTCATAGTCAGTGCAAGTCATTGTGAGCGTTACGATTGGTTTTACTTTCTCTCCGTCGCAATTTATAATGGTATCGTGATATATACCTGTGCGCGGATTATACACATCGGATGTTTTCAGCCACTCCGTGCCCTTATACAATGGATTGCCTTTGATTTGAACCGTAGGCAAATAACCATTGCGCAATTTGAAACGGCATTTGAAGCGGACAAAATAATAGTATGGCCCATAGCTGCTCTCCGGGCCCCATTCTTTCTTAGCCATTCCACAACACTCCGGTATATAGTTGCCGCTCCAAAACGTGGGCAAATCTTCCGGGTAGGCATTACCGGACATACTGTGCATTACATAAGGGTACAAGGAGTTCACGTCAAATGTGCAGCCTCTAGGTTGAGGCTCACCAGCAAACTTAGGGTTAACATAGCACCAGCCGCCTTTATATGCACGCTGGATATATCGGCCAATGCACGGAGAACCATATATTTCTTCATCAATATGACGTTTCCATAAATTTGGATAGCAATCTTTGTAACGGGAGTCCCCGCCCAGCGTTTTCTTCCATTCGTCAAAGCAGCACGACCCAATGGTTAAACGGGTATGCCCTTCGGCAAATGTTGTTTCAAGGCACTCTTTCAGAACAAGCACGTCGTTTGCAATATACTCATATTCTTCCGGGCTAATGAAGCCGCCCGCATGGCGTTCACCCTTATATTCCATTTCAAGCTTCTGGTGCTTTGTATTAAATGACTTACCCAAAGCCTTTAGCGAAAGCGGGAGCAGCTTTAGACTATCACGAATTTCGAGAACCTTACCGTTAGCGCCCTTAATGACAATACTGTACCAGACGCCCTGTTTGTCGGCGATCATGTACTTGATACTTTTTGCGGGCATTTCCTTGTCATTTTCCCAAACTGTCCCCTCGAACTGATTTTCACCAGTATGAGTATATGCTTGCTTCCAGCCAAGTTGAGATATAAAGTAGTCGAGTATAAAAGCGCCGTCGAATTTAAGGTTGTGGAAGTAGAGAATTTGACGACGGGCATCATGTGAAAACATATCGTCGAAGAATTCACTGATTGACTTACAAACAGTTACTTGCTCTGACTTTCCGCCTATTTCTACATAGGCAGCAGACCAAACTTCCGTATATTCCTGCCCCTCGAATACGCTTGTTTCAAAATCGCAGGCATAGCGGGGAACAATAGCCCGTGGTTCAATCTGCTGTTTTTTCTTTTTAGTCATCGTAAAATTCGCCCCAATCAATGCTATCATAGTCATTTGCATAGTGATAAATTTGTTCGTCTGACAAACGAATATCTTCGGGCAGCCATGCTTGCATTTTCCCAATGTAGGCAAGAGCATCATGTTCGCGGTATTTCACGGAATAGTCAGGCAGACCATCTTCTTCAAGGCCGCGCTTAATCATTTCTGCAACTTGCCGTACACTTCGAGTATCAAGTAGAGAGTTGAACCAAGCTAGCAGCAAATAAGCACCTTGCGATTCATATTTCTTGCCAGGGGTAATAAATTCTTTAAGGAATTGTCGGTAATTTTCGATAGTCAACTGAGCTTCCGAAATGCTATCAATTTCGCGGATATACTCATGCGAAAAGCCCTTTAATTCTTCGGCGGTATATTCTTTGATATGTTCAGCTGCATAACGGGCGTGTTCAGATACGCTATACCCTTTTTTCTCGGAATATCGAATTCTTGCCTTGAAGTTTTTGGCTTGTTTTTGCCATTCTGTTAAAGGTTTTCTTTTGCGGGCCATTGTTATTCACCGTCCGTTAGCCATGATTTCCAGCATTCAAGGCAAGACCGGCCGTCGCAATCTTCATAAGCTAGCCGACTGCAATGGTCAACTGTCACGCAAGGTGGACAACAGTGCTCGATTATCTCCACAAATTTATCCATGGGAATATAAACATAAGAAGGGTTATTCATAATTATCCTCACTTTCTTTAAAGAGCCATTTCAGCCAACAGGCGCGGCAAGTGGCGATGACCGAGCCATTATAGCGGCCATAATAACTGTCATCATCTGAAACCATACAATCAAAGTCATTGCTGACTCCCCACAAGTTTCTAGGGCAACCAGTTTCAGCCAACAGATTAAGGTTTTCTTCGTTTATAGCGAAAATCATGGCGCTGTATCTCCTTTCTTTTATTGCACTGGCTGCTGACTAGCGTTGATAACTCCAGCCATCCGTATGCCACAAAACGGACAAAACTTAAAACGGCCTATTGATGTTCGCCATTCCGTTTCGAGACAAGCAGAACATTCATACTCTCTCTCCGCAAACATATCCCTTTTTAATCCAAAAACCACACATTTCGGTCATACCATTGTAAATCCTTTCTTTGATTTCACAACATCGAAAATCGCATAGTATTCGTTTTCGCTGATTTCATCTTTTACATTGCGCACGATAATATCTCCACTTGTGCAATCAATAGCGCGGGCCATGAGATTGCCAATACCGTAACAATATTTATAGCACTCCTGAATGATTTCATAAGCGCGTTTACTTCCTAATGACTTTTCAAGGCCAATCGAAAAGTACACATTAGACTTGCTGCGCATCGCTCTCTGTAACGAACGCCATCCGGCATCCAAATACGCCATTAGAAACTTGTCATAATAAATTGACAATCTCAAAATGTTGTCGTCCTCTGACATAACCGCGCTAATCTCTACGTGCTCTCCAAGTTCATCGCGCGGAAAGGGCTGAATGTTACGATTTTTACGAAAAATATAAATCGCGTCCTTATAATCACTTGCATCAAAGTTTGACAAGCACCGTGGCGGAACATCGGGAAATGGGCACTCAAAACATGATTTTGCGTATTTACAAGACGACAAGCCCATCACCAGCCAATCAACATTGGGACGAAAACACAAATAGCCACAAGCAGCGCGCCAATAGCGGAACAAATAAGGTATTCAAGGAACGTTTTCATAGTTATACACTCCAATCTTGAAATAAAAGCGGGCGAATGTGGTTTACACGCGCCCGCTAGTTTGATTACTTCTTGTAGGTTTTCTTTTTGGGCGTATCAGCAGACTGTGGCTTGCTTCCGCAGAATTCGACATTCGATGCCTGTAGCGTCCACGCCGAATGCTTTTCCCCGTCGTCGCCCTCCCAAACATCGCAACGCATTTCGCCGCTCAGAAGAATTTCCTGACCTTTCTTGAAATGCTCATTCACGAATTCAGCCGTAGAGCGCCACGCGGTGCAGCGGAAAAAGTCCGTTTCATCACGATTGAACGTCCGGTCAACAGCTACAGTAAAATTTGCAACGGGAACGCCGTTCGTAGTTTTGCGCATTTCGGGGTCAGCGGTGAGACGGCCTTTGATAATGATATTATTCATAATCTTTTTTTCCTTTCCGCCCGTATAGCCGATAGCGCAGCTATGAGGTTTTTTCTGTTAGCCGATGACCTTGGCGTGCTCAACGAACGTCTCAACGCTCATGGAGTACGTCTGCTCATCTACCTTTACAACGTCGTATTCACCAAGGAACTTGACGTTAGCCTCAACGGAACGTTTCTTGAGTTCTGCCCGGACAGCGGCAGCGCCCATATCAGTAACAACGCTCGTGCGGGTTTCAAAGCCATTTTCGGCCTTGACAGGATATTCGACGGTAAGGGTACGAATGGTTCTCGTGATGTTTTTCATGATTCTTTTTTCCTTTCTGCGCCTATTCGGGCGGCGCGGCCCTCTTTTAATTTTGAGCGTTTCCATCGTCGGGCAGCGGCGCTCATCCCGCTACGACGTTCCTAAAAAGGAACGTTTCGGATTCAAGATTAGTCCCGCCAAAAAACGTCAATGTCGAACGCGTCCGGGGTGTCGGATTCATGAACGGCGATTTCAGATGGAAAACCGAAAGCGGCACAATCCCATTGAAATTGACTTGATTCAAGCAACGCTTTGCGCGTGGCATATTCGCTATACGTGTATGTGCCGTTCCCGTTCTCACGCAACAATTCGTGGTCAATGTCCGTTTTCTCGAATGTGAACGTGCGACGACGTTCAACTGAAAGTTTACCGTATTTCATGGAAATTACTCCTCTCCAATAGTATTAGCATCAAGAAAAGCGTTTACTGCAATAACTTCATTGCCATTCGCAAAAATCTCAAAATGATAGTTGCCATACGCGCCAGAACGTTCATAATAAATTCCCCATCGCTTTAGAAATACTGACAGACGGTCAGCCAATGACACAAACGACGTTTCAAAATTGTACCATTTTTTTTCATTTTGCAATCTCCTTTCCCACCAAAACCGTTATATAATCAAAAATAATATTGCCGTTCCGGGTAATGTGATACGTTACTTCCCGGGGGGCGTTTTGACAATTCAAAAAACCATAGGCACAAGCCGCATTCACGGCGGTTTTGCCCACGAGCGTTTCCCCGCTTTCGTTTGTGAATACTCCATAATAGCGCGGATTACCATAGCAAGAACAATTCAATCTTTCATAGTATGATAATTTCCCAGTGAATTCTTTTCTTTTCATAATTTTTCATTCCTTTTTCTGTTAATTTGGCGCCACTCTGCATTTATCCGGGCTTATGACCGGCCGGCGTGCGTCGGGCTGCATTACCGCCAGAAGGCGGGTTATTTGTGTATAACTACTTCCGCACTATCGGCAAAAGATTTTTTTGCATCGTAGTACGTAAACGGCGAATTAATATCTGCCAGGAACCACCCTATGTGACGTGTGGTAGTTTGCGAATATGTCCCACGGCAAAGCAATTCCCATGTGGTAGGCGTCTCACGCACAAACACTACGTCCGTCGCGTATGACCGCAAAACCCAGCGGCGCATAACAACCATTCCATTATCTGGGGCACGAATTTCAGTTTCAAACACTTTACAATTGGCGTAGGGATGCCCGCGCAGCGGTCTAATAGTAGTCATTTTTTAATTGCTCCTTTTTTCTGATATTGTAGGGCTTGAAAAAACCCTCTCTCGTCCTTCGCTACGCTCAGTATAACACATAGGCGGGCTGCGCGACTGTGACTAAAGTCACATAACACACACACAATATTGCACAAATATACCCCGCTGGCTTTGTGCAATTCGCCAATATGTGAAATGTTTAACAATCCATGCAAATGGGGGGAAATGGAAGCAAATTGGTGTTTTTCCTTATATAC
>UMHL01028312.1_pt1 | contig 18439 bp, 17 predicted proteins | sample 1965551 | NCBI WGS metagenome assembly UMHL01 (sample SAMEA4836100, study PRJEB28245) | human gut metagenome | biome: gut microbiome; material: fecal sample | place: Denmark | collected 2008 | reverse complement strand
TTTTACTTACATCAGTACTATGGGCGTGGCTATGGAAGCGGCCCCCAAATGTCCGACAATCGCCACATCGACCAATCCCAACAAAGGAACCGTTATATTGGATACAATAGAAGGAAGCGCTAACTGAAGTATCTTTTTATTCATTATTTATCGTATCTATAAAAACTATTCCTAACTTTGTCAGCAAAGTTACAGATTACTTTAGAAATAACATGATTACACTTATGTTTCAATAACAAAAACGCGAACCCTAAGTAATTGTAAAAAACGTTGGATGTTCGCATCCTCTATAAATCATACACTTATAGATTTATTTAGAGAATATGAACATTTATTGCTTTTCTACTTTATCATTCGCAAAATTACAATTTAAAAGTGTCATCAATAAAGCTTTTCACAAACATGGAGTCGCATCTTTTACAGATGCGTGGATTGAAACGTGAAACAGACGCTAAAGTTAATCTCTCCGAAGTCGCATCTTTTACAGATGCGTGGATTGAAACGTAAATTTGATTTGCAGTTATTTTTTAAGCGTTGTCGCATCTTTTACAGATGCGTGGATTGAAACACAGCGATGAATGTAAAGGTTAATTGATCTATAAAGTCGCATCTTTTACAGATGCGTGGATTGAAACTCCGCTTTTTATGGTAGAATACGCCCCTGGGAGAGGTCGCATCTTTTACAGATGCGTGGATTGAAACGGTGACACTCGTAAGATCGACTTTGCAATTACCGGTCGCATCTTTTACAGATGCGTGGATTGAAACCGAGACAACCGCATCAATAATGGAAGAACCTAAAGTCGCATCTTTTACAGATGCGTGGATTGAAACATGTGTTTGACGGCTCAACAATGCCTTTAAGACAAGTCGCATCTTTTACAGATGCGTGGATTGAAACACAAGTAGAATGAGGAGCGTTAGAGCCTTTTACGTCGCATCTTTTACAGATGCGTGGATTGAAACCAAACGACACAATCACCTGAGGATGAATAACCAGGTCGCATCTTTTACAGATGCGTGGATTGAAACCAGCAAGAAAATTGTGGGCTTGCAGAGAAAGAAGTCGCATCTTTTACAGATGCGTGGATTGAAACTGTTTATATCCGTTCCCGAAAAGATGAGATTTGTCGCATCTTTTACAGATGCGTGGATTGAAACGTATTTTCGCAGTCGAGAACAGTATTTAAAAACTGTCGCATCTTTTACAGATGCGTGGATTGAAACAGTGTACAATACTACTGATAAAGCTATTAAGGTATGTCGCATCTTTTACAGATGCGTGGATTGAAACGCTTCGCTATCTCGCGTGTGGCGAATACGGCTCGTCGCATCTTTTACAGATGCGTGGATTGAAACTGAACAGAGAAGGTTACCGTACAAGACGGCAAGAAGTCGCATCTTTTACAGATGCGTGGATTGAAACAAAGAAGAAGATCAGAAGGACGAACTTATCAATGTCGCATCTTTTACAGATGCGTGGATTGAAACTATTGACTTGTTGGGACAGGAAAACGGTGTAAATGTCGCATCTTTTACAGATGCGTGGATTGAAACCACGCTCACAACTCTATCACCCGGCAAAATTTGGTCGCATCTTTTACAGATGCGTGGATTGAAACGCAAAGATATCGACGATACCGCCCACGGGAATATGTCGCATCTTTTACAGATGCGTGGATTGAAACAATAACCGTTAAAGAGAAGGATTGATATGTTGAGTCGCATCTTTTACAGATGCGTGGATTGAAACGCAAGTGATATACTGAGGTTGCAAAGGCTTAAAAGTCGCATCTTTTACAGATGCGTGGATTGAAACATGATGGCCAATATCAGATTCTTTTCCCGGTCTAGTCGCATCTTTTACAGATGCGTGGATTGAAACGTGTCTAAATCCCGGTATGCCATAGCAAAAGGAAGTCGCATCTTTTACAGATGCGTGGATTGAAACCATTGTCTTGTTGTTTTATTATTATGATGCAAAGTCGCATCTTTTACAGATGCGTGGATTGAAACCATTGGATTAAACTTTGAAGAAATTAAGGGCAAGTCGCATCTTTTACAGATGCGTGGATTGAAACTTTCAGTGAAGCTCATCTCTTCAATCTGAGATTTGTCGCATCTTTTACAGATGCGTGGATTGAAACAGGTATTGGGTAGCACATATAAGCTTGTACGTGGTCGCATCTTTTACAGATGCGTGGATTGAAACACATGTATCTCTTTGGGGGTAAGGGCATCTGTAAGTCGCATCTTTTACAGATGCGTGGATTGAAACATGGAAGGCTGCTGTATATTATGCAAAAGTGGAGTCGCATCTTTTACAGATGCGTGGATTGAAACATAGAAAGAGAATCCCCTTTGTCCGTTACATTTGGTCGCATCTTTTACAGATGCGTGGATTGAAACATAGCAGGAGCAACGGTATCAATAAGCCAAAGAAGTCGCATCTTTTACAGATGCGTGGATTGAAACTTTACCTAAAAAATAAAAGGTTATGCCGGGACAAGTCGCATCTTTTACAGATGCGTGGATTGAAACAAGTACAAGCCGGCACAAGAGCTTTAGAAGCCATACGTCGCATCTTTTACAGATGCGTGGATTGAAACACACTGGCGTTATTTTGAATGACAACATACAAATGAGTCGCATCTTTTACAGATGCGTGGATTGAAACACACCCTTAAGCGCCTCACCATTACTCTCAAAAGTCGCATCTTTTACAGATGCGTGGATTGAAACTATGAGCAGGCAAAGAATTTGTTTTTGCGGAAAGAAGTCGCATCTTTTACAGATGCGTGGATTGAAACATCCTTTCGAGCACGAATGTAGGCAGAACCAATAGTCGCATCTTTTACAGATGCGTGGATTGAAACTTGCGAGAGCGCAGGAGTTTTTTCGCAATGCCGTCGCATCTTTTACAGATGCGTGGATTGAAACGCTGCGCTATCTCGCGTGTGGCGAGTACGGCTCTGTCGCATCTTTTACAGATGCGTGGATTGAAACCATGATTATCAATATTTTATATTATATTCAATCGTCGCATCTTTTACAGATGCGTGGATTGAAACATTTTTATTGGTTTAGGGTACGCGCGTCCATTGGTCGCATCTTTTACAGATGCGTGGATTGAAACAAGGTGCTGCTTATGCGAAGACTCTTGCCGAGAGTCGCATCTTTTACAGATGCGTGGATTGAAACTTACTTTCGCCGTCGAGAACAGTATTTGAAAAGTCGCATCTTTTACAGATGCGTGGATTGAAACTGTGACGAGGAGAGCATAGTAATGGGTATTATGTGTCGCATCTTTTACAGATGCGTGGATTGAAACAAGGCGTCGTAACGAACATTAACATCAAAACGAGTCGCATCTTTTACAGATGCGTGGATTGAAACTCCTTCTTACGCTCAAATTGAGCTTAATTGGCTTGTCGCATCTTTTACAGATGCGTGGATTGAAACAACAGGATCAAAAGTATGATGACGCTCAGCGTATGTCGCATCTTTTACAGATGCGTGGATTGAAACATGAAGTTGCAAATGTTACCTTAGCATTATAGAAGTCGCATCTTTTACAGATGCGTGGATTGAAACTAATTCGAATCGTAATTATGGTGGATCAGCTAAAGTCGCATCTTTTACAGATGCGTGGATTGAAACCCCGACCAAGCATGGACAGTCACCGGCAAAACCAAGTCGCATCTTTTACAGATGCGTGGATTGAAACTTGTGCAGCAATGGCGCGCTTTTGGCGTCTACGTCGCATCTTTTACAGATGCGTGGATTGAAACATTGCCCTCAAAAGGAATACAATAATCCCATAATGTCGCATCTTTTACAGATGCGTGGATTGAAACGAAATCAACCTTATAAGCATTACCGTCCTCGTCAAGTCGCATCTTTTACAGATGCGTGGATTGAAACTTACCAGAGTGCAGGAGTTTTTTCGCAATGCCAGTCGCATCTTTTACAGATGCGTGGATTGAAACGTCCGTTTTAGAATACAACAGTAATAATGCAACTAATAAGTCGCATCTTTTACAGATGCGTGGATTGAAACCACTCTTCAAAGGCGCGTTTGAACGTGTCTTTAATGTCGCATCCTTTACGGGGACAACTATTTATAATATTTTTTGCAAGAAGATTACAGGATTAAAATATTTGTTTGTTAGAAAATAAAATATATCTTTGTTGAACAGAGTTATAAAGATACCTTATTACTCAAAGCATAAACACCTTATATTACGTTAACCTAAACATATGATATATACAAATAAAGAATACTGTCTTGAGGTTAAAGGAAGCATGGCCTGCTTTACCCGTCCGGAGATGAAAGTCGAAAGAGTTAGCTACGACATAATAACGCCATCTGCTGCCCGAGCTATTTTCGAATCTATATTTTGGAAACCAGCCATACAATGGAATATTACTCGAATAGAAGTATTAAATCCAATCAGATGGTTTTCCATGAAAAGAAATGAGATTGGAAGTTTAATGAGCCCCCGTTCATCCGGATTATTCATCGAAGATAATCGGCAACAAAAATCCAGTTTGTTACTAAAAGATGTTTGCTATAGAATTTTTGCAGAGTTGGAATTTATACCTATAAGAAATAGAGCGAAAGAAGATATGTTGAAAGTGCCATCAAAGTCCTCTGACGAAAATCCAGGCAAATATAATGCTATGTTCGAACGTAGAGCTAAAAAGGGGCAATGTTTCAATCAACCCTATTTAGGTTGCCGTGAGTTCTCCGCAGATTTCACATACATCGAAAATCCGGTAAAAGGAAACGGAATACCCGAAGATCGTGATTTTGGATATATGCTATATGATATGGATTTCACAAACGAAAAAGATCCAAAGCCAATGTTCTTCAGGGCTATAATGAAACAAGGAGTCTTGATCGTTCCATCCATTAACAGTGAGGAGGTACGCCGATGATTTTGCAAGCATTATACGAATACTACCAGCGTAAAGCTGCTGATCCGGGGAGTACTATTGCTCCCCATGGATTAGAATGGAAAGAAATACCTTATCTTATTCTGATAGATAAAAAAGGGAATTTTTTAGAACTACAGGATACCACCGAGGGGGTAGGAAAACAGAAACGAGCAAAAAAATACCTGGTCGTCAAAAGTAAAGGACGTACCGGCAGCAACAGTTGGCAAACGGCAAATGTATTTTGGGACCATTTCGGATATGTGTTAGCCCAACCTAAAAATACGGATGATAAAGGAATGCCAAAAGCACTGGACGATGCCGCTAAACAAAATAAAACCTTTGTTCAGGAGGTCAGGCGGCTTGCCGAAATGTATCCTTCCAATGAAGAGATTCAAGCAGTAGCCAAATTTTACGATAATCCTGATAATCTTCAACGTATAAAAATGGACCCTTTATGGGAAGAATGTATCAAAAAAGACGGGACAAACATCTCCTTTAAAGTAGCAGGAAACAATACTATCGTGGCTGCAAATCCGGATGTAACATCATCTATAGAAGACTGTTCAGACAAAGATGAACCTACAGGGATATGCCTCATCACCGGAAAAAAGGCTCCGATAGCCATACTCAATAGTGCCATAGCCATACCCGGGGGTAAGAGCGGAGCTAAACTGGTTGGCTTTCAAAAGAAATCGGGTTACGATTCTTATTATAAAGAGCAAGGTATGAACGCACCCATTTCAAAAGAAGCGGAAGCTGCTTATACCACAGCTTTAAATTCTTTATTGGGAAAAGATTCCTCTAACAAATATCGCTTGCATGACACATCCGTTGTTTTCTGGTCTCAGAAACCGACAAAGTTGGAGCAATGTTTCTGTTTCATATTTACATCTCCTCCCAAAGATGATCCGGATAAAAACACGGAAGTTATCAGAGACTTCTTGAAGTCCCCGTTCTCGGGAGTATTGAATGACGAGGACAAAACTCCCTTTTACGTGTTAGGTTTATCTCCTAATGCCGCCCGTATCTCCGTTAGATTCTGGCGACAAGGAACAGTAGGCGAATTTGCCAGTCACATCAGACAACATTTTAAGGACTTGGAAATCATTAAAAGCAAGAATCAAAGAGCCTATTTTTCTTTATTCAACTTACTGACCCAAGTTGCTTCCTTAAATAAAATGGAAAATCTGCCTCCCTGCTTAGCCAGCGATTTAAGTCAAAGCATATGGGATAACCAACCCTACCCGACCACATTGCAGATGCAATGTCTGATACGAATCAAAGCAGACCGGAATATAACGTCGATAAGAGCCGCTATACTCAAAGCCTACTTAAATAGAAAATTCAGAAATCATAATAATCCACCTAAAGAAATTCAAATGGCATTAGATTTAGAAAATAAAAACCAAGCGTACTTATGTGGCCGCTTGTTTGCTATCCTTGAAAAGATCCAGAGTGATGCTATCCCAGGAGCAAATTCTACGATCAAAGAGCGTTACTACGGTGCAGCGTCGACAACCCCGACAACTGTATTCGGCCGCTTGTTGTCTTTATCCAGACATCACCTTGCAAAATTTGATACCGGGAAATCTGTTTATTATGAAAAATTATTGCAAAGTGTTATCACCAACCTGGATAGTAACGGATTACCTAAATATTTATCGATGGACGACCAATCGCGTTTCGCAATCGGTTATTACCATCAAAGAGAAGATTTATATAAAACAACAACAGATAAAGAAAAAAATTAATACTATACAAATATGGAAACAGCAATAAACAATCGTTACGACTTCATTTATTTATTTGATGTACAGGATGGTAATCCGAACGGTGATCCCGATGCCGGAAATTTACCCAGAGTTGATCCGGAAACAGGTGAAGGCCTGGTTTCCGATGTCTGTCTGAAGCGTAAAGTCCGGAACTTTGTTCAAATAGTAAAAGGAGGAGAAAGACTGTATGATATATTCATTAAAGAGAAAGCGGTATTGAATAATCTGATCGCAGACGCTCATAAACAGGAAGGGGTTAAAGATATAAAAGAGAAAGGAGATAAAACAGAGGCTGCTCGGCAATGGATGTGCAGAAACTTTTATGACATAAGGACATTTGGAGCCGTACTAAGTACAGGCGAAAATGCCGGACAGGTTCGTGGCCCTATCCAATTTACTTTTGCCCGTTCCATCAGTCCGATTGTTACTGCCGAACATAGTATAACCCGTATGGCTGTGGCTACGGAGGATGAGGCTAAAAAACAGAGTGGAGATAACCGCACTATGGGACGTAAATTTACAGTTCCTTACGGACTATATAAAGCTAACGGATTTATTTCCGCTCATTTAGCCGCACAAACCGGATTCAATGAAGATGACCTGAACTTATTCTGGGATTCATTGAAAAACATGTTCGATCACGACCATTCAGCAGCCAGAGGAATGATGAATGCCCGCAAATTGATCGTATTCAAACACAGTACAGCATTAGGTAATGCTTCAGCTCATTCTTTATTCGGTTTAGTGAAGGTTCAACTTAAGGATGACCAACGCCCACCCCGTTCGTTCGACGATTATATTGTTACCATCGACAAGGATAAACTACCGGAAGGTGTAGAAGTTCTGGACATGATATGATAGAATACGGAGATGAGGACCTGTTGATGCTTTCCGGAATCCAACACATAACTTTCTGTAAACGTCAATGGGCCCTTATACATATCGAACAACAGTGGGCGGAAAACAACCTCACTATTGAAGGAAACTGGATGCATCAAAAAGTCGATGATCCTACCTTGATGAACCGCAATAAAGGCATAGTAACATTAAGATCCGTAACGCTTGTCTCCAGACGGCTGGGACTTTATGGTATCTCTGATGTAGTAGAGATGGTCGCTTCCACCTCCGGACAAAATTCAATAAGACATCCTAAATATCCGGGATTCTGGCAATTAATTCCGGTCGAATACAAACGAGGCAAACCTAAAAAAGATCAGATAGATGAAGTCCAGCTATGCGCACAAGCGATTTGCCTGGAAGAGATGTATAACGTCAGCATAGAAAAAGGCTTTTTGTATTATGGGGAAACTCGCCACCGAGAAGAGGTCCAGTTTACTGAAGAATTACGGAAACTGGTTGAAAATAAATGTGTCCAAATGCACAAGCTATACGAGCAAAAAGTTCTTCCGCCGGCAATATACAAAGCGCATTGCAAGTCATGTTCTTTATGTGACGTATGTATGCCTAAAGTACTGACAAAAACACCGAAAGTGAATACTTACCTGTCCCAGTTATACGATTAAAATATGAGAAAATTATTGAACACATTGTATGTAACTACTCCTGAAGCCTATTTAACTAAAGATGGAGAAAACGTTGTAATTAGGGTTAAGGAAAAAGATATATTCAGAATTCCGGTTTTAAATATAGAAGGTATTGTCACATTCGGATATATAGGTGCTTCTCCGGCATTAATGAAGATGTGTGCTGAAAGAAATGTAGGATTATGTTTTTTAAGTGCTAATGGACAGTTTCAAGGTAGAGTCTCCGGTCCGACAAAAGGAAATGTCCTTTTACGAAGAACACAATACAGGATTGCCGACGATGCAAATAAATCACTGGAAATCAGTCGGCTTTTTATTGCAGGAAAGATAGCAAATTCCCGGACGGTTATCGATCGTTTCAAAAGAGATCACATTTCTTCCGACAAACAGCTATCCTTGTTTTTATCCGTATCTGAAAAGTTAAAGAGATCAAAGAATCAGGCTTTAGTTGCTGAGTCCTCCGATACATTAAGAGGTATAGAGGGAGAAGCCGCTACAACTTATTTCTCTGTATTTAACCAGATGATCATATCGCAATGTGAGGATTTTCCTTTTAACGGGAGGAACAGAAGACCGCCCAAAGACAAAGTAAATGCTCTATTGTCATTCGTTTACACATTGCTGAATCATGAGGTACAGTCTGCATTGGAAACAGTAGGACTTGATCCATACGTAGGCTTTTTACATACCGATCGACCAGGAAGAGCGAGTTTAGCGTTAGATATGATGGAAGAGTTACGAGCCTACCTGGCAGACAGGTTGGTTTTGTCCTTAATTAATCGTAAACAGATATCCGGTAAAGGTTTTGTCGAACACGGAGATAACGGGATTGTAATGGATGAAGATATCAGAAAGGGAGTCTTACTCGCTTGGCAGAAGAGAAAAAAAGAGACAATAATCCACCCCTACTTAAATGAATCCGTACCGATAGGACTGATCCCATATATTCAGGCGATGCTTTTAGCTCGTTTTTTGAGAAACGATTTAGATAATTATCCGGTCTTTTTAATGAAGTAAGTTCATGTATGTTCTAGTTACATATGACGTAGAAACGATGACTTCCGACGGACAGCGCAGGTTACGTCAGGTAGCACGTCAATGCCTGAATTATGGCCAACGCGTCCAAAATTCCGTTTTTGAATGCTCTGTCTCGCCTGCTCAATTTACCGAGTTAAGATTAAAACTATCGGATATCATCGATCATAAAAAAGATAGTATTCGTTTCTATTTCTTGGGAAATAATTATTCTAAAAGAGTTGAATACATAGGTGTCGTCACATCCTATAATGTAGAAGATGAACTTATAATATAACTGTTTGCGAACATTAAGCATTAACAAAAAGCTGGAGTTTTCGCAATCATTGATTATTAGCCTATTAAACACTCCTATTAGTTTTATTTCATCAATAAAAAATCCAAAAAGTTTATTATCGCATAAATGCATTGATAACAGACTGTAAATGTTTGCATTATTTGTAATGCAGTCGTACCTTATATAGGTACGTGGATTGAAACTATGAGCAGGCAAAGAATTTGTTTTTGCGGAAGTCGTACCTTATATAGGTACGTGGATTGAAACTATGCTTGCTGCTGGCTATGATGGTGCGGCTGCGTCGTACCTTATATAGGTACGTGGATTGAAACTGTGGCCAAGTATGAACCAAACGCGGTTGTTGGTGTCGTACCTTATATAGGTACGTGGATTGAAACACGGCAATTATCCTTGCGTAGAACATAATCGTCTGTCGTACCTTATATAGGTACGTGGATTGAAACTGATAGGGACGAACGGGGACACGAGACCGTTGAGTCGTACCTTATATAGGTACGTGGATTGAAACCATCATTGCTGGCTCGTCCTACATCTGTTAATGAGTCGTACCTTATATAGGTACGTGGATTGAAACCGCTGTAACAATGGGATTTAGGTACCTGATATTGTCGTACCTTATATAGGTACGTGGATTGAAACATTAATTATCTATCGAATTTATATATGATTTTGTCGTACCTTATATAGGTACGTGGATTGAAACAGATAGGTACGGCTCAAATGATAATGAAGGAACATGGTCGTACCTTATATAGGTACGTGGATTGAAACGGTGTTATTTTGAACGATAACATACAAATGAAAGTCGTACCTTATATAGGTACGTGGATTGAAACAAATCCTGTTTCTTTATCTGACACACAGGCGACGTCGTACCTTATATAGGTACGTGGATTGAAACACGGATGTAGATACGATCAAAATCCAAGGCCTTGTCGTACCTTATATAGGTACGTGGATTGAAACTGATAAAACAGGAATAAAACACAAAAAACCGTTCCGTCGTACCTTATATAGGTACGTGGATTGAAACAGGATTGTATGTAAGTGTAATAAAAAGAGGTGCGGTCGTACCTTATATAGGTACGTGGATTGAAACTATTGTGGCAGGAGAAGATGATCCTGAAAAATGGTCGTACCTTATATAGGTACGTGGATTGAAACTTGAGACGGATAAAACACTTGGAGCTAATGCTATGTCGTACCTTATATAGGTACGTGGATTGAAACTTGACAGTGATAACAGTAGCGTAATAAGTTTGCAAGTCGTACCTTATATAGGTACGTGGATTGAAACTGTAAAGGATAGACAGGATAATGCAGGGAAAGAAAGTCGTACCTTATATAGGTACGTGGATTGAAACCATAGCGGTAGGAGTAGCCATAATAGGGCCTGCGTCGTACCTTATATAGGTACGTGGATTGAAACCTGTTTGTCTCTTACTCCTTATTCCCAATTCATGTCGTACCTTATATAGGTACGTGGATTGAAACACGAATATAAATACGATCAAAGCCCAAGGCCTTTTGTCGTACCTTATATAGGTACGTGGATTGAAACATGGAAAAGAGTAGGGAGGTCGAAAGCGTGATATGTCGTACCTTATATAGGTACGTGGATTGAAACAGGAACGGGTAAACATACTTGAATATGCCGCTTTGTCGTACCTTATATAGGTACGTGGATTGAAACTTTGAATTTACCCCCTTTAGAGGATATGGAAGCGTCGTACCTTATATAGGTACGTGGATTGAAACTTATATTGTACATCTATTGCCATCAAATGAATCATTGTCGTACCTTATATAGGTACGTGGATTGAAACAAGGTCAAAACGCTTATTATTAAGTATAGCGGTAGTCGTACCTTATATAGGTACGTGGATTGAAACTGACGGTAATTTAAAGGACGGTCTTACCGTTTGTCGTACCTTATATAGGTACGTGGATTGAAACCGTTATATGTTTTATAACATATAGTCGGTTGTTGGTCGTACCTTATATAGGTACGTGGATTGAAACAATGGACGAGCCGTTGAAAGAGCTGTCATACTTGGTCGTACCTTATATAGGTACGTGGATTGAAACAGTTGACAACCGGTACGCGTGTCCTTCGGAGTCTGTCGTACCTTATATAGGTACGTGCATTGGCCAGAAGTTGATACACGTGTCATAGCCGTCGCACCCGTAAAGGATGCGACGGTAATGTTATTGTTGTAATTCAGACACATTTCAATCCAAACGCACTATTATAACCAACTCAATCTGTAACACCTATCACATCAACAGTAGTTCCTCTACCCAAGCACCGTCCAAAACCAATCCGGCCCGTTCATCATAACACCTTCCATCTTCCAATATAAAAATCCCAGCATACACTCCCACTGTTCCCTGTTTACATAACTGTTCGAAATCCCATTTTCTAATGGATACGCTATACTGCTGTAGCTTACGTAACAACCAAAATTCCGGGCCAATCCGCTTCAGTTCCTCCAGTAAGGTTGCACCATCACCATAGCCGACCAAGATGGATACCGAGTCTTTATCGTCTATCAACCGGAACTTCTCTGCAGCAGTTGCAAACATAAAGTGCATTTCTGCAAAACCTTTATATAACAGACCTTTTATATTAGCCTTATCAAAGGTGTTACAATTGCTATAGAATAAGCTGAAATATTGAGCCATACACTCCGGAGAAAACAAGTCGCTCCCATCGGAAACAGACAGTATCTCCCGCAAAGCAGCCGCTCCCTTTCCCATCAAACCACGCAAAAGAGTATTCTCCAAATTAAAGACAAAAACCTGACCTAATTTACCCACATGATTCAATTTGCCTTCCCGGTTACATCTTCCTGCCGCCTGTATGATTGAATCCAGACCGGCAAAAGCACGGTATACTACAGGGAAATCAATATCTACCCCGGCTTCAACCAACTGCGTACTTATCACACGGACTGGTTCATTGTCCTTCAATTTCTGCTTGATCAATTTTATAACTTCCATGATATGCGCGGAGCACATCATACGCGACAAATGTAAAGTTCCTTCAGGCATCCGCCGGTAAAGCTCGCGCGCGTCCTTACGGGTATTTACAATACATAGCACACAATCATACCCGGACAGCTCGTCGGCAAGTTCATCGAAGTTAGTGGTTGTGCCTGGTTCCGGCCAATGCAGCTCCACCCGTTTAAAAGCCTCAAACAAATTATCATGCACAGAAGTAATTTCTGTCACGGGAGTTTTCAGTCCGTCAAAAGCCCCCGGTCCTGTTCCGATCCGACCGGAAAAAACGGGTAATGTGGCCGTAGTAAACAAAATACTGGCTTTAAAAGAGGCTTGCAAGCTCTGCAAGACATCCAGTATGGGGTGCAAAAACTCAACCGGTAACATCTGCGCCTCATCCAGAATAACAACAGAGTTACAGATATTATGCAATTTCCGGCATCGCGAAGTGCGGCAAGCATACAGCGATTCAAAGAACTGCACATTTGTCGTCACAATGATCGGAGCATCCCAATTTTCCGTTGCCAGCAAAGAAGGGGACCGTTCGTCGTTACTATCCTGTTGCAAATTACTATGATGCTCCACCACATTCTCCGCTCCGAAAATATCCCGGAGCACGGCAGCCGTCTGTACAATAATACTCGTATAAGGAATAACGATGATAATCCGTTTTTTTTTGTAACGAACGGCGTGGAGGAGTGCCCAAGCCATCGACGCCAATGTCTTTCCCCCACCTGTCGGAACTGTCAGGCTAAAAAAGCCGGGAAGGCTCTCGGCCATCTTCCGGCAACGGGACAGGATAGCCGCCCGTTTCTCATTGATGAAAGATGCTGGTGCATTTGCCGTAAGCGATTCCATATAGACATCAAACCGATCCTTCAACGTTTCCATAGAATCATATTGCCCACGCCTGGCTGCTTGTTCCGGATGCATAAACCGCTCCGTATCCAAGTAGTCGGCATCAACCAGGCAAGAGAACAACATGCGAATCCATTGATGTATATCCTTCTCAAAATCATCAATCAAAGGCTGGTCTAACGAAGCAACCACCTCTTGCATCTCTTCCGGTGCATCTTTCAGCATCTCCTGGTAGCAATCTGTTTTAGACAGACGTCTATTCAAATTGGCCTCCCCGGAAGAAGTCCAGTCCAGCAATCCCGAATGATGTCCGGCTATACAATAAGCCAATGGAGGATAATAACCCGGCAATTTTTCTCTCGCCAGAATCGCTCCAGCCGAGGAATGGTCGGGTTTATCCACTACTTTCTGTTCCACTGCCATGCCGGATGCGTTACGGATATAAGGTTGAAAACTATTCTTTGTATATTTCCCCATATCATGCCACCAGCCATTCTGCTTTCCCCAAGCCGCCGCCCCGAAAACAGATGCAAACGATTCGCTTAATGTGGCCGTACCGACTGAATGTTCCTTCACCGTCTGTATCCGGAAAGCATCCTCTTCTACTCTGACATGCGCTATAAAATCTTGTTCTTTCATCATTTCATATAATAATTTTCTGCTATCCATTCGCCATTTGCAATAGCGACCTATAAGTAGCTATATAACAATCTATTACTTCATTGCAAACTCTTTTTCATTTGCAATAACATTTGTTATCCACCCTACATTATCCCACCTTCACCACCGAATAGCAAGTTCCTTTCATCGTGCGGCGTGAAGGGATCTTATTCTTCTGGAGCAGGCGGCCGAAGTAGGTCAACCGTTTATTGCCCAACTTAATGCCACTTTCACTTTGCAGATACTGGAGAATTTCAATGGCGGATAATTCCAGACTCTCCTCTCCCGGCCGGGCGGCACGAAAGTACTGAAGAAACAACTGTTCTTCGACAGGCAGTTGCTGGAATACTTCATTGTTACGAGTTGTCGAGAACTCCTCTTCGGAAGTAAACCAATAACGTTCGCCATTCTTTAAAGCAGCCACTGCCTGGGCATACAACTGTTCATAGTTTATTGACGTTGAATTATCTATCGTACCGGATATCTCGATACAGATAAAACGCCGGCTTCCGGTCGGATCGGTCAACAGATCGTAATTGTTGCAGGTCGCGATAAAAGAGGCATACCGGTGCAATGCCTGAATACTTCGCTTATAAGGCTGGCGAGCGTTGACAACCGGCTTTTGCAAGACATTCTTTAAAAAGCTCTGGTAAGCGGAACTGACCGAATCGAATTCATCGATATTGATCAAGGCAAAACGAGTCAGCATCAGTTCGGCATCCCGTTTGTTACTGAAATCAATGCTATCCGTATAATACATACGAAGCGAAGGCGGCAACAAATTCCGACACCAGGTGGACTTGCCACATCCCTGCGGACCGACCAGCAAAGGCAACGAACTGTTTGCATGCAAATGCTCGCGCCTGTACCAGTGGGCGGTCATACTCAGGAACCAGATATAAAACAGATTGCGCCACTGGGCATTAGCGGTCGGCAGCGTATCGGCCAGTGCACGTATATGATCCTTACCGTCCCACTCCGGCAAATATTCCAGATAATCTTCCAACGGATAAAAGACCGGAACCCTGTCGGAATAAACATACCGCTTCACATCGCGATCCCAAAGAGCCAGCCCTTCGGCCTGCGCATTCAGACCGATGCTATTTAGAACCGTTTCGGTAACCGGGGCAAAATGGATATAGTACGAACCTCTTGCCCGGAACTCCACTTCGCCTGCCAGCATATTCCGCCGGAACTCATACCGCCGTTTCATAAACTCGTCCGTCTTTATCGAAAGCAGTTGCTCGGCAGGCATCACCGGCTTCTTCCCGAAACACTTCGACAGTTGGTACACCATGTGAACCGTCTCCCGGATCTCCTCTTCAAACAGTTCGAGATTCCGGCTAATCTTTGTCCAGCGAACCACATCCTCTTCCGGAATACCGGAGCGAAAACAATTTTCAGCCAACCTTGTCAGGAAAGGCCTGACCTCTTTTCCTTCATCCAAGCCACCCGTCTTTTCGAGGGCGTCCAACATACAGGCATTATAAAAACGGGAAACGATACGACTGCGGTCATATCCGGGCATCATGCGCAAAAGCGGATCTTCCTCTTTGGCCACCACCTCCCGATAGGTCGGTTCGGCAGGCATCTGCATCGGTTGCTCCTGAATCAACGGTGTGGCCGACGGATTATAATATAAACCAGGATCAAAAGAATGGCGGCATCCTCTTTCCAACGATGCCTCCTCCCCCATCTCTATATGACGTTGCAGATGAGCCTGATAAAAGGCCACTGCACGCCTGTAGGCCACCGCATGAAACAACTCGGCCAACTCCCTCTTTTCCGGAAGGGAACCGTCGGGCAACACAAAAGGAACCAGTATTTTCACGCTCTTCCCGCTCGAACCGACAAAGGCAGCCATTGTCTGCGGGGCTAAGGAAGCGAGTCGCTTCACCTCCACGGCCTCTTCCCTATCCGCCAGATTGCCGACATCCATCAGCACCAGCCCGTTATACACCTGATACTCTATCCTGCTTTCCTTTTTCCTGAACCGGGCGGCAAAAAGCAAAACAGGAATATCCGTCGCATGAATGTTCCGATCGCCAGGCATTGAAGAGGATAATATCCCCCGATGTTCATTCACCACCCTGGCTTGTTCGCCGGATCTTATCGCAGTCATCACATCTGGCAACTCTATATTTTTCAAAGACTTACCATTACTCTTCACTTGTGTTATTTTCATATCCGGACTCATTTGTGCAACTTTTGTTTTATGACTAATGACAAACTCCATTGCAAACTCAAAAAGATATTTGCAATGGAATAACAAACTATTATACAAATTATTACCTGGTAAGATTGCAAATGGCAAATACTTCCCGTAAACTTTATGTATAAAACCTATTTCATCCTCGTAAACTCAATACTTCTCAGCCTCTCCTTCAGTTTCGGGCTGGGTTTGAAGCCAATTCCTTTCAGCTTAATAGATTCGGCACGGATTTTCAACGGATCTTCCACTTCACGGTTGGGTCGGGCAGTTACGGAAAATGTTCCCAAACCGTCGATCGTCACGGTATTGCCGCCTTCCAGAGCTTCCGCAATCAGAATAGTCAGATTTTCCACAAGTCCTTTCACTTCGCCGTAGGAAAATGTACTGGATCCGGCTATTTGCTCGGCTAAAGCATCCAAATTCACATTGTCATAGCTTACCGTCGTTACCGAATACTTTACCGTCTTATTATCAGTAATATTGTCATTGATTTTTGTCAGCTTGTATCTTACCGCCATACTATTATCTTTCTATTAGATTTAACATTAACACGATTTATCTCAAAGGTTACCATCCTATATCTTATTAGTAACCACTCAGTAACAACAGCCTGTACAGGATAATCGGTCAAGATGTACAGGATGGTTTACCAGGGTGTACAGGATAACTAACTAAGAGGTACAGGATAGCATTAGCAAGTCAGCGCTAAAGGTATAAAATATAATAACACAAACAATTGTTCTTCAAGACTTATTTACTATACCTCCCAACATTTCCGCCATCAGTTGATTCATCCCGGTATTTGGACAGCAAGCATATCAAATCCCCGTCCCCAAACGTGAAGTGTCTACCTCTTTTGCCTTTTTCTCTTTGTAGCCACCGAAACTATACCGTAATGTCAGTGTCACATTCCGGCTATCCTGCCACAGTTTCATGCGGCTTTTCTGCCCCTGTTCATCCACACGGGTAACGGGATTGCCTCCCTCGAACAAATCATTACCCCGAACCGTCAGGCGCATCTTCTTTTTCGCGAATGTCCAGGTCAGACCGGCCGACACGTTGTATATCAGATCGACATCATACAATCCCTGTATGACCGGAGATATACAATAGCCCCGCAACTCCAACAACAAGTTCCGGTCTTCGGTCAGGTAGAAGGTATTGTTCAATTCGGCCCGGCCAAACAGTTTTTTACGGTCGAAAAAGACATCATAAAGCGTCCCTTTGTTATGAATGGCACAGCCCATCAGCGTCAGCCTGGAACTCATAAAATCAAAAGGCCTGAAAGGGATGACGGCGACCGCTCCGTACATATTGTAGATATCCATATTCACTGTCTGGAATACGGACCTCAACTCATCGTGGCGCTGGTACGTCATCTGTTGTATTTTATCGGGCTGTATATTTGTAAATAAGCCGAATACATACTTGCTCTTCAGGACATAATTCAGTTGCATCGAATAAGAGAGCTGCGGCTTCAGGTCCGGGTTCCCGATTATAGAACTGTAGACATTCATATAATAGGTAGTAGGAGTAGTCATCCAATAGGACGGATAGGTTTTATCACTCGAAAAGGAAAACATCAGCATACCGGACGGAGCCACCTTGTAAGTAAAATTCAATTGAGGGAAAAGGCCGGCCCTGTTCCATAATGTCTTTTTCTTTCCTGCCGAATCGACGGATGCTTTATAATACTGCAAGGAAAGGGATGCATTCAATGAAACCTTTTTCCCGAATTGTTTCGTAAAACTGGCAAAAGCACCCATTGAATAATCTTTTTGTTTAAGGCGGAAAGTTCCTTCAGGAGCATTCCCACCATTGATCGACTGACCGGACTCGTTACGGGTATCGGAAAAAGAAGCATCTACTCCGTAATCCAACATCCATTCTTTTTTCAATTTACGACTGTCGTTCATATAAAGATCAACACGTTGTACCTGCTGGGAAGACAGAGTTGAGATTGTCTGCTCTTCCTCTTTTTCAAAGTCATTAACCAAATGTTGCTTGTCGTCATTCTTATAAAAAGTATAATCCATCCCGGCTCTGAACCCTTTATGACCGATATAATCCATCCGGGCATTATGCAGATTCGAAGCGCCGGACAATTCCAGCTCCG
>UMHL01022042.1_pt1 | contig 18722 bp, 10 predicted proteins | sample 1965551 | NCBI WGS metagenome assembly UMHL01 (sample SAMEA4836100, study PRJEB28245) | human gut metagenome | biome: gut microbiome; material: fecal sample | place: Denmark | collected 2008 | reverse complement strand
GCAAGCTCATGTGGATTTAGACCTTTTGACCCTGGCATCATGAAATAAGTGAATATAAAAAGGAGGCACGGCATATATGAAGAGAACTTCAAAACGCGTGATGGCAGTCGCAGTGTCGCTTGCAATGGTACTTACCGGCAGCACAAGTGCACTGGCAGCAACAACGAACCCGGAAATCAGTGACCGAGAGATCGAACATAAAACAGCGGCGAAAAACATTGCAGCACAGGGTATGGTCCTTCTGGAAAACAAGAACAATTCCCTGCCGATCTCCAAAGAAAAAGGAACCAAGATCGCACTTTTTGGTCAGGGCGTATACAATACCATCAAAGGCGGTACCGGTTCTGGTGCAGTAAACCAGCGTGATAACGTTACCGTACAGCAGGGCTTTGAAAATGCAGGCTATGATATCGTTGATATTGACTTTGTAAATCAGATGCATGAAAGATGGACGGCAAATGGCGGCGGAACAAGCCAGGGCTGGAGCTACAAATGGGTAAATGAACCGATTTATGAGCAGACCGAAGGTGCCGTAGATCAGATCAAAACAGCAGCAGAAAAAACAGACACCGCTATTTACGTGATCGCACGTAACTCCGGTGAAGGTTCTGACCGTTCCGCAGGAAAAGGTGATTACCTCTTATCCGACGATGAAGAGGCGAACTTAAAGCTGCTGGGACAGAACTTTGAAAATGTTGTTGTTGTCCTGAACGTAGGCGGAATCATTGATACAAAGTTTTTTGATGAGATTGATGGTCTGGATTCCATGCTTCTGATGTCTCAGGCCGGTATGACAGGCGGAGATGCGTTGGTAGAAGTATTGAACGGAACCGTAAATCCATCCGGTAAACTGACCGACACCTGGCCGGTGAATTTCGATGACAACCCATCGAGTGAAGGATTTGCAAACCAGGACGGCAACACCGCTCAGGAATTATATAACGATGATATTTTCGTAGGATATCGTTATTATGATACGTTTGGTGTGGATGTCTCTTATCCGTTTGGTTACGGCGGATCTTACACAAGTTTTGCGATGTCAACAAAATCGGTAAAAGCAGACAAAGATAAAGTAACCGTACAGGTTAAGGTAAAAAATACTGGTACCGTATCCGGTAAAGAAGTAGCAGAAGTTTATTTCTCAGCTCCGGACGGTGAACTGGACAAGCCATATCAGGAACTGGCCGGCTACGCCAAGACAGACGAACTGGCACCGGGCGAGTCTCAGATCCTTACGATCAGTTTTGATACGAAAGAAATGGGATCTTACGATACCGACAAAGCAGCTTACGTGATGGAAGATGGCGATTACATTATCCGTGTCGGTAATTCTTCCAGAAATACACACGTAGCAGCGAAACTCAATGTCGCAGAAGACATGATCACCGAGCAGTACAGCAACCTGATGGTTCCGGTAACAGAAAACGACAACATCGAAAACAGTGATAAATATCCGACCCTGGAGCCGATGACAACCGAAGGTGCAACATCGATCACATACGATGGCGAAGCAAATGAGATCGCGGCAGCGAAGACGATTGAAGTGGATTTTACAGGATACAAAGCACCGGAGATCATCAAAGAGAACGAAGACGTAACGGTTTACACTTCCGATACAACCGAAGAAAAATATCTGTTTGCCAAGAATGAAGACGGAGCAACAGGAACTGTTTCCCGTGTAGAAAAAGCAAACGCAAACAACACCGACTACAGCGTAACTTATCAGGAGCACGTTAAGAAATTTGACGGTGACTACAGCAAGAATACACTGAAAGATGTTTACGACGGTAAGATCAGTCTTGAGCAGTTCGTATCCGGTTTAAGCCTCTATGAGTTGGCAAACCTGGTAAACGGACATTCCAGTGACAAGACCGTACAGGGCGTTGCAGGAGCAACCTGGAAAAACGATGAAAAAGGGTTTGTACCTGTAAACCTGTCTGACGGACCTGCAGGTCTTCGTATTACACAGCACTATAAACAGGATGATACCGACTATTATCAGTATGCAACTGCATGGCCGATCGGTACACTGCTGGCACAGACCTGGGATACCGGGCAGATCTACGCTTACGGCGAAGGCGTTGGCGAAGAAATGGAAGAATTTGGTATCGGTTCCTGGCTGGCACCTGGTATGAATATCCACAGAAACGCACTCTGCGGACGTAACTTTGAATATTATTCTGAAGATCCGGTAGTCGTAGGTGTGACCGGCACAGCAGCAACACTCGGCGTACAGAAGAGCAAAGGTGTTGGCGTTACCATCAAACACTACGCACTGAATTCTCAGGAAACAAGCAGAAACAGCGAGAATAATACCGTTTCTGAAAGAGCAATCCGTGAGATCTACCTCAAAGGTTTCGAAATGGTTGTAAAACAGGCACAGCCGATGGCGATTATGACCTCCTACAACCAGAATAACGGAAGACCGGCAGCGGATGACTATGATCTTTGTACCGCATTTGCAAGAGACGAATGGGGATTCAAAGGCATGATCATGACAGACTGGGGCGGCGGACAGTCTGTACCGATGTACGAAATGCACGCAGGCAACGACCTTGTTTGCCCGGGCAAAGGCTACTCTCAGATCATGAAAGGCTTTATCAATGAGCCGGCATGGACAAGCGATGGTTATGTAGAACTGGAAGAGAGAAGCATTCAGGATGTTGATGCAAGCGGAAATCCGATCACAGTTTCTAAGATGGTTCCGAACTTTGGCGGATACAAACTGGATCTGAACGGCAATCTGGAAATCTCCACAACCGTAGCAAAAGGCGTAGAACTGAACGAAAAAGTTGCAGAACTGAAAGAACAGGGTTATATCACATCTGTTACAACAAACAGCCGTGGTGTGACAACTGTTACTTATAAAGTGAGCATGGATGACGGCGTAGAATCTACACAGGTTATCTCTCTTGGTGACCTTCAGAAAGCAGCCATCAACATCTGTAACTTTATTATGAATTCCATCGAATTTGCAAACGCAAACGACCTGGAAGCAAAATCACTGAACGAACTGTATGCAGACGCACTGCAGACGATCACTTCCTATGAAAAAGATGACGTTGTTCCGTCCACAACATACTCCACGATCACCGAAGGTTATGACTGGGGTCCGGCAATCTCCAAGGTTGTTGTAAATGTCGGCAAAGCAATGAGCGGAAATATTGACGCATCTGCATTTGAAGTAAACGTAACAAGAAAAGCACTCAGCGGATTCCTTCTTGGACCATCCAGAGGAACACGTAACGTAACCGCAGCTTATGTATCCGATGCAAACGGAAACAAAGCAGCAACGGGCAATTACATTACTCTGGAACTGGAAGTAGGACCGGATCTGTCCATCGGATCTCCGTTCAACTACAACTTCTTCGGAAGCGGCCACAATGAGTATGTAGACACTGCATATGAAGTAACCTTAAATAAAGAACTCAAAGCAGCAGACGGCAGCAGCGTAAATTTTGCAGCAAATAAATTTGCAGCAGACACCACACGGATCTGTGATGACTTTGATCTTGACGGTAAATTCAGCTACAACGATGAAAAATTTGGTCAGATCGCTCTGACATACGCTTCCTATACACCGGAAGCAGCTAAGAATGACGGCAAGAAAAATGCTCTGATCATCTGGCTGCATGGGGCAGGCGAAGGCGGAACAGATCCACGTGTAGCACTGTTAGGAAACAAAGTAGTCAACCTGGCAACCGATACTGTACAGCAGTACTTTGACGGCGGAGCATACGTTCTGGCAGCACAGTGCCCGACGATGTGGATGGATAATGGTTCCGGACAGTATACAAGCGATGGAACCTCCAAATACACAGCAGCTCTGATGGAACTGATCAAAGCTTATGTAAACAGCAACTCTGATATCGATGCAAGCCGCGTATACATCGGCGGATGCTCAAACGGCGGATTTATGACCATGAACATGATCGTACATTATCCGAAATACTTTGCAGCAGCATATCCGGTATGCGAAGCTTACACAAACGATGCACTGACAGATGAAATGGTAGAATCTATCAAAGATATGCCGATCTGGTTCACACATGCAAAGAATGACCCGACCGTAAAAATCGGTAGCATTGATGAAGACGGCAATTTCGTATCCAACGGTAACTACTCACCGAAGGCTTACGAGAGACTGACAGAAGCAGGCGGAAGCGATATCCACTTCTCACTGTTTGACGATGTACACGACACCACAGGTCTCTACAAGAGAGCAGACGGCACACCGTATCAGTACAACGGACACTGGTCATGGCTCTACACTCTGAACAACGAGTGCAAAGAAAACATCGACGGCGAAGAAGTAACCATCTGGCAGTGGATCTCCACAAAATCAAAAACAAACAGAGGACTTGAAAAAGTCATCGCAAAAGTAAACGCACTGAACGCAGAAGACTACACAGCAGACAGCTGGGCAGCAGTACAGAGTGCACTGGCAGCAGCCAAAGCAGTAGCAGCAGATCAGAATGCAACACGCACACAGATCAACGCAGCAATGGAAGAGCTGGTAGCAGCATACTCCAAATTAGAGTATGGCGTACAGAAACTTCATCTGGAAGTTGCAGTAGAAGAAGCAGAAAAAATCCTGGCACATCCGGAAAATTATGAAGACATTGCAGCTCTGAAAGCAGCACTGGAAAGCGGAAAAGCAGTTCTGGAAGATAAAGATGCAGATCAGACAGCAGTAGATGCAGCAGCAGAAGCAATCCTTGCAGAACTGAACAAAGTAGCAGACAAAGCAGATGTGAAATCTCTGGTTAATCTGATTGAATCCGCAAAGAAACTTCTGGACGGCAATTACACAAGCGATTCCCTGAAAGACCTCAAAGCAGCGATCAAGAAAGCAGAAGATGTTATAGCAAATCCGAACAGAACAGAAGCAGAGATCGGAACCGCATATGCAGATCTGATCAATGCAATCCTGAATCTGCAGATGAAAGCTAACAAAGCAGCTCTGAAAGCAATCCTTGACAAAGCAAATGAAATACTTGGAAACGCAGACGCTTATGTAGCAGCAACCATCGACGGACTGGATGCAGCGGCAGCAGAAGCACAGACAGTATACGACAACACAGACGCTCTTCAGGATGATGTAGACGCAGCAGTTCGTGCACTGACACGCAAAGTGGCAGATGCAAGACTTCTGGGCGACGTAGACAACGATGGTGAAGTAACAACAGCCGACAGTGTAGCACTTCTGGCAGCAAGTGCAGAAATTACAAGCCTCGATGCAGATGCAGCAGCAGCCGCAGATGTAAACGGAGACGACGTGGCGGATACAAACGACGCAGTTCTGATCCTTCAGTATGCAGCAGAAAAAGTTGCATCCTTCTAAGCGGATGAAGAACCTGCAAAAATGAATCACAAAAAGAGATGCCACAGATCACAGATTCTGACATTTCGATAAAAACGGAGCGGTGTAGCATTAAGTTACACCGCTCCGATTGCGTTTCATGACTTTGATCAAATGTAAAATAGCTGAAATTTCATCTTCCGTCAGTCCGGAGAAATCAACATTCTGTTTTTGTTCTACGCCAAGCAGATAATCTGTTGAGACGTTAAAAATTTTGGAAATGTGAATCAGAACATCATAAGAAGGCAGACGTAATCCTGTTTCATAAGCACTGATGACGGATTTTGTCAGCCCAAGCTTCTGTGACAGCTGTGCCTGGGTCATGTTTTTCTGCAGACGCAGTGACTTCAAAGTGTTGCCAAAGTCCACCATATCAATCCCCCTTTTGTGTTCATAATACTATAGGCGTAGTATTTAATTGGTGTTAAAAGTGTTGGAATAGTTGACAAATACAAGAGGATTTTACATAATAAGACATGGAGATTTACATTGAAAGAAAAACAGACAGAATGGGAGAAAGTTATGAGTATATTTTCACAATTGTTATCCGAATATATGAAACAGAAAAAAATACAGACCTATCGCCTTGCCCAGTATTGCGGCTATGACCGGGGAAATATGTATAAAATCATCAACGGCAAACGCAATCCGCCGGGCAAAGAATTTGTCGAAAAAGTGGCCGGATATATGCATCTGACACCCCTGGAGAAAACAAAACTTTACGAAGCCTATCAGATCAGTATTGTCGGTTACGATATCTACTATCGTCGAAAAGCGGTTCTGGAATTTTTGACAGAAGTCGATGCCGGACGAGAACTCGATTTTGCTCTGCAGCCGATCCGTGCAGAACAGGGATTTGAAATGGAAGACAAAACCTTTATGCTGTTAGAAGGACGTCACGCCGTCCGTTCTGCCCTGATGTATATGACTGCGGATGAGACACACCAGTCTGAAGGACATATCCGCATGCTGCTCCAGCCGGAGACAGACTTCCTGGCGAGTATCCTTGCCATGTGCAGCAACAGCGGCATACAGACACGGGTGGATCATATATTCTGCCTGGATGACACAAACAAAGCCACAGGAAAAGATAAAAATTACAACCTGACCTGCCTGAAAAATATTCTGCCGCTCTATCATTATAATTACGAATACCAGACCTGGTACTATTACGGTTATATACCGGGGCAGAATCAGATGTTTGCACTGTTTCCATATATGGTACTGACCTCCGGGTATGCCTGTATACTGACCGCAGATCTAAAAAAAGGATACCTCACCAAAGAGCCGGAAATGCTGAAGATGCTCTCTGAAATTTTCGAAAACTGCCACAGTCATGCCAGCCGTTTTGCCAGCCTTGCAGATTCTGCCAATCATGCCGCAGAACAGATGGCATTTCTAAGTGCCACCTTCTCCGAACGCTCCACAGGATACAGCCTGCAGATGGAACCATGCTTTATGCCGGTTCTGACAAAAGAAATCCTTCAGAAATACGTCCGCAAGGACCTGCCGGGCAGAGAGATCTTCCTCGTCCAACTCCAGGATTATACAAGACAGCTGGCAAAACAGAAAATGATCTATATATGCAGCATGGAAGGTATCCTCAGATTCCTCCAAAACGGCAGAATCCCGGAAATCCCGGATGGACTCTACGAAATCCCGTCCGCTTCGGACCGTATCCAGATTGTCAAAGCCCTGCTCGCCCCGGAGCGTGCGACCAGACTTCGCATCCTGAAAAACAGCATCGGCAACACCGAAACGTCCATTTATCTCTACATCACACCAAAAACAGGCACCCTGCGGCTGCCGCTTGCAACCGACCAGATGGTCAACCTCCAGATCCAGGAAACCGGAATGCTGGAGGCATTTTATGACTTCTGCGAAAATCTCGATGAAGAAATGTTCTATAGCTTCGAAGAAGCAGAGCAGATCGTAGAAGAAGAGATGAAGAATCAGGGGTGGAAAGCAGAATAACGGAAAGAAGAAAAAAGAAACGAAGAAATGCCCGGCGAGAGCCGGGTTTTTTTGTTTGCTGTATTTAAGAAAAAGTTGACTACAAAAGTTGACACATATTGAGGAGATATATGAAAAAACGATAAAATCTAGCTTAGAGAATATTTTTATTTATGAAAAATTTGAGGTGAAAGGAAAATTTATGGGACAAGTTACCAGATATTCACAAATGGAAAGTTCCTGGGGAAAATCAGAACAAAGAAGAAAAACGGAACTTCAATTAGCTCAGGGTTTTCAGGTTGCAGATATATATTTGAATAGATCTTATCTGGATGCTTTTTCAGCAGCACCAATTATTTCAGCCAATCGTTCGGTTATGGACATTTCCAAACTTCGATTGATAGAAATATCGAAACTGGTTTTTGATGCAAATGAAAAATTTACAGATAAATTGATGAGTGTTTATTCGGCGTTGAATAGTTTGAACAGTTCGGTCGCAATAATTGTTGACAGTGATGGTGAAAAAATACGATTTTATATCGGAATACGATCCGAAGAAAATGCATCTGTCGCAGGCGATATTTTGGAATCAACATTAAAAGGAAATTTTCCGGGAATTGTTTACGATTCGAAAGATGTTAATGAGATTCAACAAATGATGAACGACATTCAGAGTAAGGGAGCAAAAAGTTTATCATCCGTTTCTATTGTTCCGTCTATGCGGGAAGAACAACAGGATATGGATGCTTTTGTACAGGGATTTGAAAAATTTATTGATACGATGAATGGTAAGACCTACACCATGTTATGTCTTGCTACACCATTGGATCGAAAAACGATAGAAAAAAGAAAACATGGTTATGAAGAACTGTGTTCGGCATTAACGCCTCATGCAAAATTATCAGTAGCTTTTGGAGAAAATGAGAGTCTTGCGGTAAATAAAAGTATATCAGCAAGTTTTTCAAAATCAGTAAATAGAAGCGTAAGCAATTCAAATACAAAAAGTTCATCACATTCAAGTGGGACAAATGCAAGCTCCAGCAGTGGAAGTAGCTACAATGGTGGCTTTTCGGGAGATGGAAGCAGTTTTGGATGGGGAGGAAACAGCGGTTATTCCAATGGATCTTTTGATTCATATACCTCGGGTAATTCTTTTACCCAAGCAGTATCAGACAGCGAGGGTTCAAGCTCAACGGAAGGTATGACAAAAGGCGAAACAGAGACAGTTGGCTCATCAAAAACAGTTACTCTGAATTTTGAAAACACAGGTGTCAATAATCTTATTCAGCGGGCACAGGCACAGCTGGAACGGTTTAAAATGTGTGAGTCATTTGGTATGTGGGAATTTTGCAGTTACTTTATGTCACGCGATATTCATACTACAGCACTTGCGGGAAATGTTTATAAAGCATTAATGACAGGAAAAGAATCTGATGTTGAAAGTGCTCATTTCAATATATGGTCACTTAATCAGACGGATTCTATTAAAAAAATAACGGATAATATTCTTCATTTTGTTCATCCCAGTGCAGAAGTTCCGGCACTTGAAGGAGGATATAGTAAACAAATAGTAACTCCTACAAATCTTGTCAGTGGAAATGAACTTCCGCTTGTAATGGGACTGCCTAAAAAATCAGTTGCAGGACTTGCTGTTATTGAAATGGCAGAATTTGGGCGTTCCGTAGTTTATGAGAACAAAATACCACAAAGAAAAATAGATTTTGGAAATATCTATCATATGGGAGTTACTGAAAATTCGAGAGTAGTGATGGATTTGGACTTGTTGTCTTCTCATTGTTTTATTACCGGATCTTCCGGCTCAGGTAAATCGTATGCTACATATGAATTGCTTGAACAGGTAATTCAAAATGATGTGAAAATTATGATCATTGAACCTGCAAAAGGAGAATACAAACAAGTTTTTGGCGGATTGAAAGGTATCAAAATTTTTACTACAGATCCAAATGCATACAGAATACTGAAAATCAATCCCTTTCAATTTCCTGATCATATTCATTTACTTTCGCATATTGAACAATTATTGCAGATTTTTAATGCATCCTGGCCTTTGTATGCAGCTATGCCTGCAATCTTAAAACAAGCTGTTGTTGAAAGTTATACACGATGCGGGTGGGATATTCAAAATTCTATATGGATTCCAGGCATTTGTGATCATAAATATCCAGTGTTTGCAGACGTCTTGGAAATACTTCCTGACATAATTAATACATCAGATTATTCTGCTGATTCAAAAGGAGATTACAAAGGAGCATTACTGACAAGAGTGCAGTCTATGACAGTCGGAATCAACGGAGTGATTTTTAAAAACAGTGAGGGTATTGAAGACTCTTTGATTTTTGATTCTAATGTGGTGGTAGATTTGAGTGAATTGGGATCAGACGAAGCGATTGCTTTGATAATGGGTGTATTAATTATGAAATTGAACGAGTATCGAAAGGCAGAAAGAAAAGAGAATCCCCAGTTATCTTTGAATTCGCAGCTGCGTCATGTCACGGTTCTTGAAGAGGCCCATAATCTGCTGAAACGTACATCCAAAGACCAGAACCAGGAAGGTGCAAATATGGTTGGAAAATCAGTTGAAATGATAAGTAATTCAATCAAAGAAATGCGAACTTATGGAGAAGGTTTTATTATTATAGACCAATCGCCAATGGCAGTAGATTCATCTGCGATTGAAAATACATCAACGAAAATTATAATGAATACGCCGGCTAAAGATGCCTGTGAGGAATTAGGAAGTGCTCTGTCACTCAATGACGAGCAGACGAAAGAATTGTCTCGTTTAAATGTTGGTGTTGCAGCTGTATTTCAGAAAGGTTGGCTTTCGCCTGTTCTGATGAAAGTTGATAAATGGGATGATCGCTATAATACTCAGATAGAGGTGACAAATCCGGCAGATTTAAGAATCACAAAAGGTCAGCTTTTAATTGCTTTGAGTAAACAAAAACAGGAGCAACGCTTTGCACCAATGAAATTGCGTTCTATTACGCGGGCATCATTACTGCCGGCAGATAAAAAGAGAGAGCTGGATGATATATTACGGTCTTATAATGAAAAATTCCCGGTAGGTATTCCGTTTAACAGATATTATTACGGAAAACTGTTGATTGAACTGACTGGTTGTGAACAATTATTTACGGTGATTCCGATGGATTACATTCCAACCTATAAAAAGTTTGATTCATTAGACAGCGATTCAAAAGAGTTTACTGATATGTTGAGATTATATAAGAAAAATACACAAGATTGGTTTGAAAAAATTTTTTCATCGCTTTCCCTGTACGCATCATTGGAGGATGAGAAAGTGAAAGCAAGTGTTATTTTAGACATGTTGTATGCAATTGGATATGGAGGAAAAATAAAATATTATCAGGACAGTAAATTGGCTATGCTATGCAGAATGCTTTACCGTGAATTAGGCATTCCATTGCAATAATATCAGGAGGAATGGATATGGCATTTGGTGGATTTAAGGAAACAAATGAAACAAAAGAAAATACGGACAATAAAGAAAGTTCTATAGAAAATAGTGAAAAGAAACGTAATCAGATTTTGGAAGTTCCAGAAGATTATGATGATGATTTTGATTCAAAAATAGATTCGAATGAAAAGAAAGAAGAGGATAATTCAAGCGAGAATGAAAAGAAATCAGATGGCAATGAAAAACAAGGATTATTTAGCCATATAAAAGGATTATTTTCAAAAGATAAACCTAATGAAGGAGAAAAGCAAAAGGAAACGGAAGAAGAAAATACAGAGCCGGAAAAGAGTCGCAGTGAAAGTTTTCGTGATTCTATGAAAGTAGAGAGAAGCCCTGAAGAAATCAAAAAATATAATGCGGAACATGGTTATTCGGATGAAGTGAAAGAGCGACCTAAAGGAGGCGTTGAGCGAGAACGAACCTTGGAAAAAGAGGATCCAAGATGGGCTGATACACAAGATGATTTGAAAGAAAATTCGAAAGATAATGCAGAAAATCAATAATAGGGAGAAAATAAAATGGCAACAGAAATAGGTATGCAGTATAATCCGTTTCTTCCGCAGCTTAATGTTTTGATTGATGGAAAACAACCACCGGAATACAGTAGACTGACCCAGTTTTCAAACGAAGATATTTGGCAGTGGCATTCTGAAATATTGCAGGTTCTTTATTCGGAGATAAGGGATGATTTTTTTGTAGTATTTACCGGAAGAGAAGCTGATGCAGATATCATGTGCTTGGAATGTGAAAAAAATGAACACTGTTTAGGGTTTACAGTGAAACAGCCAATGGTTAATATTCCGCTTCAGAAAAGGCTTGGGGAATTAAATCAGCTTATAAAAACGCATGGAGAAGTTAGATATCAGAGAAGCATAATTGAAGCAGACTTTATAATTCCGACAGACCTGCAGTTTTGCCTGGATGATATTTTGAGTATTGATGTCAATAATCTATTTTGCACTACACGTATCCAGACATCAGCCAGCGGTGATAGCTATAGTCACCTGGAAGACGACAAAAACAGATTTTTATTTATTTTGTCTAAGAGCCTGGAAGAGGGAAAACGAGCGTCTGAAAAGTATAATTTGAAAAATCCAATTTTTATAATTTATCAGGGATCAGATAACAAGTTAAAAGAAACACAGACTTCGTATATTGCCTGTGAATGTGATTTTGTGAATATTGTATCTGTGATTTTTGAATGCTTTTTAAGATTTCCACTGGTATCCGTTTTGCGTGATTGCATTGGAAGTATTTCAAATGAAGCATTGAAGAAAAAGGATTTGCTGAAAATAGTGACTATGGATCCGATAATAGATATAAAAGTGGATAAAACGATAGAAGTTGGGAAAAGTAATGTGATCCATGTTGCTTTTGATCCACCGTCTGCTTCTCGGTCTAAGGTGAAATTCAGAGTGTTGGACAGTACAGTAGCCAGAACAGATGATTTATGTGTGTTTGGTCTCAAATCAGGAAAAACACAACTGGAAGCATACCGTTATGGAGCGAAGACACCTTTTTATACATGTGAATTAAATGTAATTCAACGTAATCGTATTAGAAAAATTATTTTGGATGATGATGAATTGATTCTTGGAGCAGGGGATAGCAGAAGATTACGTTTTGAATATTCTCCGGTAAATGCAGATAATGTAAATAGTATTATCTGGAAATCGTCGGATGAAAAAATTGCAGTTGTTGATTCAAATGGGAATCTAACGGCAAGGACAAGCGGCCGTTGTAAAATATGGTGTATAGCAGAAAATGTTTCGGCAGTATGTTATTGCGAAGTACATCCATATTTAGAAAAATTAAGTGTTGAATTTTTGAAGGATGGTTCAAATGAACAGCTGATACTTGAGCCAATGCAGGAGTATGAATTACAAGTAAAAGTATATCCGGAAGACAGTATAGATGGTGATTATTTTGTGAGCAGCTCAGACTATAATATTGCAAATGTGATTGGTAACAGGATTTTTGCTAAAAATCCGGGCAGTGCTACGATTAGTATTGCAAATGTTTCCGGACGAAAACATATTTCTTTTATTGTAAATGTTTTAAAACCAAAACGAAGTATATTCAAAAGCATATTTAAAAAATAATATTTCAAAATATAAATACAATATTATTTAATTGAAAAGGAAGGTGAATAATATGGGAAAGTACATAGGAATTGATCTTGGAACAACATTTTCGTGTATGGCTTATATTGATGAAAATGGACAGCCGATAGTAATTCCAAACAGAGAAGGGAAAAATACAACTCCGTCTACAGTGCTGTTTAATGGACAGTCGACGATTGTAGGAGAAGAAGCCAAAAATCAGAGTATTCTTGATCCGGCAAATTTTGAACAATTTGTAAAACGTCATATGGGAGAAAGAGACTATCAATTTTCGAGTGGAAATGGTGAAAAATATTCTCCGGAAGCAATTTCTGCTATTATCTTATCCAAAATGAAAGCTGATGCAGAAGAACATCTTGGCGAGCCTGTCGATGGAGCTGTTATTACAGTTCCGGCCTATTTTAATGAAGCACAAAGAAAATCTACGATGGATGCGGGACAAATTGCTGGATTGAATGTATTGGCGATTATCAACGAGCCAACGGCAGCAGCTTTGGCTTTTGGAATTGCAAAAGGCAGTGAAAAAGCACAGACGATTATGGTATATGACTTAGGAGGCGGAACTTTTGATGTAACGGTTTTGCGTTTTGATAATGAAAATATTACAGTTCTTGGCACCGCTGGTGATCGAAAGCTGGGAGGCTTTGATTTTGATGAACGTATTATCGATGCTGTATCAAGTGCAGCTGCTGAACAGGGATTGGATATTCAGAATGATTCAACTGCCCGTCAGGATTTACAGTTGAAAGCAGAAGAAGCAAAAAAAACGCTTTCTGCACGAGAAAAAGCAAATATCGTTTTGAATATAGGAGGACGGCCATTTAAGTATGTATTAACCAGGGAGGATTTTGTTGATCTTGTTGAGCCGTTGTTGTTTAAAACGGTTGGAAGTATGGAAACGGCTTGTGATGAAGCAGGTTTGGAATATTCTGATCTGGATAAGATCTTATTGGTTGGAGGATCGACAAGAATGCCAGTTGTACGAGAATCTATAGAAGAGGAGACAGGGATTGTACCATCTTCTGAAGTGCATCCGGATGAAGCAGTTGCAATTGGTGCTGCGTATTATGTTTTGGACGTAATAAAGAAGGAACAGACAAAAGTTGAACAGGGAAAAAGTGAAAATAAGAAGATATTAAACGCAACGATACCTGAAACAGCAAAAAAATATACATTTACAGATGTTACTTCACATGGAATAGGGGTTATATGTGCGGACAAAGAACAACGAGAGTTTAACTCAGTCATTTTACCTAAAAATACGCAAGTGCCTGCAGCTTCAACGAATCAGTACTGTACGACTGTTCCATATCAGGAAAAACTGTATATACAGGTAACTCAGGGTGAAGAAGAAGATTTGAGGTATGTGACTGTTATTGGAACGGCGGAAATTGAGATAGTGCCAAGGGAAAAAATAGTTGGGATTGAAGTAACGGTTTCATGTGATGAGAATTCAATCATACATGTCAGAGTCTATGATATGGATCTTCAAAAAGATCTGGGTGAAATGCATATTGACAGGGTTTCCAATCTTACAGAAGAAGAAATACGTCAGAATCAGCAGCGTATTAGTAAACTTGATATAAGTGGAGAATAATATTTTTTGAAATACGAAAGGATGAAGTGTGAGTATGACAAAAGGATGTAAAATTTGGCTATGGCTTTTAATGTTTGGAGGTGTAATTTCTGTTTTAACTGGACTTGTTGCACTATCTCAATCTACCAGTGTAGGAATTTATACAATGTGCATGGGGCTTCTTCAGTTGGGAGCAGTATCACTTTTATTATTTAAACAGAGAAAAGAAGGTTTTTATCTTTTGTGTGCTATTGTGGCGGTTAATTTTTTCTATAATATTACACATCAGATAAATATCATGTTTGCGTTGCTTTCTCTTGTTGCTATGCCATTAATTACATATTATTTTATTAACAAAGGAAGCAATGGAAGGACGTTTGGAACTTCTTCCAATACAACAACAATGCCGGATACAGCGGCATATAGCGGAAACAGTACCACAGATTATACAAATGTGGAGAATGGGAATGCAAATACAGATTCCACACAAACATATGCGAATGCTTCTAATCATGTAGATGGAGAAACAATGAATGGAGCAACGAATGAAGAGTTCAAAAAAACAAGTGCCGGAACACAAAAGAAAGCTCCGAATTTTGGCAGAGCTGAGAATGCTTTTGATGGAAAAGCTCCTGCTTTTGGAACAAAAAATATGGATATTACGGTCGATTTGTATAAAGAGCTTGAAATTGATCGTGCATGGGATGAGAAATCCATTCGAAATCATTTGAAGAATTTACAGAAACTCTGGACGCAACGACAGGGAGCAACAAATGATAAAGAACAACTTTTACTGATTGATAAAGTATTGAAATCGATTGAAGACGGATATCGTTTTCTGACAAAAGCGATGAAACGTAAACAATATGATCAGGCATTGGAGCTTGCTTATAAAGCCGGAAAGATTGTTGACGAGGCAGAAGAAAAACTTTATACGTTGCTTGATCAGGCAAGGGCATATTATCGCAGAGGTAATATTCAGTTAGCAACCAAGTTCGCAGAAGAAGCGGTAGAAGGTAAAGTAAATGATGCATCTGCATACGATTTGCTTGCCAGATGCTATTTTGATACCAATGCGTATGATAAAGCATTAAATATGGTTGATCAGGGAATTGCTGTATTTAAAGAAAATATAAATCTGCATTGGCTGGGAGCCAGAATTGCTACAATAGGTACGAAAAATTTTGATGATGCACAACAGAGAGTGAATACGCTTATTGAGTTGGCACCGGATAGTTCCATTGGACATTCTGAGCAGGTTTATCTGCATTTGAGAAAAGGTGATGAACAGCTTGCTTTTCAGGAGATTGATTCTTATATAGCAGCACATCCGGATGACAATACTTTCAAACGTGGAGTAGCATATGATTTGGATTCTTATTCAAATACTTGTTATTATTACGATGCAGCACAGAATGCTTCGTTTATTGCTGACAAGGATTCTTATGAAAGATGTTTGACATTGCGTACGAAAGCAGTGGAAATTTTTAATGATGAGCATACGCAGAATCAGTTAGAAAAAGCTCAGTATTATGGCCAGAAAGAGTGGAATGACTGGAATTTACCTTCTATTAAATCTCTGGCAATATATGGAACCATTTTTGCAGTGCTTGGATTTTCTTCAGAAGTATTTCTTGCTTTGGGATTTACCTTCTATGCTATCATGGGAGTTCTTATCTATTTTAGTTTCAGACCATATTGGCAGATTTATAAAACCTATGTTACAGGTCAGATGGGAACAGCAGAGCAGATAGTAAATGTAATGGGAGAGATGTCTGCAAGGGCAGCAGAATGGATGTTCAGAGCATTAATTCAGATCGTTGGATGGATTTTCAAATTTATTTTCGGATTAATGTCTGGTAAATGGTTCTGACAAAATATGGATGTGTAAAATTACAAAAGCTCATCAGCATTTCTGATGGGCTTTTTGTGAAAGGAAAAGTATGGGATTTAATTTTTGCGGACGATTTGAGAATCAGAAAGATGATATTGGAGAAAGCGTAGTAGAAATCGAAAAAGCAGATAAAAGAGAAGTACTGACGGAAGATGATTATGCAGATGATTTTGATGAAAAATGTGAAAAAGCGGAAAGAAAACTGATTTTTTCTGGAACAACAGATACAAACGCTGATTACGGAAAAGGAGGAGGAAAGCAATATTTTATCCAGGATGCAGCAATTTTGAAAGAACGAGGTAATTTAATTCCGATTTCGAAAGAAATATGTACTTTTAATCCGGAAACAGATATATATTCGCCTGATATAAGAAGATCAAATAGCCAGGAGGGCTATTTGATTCATCTGGATAATAGAGATTTAAACAATAAAGAACTGGAACAACTGGACTTTTCCACAAGTGATCATTTAGAAACGGAATATGAACAATACGGAGATGACCTGAGTAAAGAAGAAACAGAGTTTTTGGATGAGAATACACCTGAAACAGATGCTTTGACACAGGCAGAAAAGGATGAGAAAAAACCTCAAACTGATTTTCGACATCCTTTGGCGGATCAAGAAGAAAGTAACGGTTTTAATCATCCGGATGGTTGGAGTAATCCGGAAGATGTAGAAGATGGTTCAGTGTATTATCAGCTGGTGCCCGAGTTTAAAGATAAGCATGAAACAAAGAGTTCATATTTTACAGATAAAGAAACGATTGACTCTTGCAGAGATGAGAATGGAAATATTGTTTTGTCAGAACTTATGCAGACTTTGCAAAAATCTCCTAACAAAGAAAAAGTTATAGATTCTGATGGAAATGAAAGTGAAGAATATGTTACGGAGTACAGTGTGATTCAGTATAAATTTGAAAGAGGAGAAGAATAGAATGTTTGATTAATAAGAAATTAAGAAACTTTTTTGAGTGGTAAAAGCTGGATTTTTTACTGTGAGAGAAAAAATATGAAAAACATTGACTGAAATGCTGACACATCTTGAGATGGAGGGTAGAAAAAAAGTAGAATAATAGTGCGTTTGGAGAAAATAGAATAAACGTATAAATTAACAAAATGAACAAGCTACTATGAACTTATTATACTATACGAGGAGAGGACTATATGAGAAAAATATTAGCAGGTATACTTATCGGAACGTTGTGTATTGGCAGTCTGAGTGCTTGCGGAAAAAACACTTCTGAAGAGAAAAGTTCAACACTTTCGGAAACAACAAATTCCATGAATGAAACAGCAGCTCAAACAGAAAAGATTTTAGAAACTGAAGCGGAAGATTTAAGCGACACTGTTCCGTTTACCATGTCAGACATAGAATGGAATATTGAGGAAAGTATTGTGGATGGAAACAAAGACTATGGTGATATATCTTATGTCAATAACACAAAGTATGATATACTTGATCTTGATATTACATACTCTAGAAAGTCTGGTATAACAGACGAACAAATGCTTGATACATTTTCTGATTTGCAGTCTGATTATGATTGGGAGAATTCTGAAATTGAGAATTTACAGTTAAATGCATGCAATTACGCATTTACAGTTCCTGGGAAAAAAGCAGATAAAGAAGCTTCATATGTCGTGGGGGGTGTTAATACAAAAAACTTCATAGGAATAACTGAGGAACAGTTTAATTTATTTGAACCGGATACGGCTGAAATACATTATATCAGTGGTGATAAAATTTATACGGTGTATTATGATTTCAAAAATGATGAAATGAATTGTGATTCAGCAGATGTTATTGATAAATTTTCGTGGTCTGACAGTGATCTGGCTAATGCTGTTCCGAAACCGGAGTACGATATTGTAGTTGTGTTAGAGGAATATGATAATGTATTCTCTTATGAAATTTACAATGTTACAAAAGATGATTTTGATGATTATAAAGAACAGTGCAGTCAGAAGGGCTTTGTCAAGAATTCAAGCGATAGTGATGAGGAATATTATGTTGCTGAAAACTCAGATGGTATACAGTTGGATATTTCTTATGACTCAGATTCAAACCGTATGACATGTACCGTGCTGAAAAAATAACAGAGGAATAATTATTCAATGTCTTTTTAATATCGATTATGCGATTGACAGTACAGTAATTATCGTTTAACCAGGTAAAAAGAAAATAAAACTGAAAGTAAAGATTAAATAACAGAAAATCCGCTATGAGGCAGAATGGAAAAATGTTTCATAGAGGATTTTTCGCTACTTAAAAGTTTGCATGATCAAGAGATTATAAGAAGTGTAGGATTAAG
>UMHL01055591.1_pt1 | contig 18808 bp, 12 predicted proteins | sample 1965551 | NCBI WGS metagenome assembly UMHL01 (sample SAMEA4836100, study PRJEB28245) | human gut metagenome | biome: gut microbiome; material: fecal sample | place: Denmark | collected 2008 | reverse complement strand
ACACTACTCGTCGCTTTATTCAAATCTATGACACTGACAAGCGGATTTAGGGTTTCGAGGCCGTATAGTTTGTTATATAGGTCTACACTATCTAAGTTAAGTATCTTATCCATAAGCCGTACGTATTTAATCAATAATTCTGTACGCAAAAATAGAGGATAATTCATATATAGTTATAACCCTAATTACGGATTATATAACCATTGTTACGGATTATGTGTATTTACAGGCTTTCTGGCTGATTCCACAAAACCTGTAATTGAGGTCATGACATCCGTAATTTGTCTACAAAGGGATGCAATTTGAGCCTCTATCTTTGCCTTCGTAAAAATAAACAAGGAACGACATGAAGAAGTCATTAAGAGAATTATGTACGGCAATAGCCATATGCTTTTGCGCTACGGGAAATCTGTTCGCTACAGACAATCAATTTAATACCGATCATACAATGGACAAGAATTTGAATCTAATTAAGGAGTGGGATAAAGTATTCCCACAGAGTGACAAGGTGAGCCATAGTAAAGTTACTTTTCGTAATCGCTATGGCATTACGCTTGCCGCCGATATGTACAAACCCAAGCATGCGGATGGAAAATTGCCTGCTATCGCTATTAGCGGTCCGTTCGGTGCCGTGAAGGAACAATCCTCGGGTTTATATGCGCAGAAATTGGCAGAACGTGGATTTCTGACGATCGCTTTCGATCCGTCATATACAGGCGAGAGTGGCGGAGAGCCTCGTTATGTAGCTTCTCCCGACATCAATACGGAAGATTTCTGTGCGGCCGTCGATTTCCTTTCGACACGTGATGATGTGGATGCGGAACATATCGGTATCCTCGGTATCTGCGGATGGGGAGGCATGGCTCTTAATGCGGCGGCTATCGATACTCGTATCAAAGCGACCGTAACCTCTACGATGTACGATATGAGCCGTTTGAACGCTAATGGTTACTTCGATGCGATGGATGCCGACGCACGTTATGAATTGCGCAAGCAACTCAATGAACAGCGTACCGCTGACACAAAGAACGGCTCATACGCCCTTGCGGGAGGTTTGCCCGATACGTTACTCGACGATGCGCCCCAATTCTTGAAAGACTACTACGCTTATTACAAGACGAAGCGTGGTTACCACAAGCGTTCGCTCAACTCGAATGGCGGATGGAACAAGACCTCGGCTTTATCGTTCATCAATATGCCTATACTCTCGTATAGTGACGAGATTCGTAGCGCCGTATTGATTATTCATGGAGAGAAAGCGCATTCACGTTACTTCAGCGAGGATGCTTTCAAGAAACTGAAAGGTGACAATAAGGAATTGCTAATTATACCCGGAGCGAATCATGTCGATTTATACGATCAGATGAGTGTCATTCCCTTCGATAAGATTGAACGGTTCTTTGTAGAAAACTTTAAATAAGATTCATTATGCAACAGATAAAGGATATGGAATTTAGTGGTGAGCGTCCTTTGTTCGCCTCTCACGATTTACAATTAGACAATGTCGTTATTCATGCCGGGGAGTCGGCATTGAAAGAGTGTAGCAATATCATAGCCATAGGCTGTCGTTTTGAGGGTAAATATCCGTTCTGGCACGTGGATGGCTTCACCATCAAGAATAGCCTGTTTACCGAAGGTGGACGTGCTGCGTTATGGTACTCCCAAAATCTAGTGATGATGGATACACGGGTGGAAGCCCCAAAGATGTTTCGGGAGATGGACGGTATCAGACTGGAAAACGTACAACTACCCAATGCTCAAGAAACCCTTTGGCATTGCCGGAACGTGGAATTGATAAATGTGCAAATAGATCATGCTGATTATTTATTTATGCACGGCGAGAACATTAAAATCCGGAACTACGCTCAAAATGGAAACTACTCGTTCCAGTATTGTAAGAACGTGGAAATCCGTAATGCGGTCATCAACTCGAAAGACGCTTTCTGGAATACGGAGAATGTTACCGTATACGATTCCGAGATTAACGGCGAGTACTTGGGATGGCACTCGAAGAACCTGCGTTTGGTAAATTGCAAAATCTCGGGTACACAGCCGCTTTGTTACGCCCACGATCTTATGATGGAGAACTGTACGATGGCAGATGATTGCGATCTAGCCTTTGAATACAGTTCCGTGCAGGCGACTATCAATAGCCCGATCCGTAGCGTGAAGAATCCCCGTACGGGAAGCATCACCGCCGGAAGCTATGGTAAGGTAATCCTCGACGAGAACATTAAGGCTCCGGGTAATTGCCAACTGAGGCTATGGAATGAACGTACTTGCTTTTCCGCATAAAGAATATGAGATATAACTTCGATGAAATAGTGCCTCGTACCGGTACGAACTCCTATAAATGGGATAGCGCTGTGGATACGGATGTTCTACCGATGTGGGTGGCCGATATGGATTTCCGTACGGCACCCGTTATTATCGAAACCTTACGGCAACGTGTAGAACATGGTATTTTCGGTTATACTCGAGTACCGGATGCATATTACGAAGCGGTGACAGGCTGGTTTGAACGTCGGCATGGATGGCAAATACGAAAAGAATGGATGATTTGTACCTCCGGAGTTGTTCCGGCAATTTCTGCCGTTATCAAGGCGCTAACCGAGCCGGGTGATAAAGTACTGGTGCAGACTCCGGTTTATAACTGTTTTTTCTCGTCCATCCGCAATAACGGATGTGAGATTATCCGCACCCCTTTGTCTTATGCCCATGATACATTCACGATTGATTATGAGGATTTGGAGAAAAAAGCCGCTGATCCGAAGGTAAAGGTCATGCTGTTGTGTAATCCTCATAATCCCGCTGGAAGGGTATGGACACGTGAGGAACTAAGTCGTATCGGCAAGATCTGTATCCGTAATGGCCTAATAGTCGTATCAGATGAGATACATTGCGAACTCGTATTTCCGGGATATACTTTTACACCGTTCGCATCTATCTCAGAAGAATTCCTACGGCATTCCGTGACATGCCTGTCGCCTAGCAAGGCTTTCAATATCGCTGGATTACAAATCGCCAATATCGTGTGTTACGATGAGAACCTACGTCGGAAGATAGACCGGGCAATCAATATCAACGAGGTATGCGATGTGAATCCTTTTGGTGTAATAGCTACCATAGCGGCCTATAATGAGGGAGAGGAATGGCTGTCGCAACTGATCGATTATTTATGGCAGAATTACTTATACATGAAAGATTTTTGCGGGAAATATCTGCCGGACTTTCCGATAACCTTGTTGGAAAGCACTTATCTTGTATGGATGGATTGCCGTAAGTTAGGTAAATCATCGGAAGAATTGGAGCACTTGCTGATCGAGAAAGCGAAGCTATGGCTCAATGCCGGAACGATGTATGGAGCAGAAGGCGAAGGCTTCATGCGTTGGAATATCGCTTGTCCACGTTCCTCGCTGATAAAGGGGGTGGAGCTGTTCAGGGATTTTGTAGGCTGTGCCTGTTAAAGAATAGTGATGATAGAAAATGTGAGAAGGGGAAAACATCTATTGCTTTCCCCTTCTTTCATATATCTCTCACTAGATAAAAGATTCGTTTTACTCGATCTCGATGCTATGTTTTACCGGAGTAAGAATGAACGTGAACTCATAGTCGCCGTAAGGAATCTGGTATTCCGGGAGTGCGATAGTTCCCCAGCTATTTACACAGCCTAATCCCATCTGTACCTTATCGAGACAAAGGTTTGTCAAGTCGGCTTCCTCTACTTCTGGAGAGTGTCTTTGATCCTTTCGGGCACCGTCGTCCAAAGACTCTATCGTATAATGCAAAGCGGAAGCGGAGAATGGGGCAGAGGCTACGACCTCGATACCGTTGCCAGCCTCGTTCAGCATTTTCCACCAGCGGATATCCGATTTCGTTCCATTCTCTTGCGGACGGATATACGAATAGAATTGCTCGTCTACGGTCTGGCGGTAAATAGCCAAGTCCGCATTACCCTTGCGGTCGATATAATTCTCCACGGGACCACGGCCGTAGTATTCGATATTCTCGAATGATCTCGGCATCGGCATCTGCATACCGAAGCGGAACATGGGAGATACCTTGGCGCTCTTGTCCGCTGTCATTTTCTGGGTAATCTTGATAGCACCCTTGTTATTGATCACGTACGTCAAGTCCAACTTGGCGGATACGGTCGGCATATCGTAAGCGGCCTCTACGATCACTTGCTTGTTTTCCATCCGCCCATTAAGAGAAGTCAGCTTCATTTCCGGATTCTTCCATGCGGCGTACTTTTTCTGTAGGCCGGCTCCGAAATCATTGTCTGTCGGCGCGCGCCAGAAGTTAGGAGCCAAAGCCTCTCCTTCCTTGATCATGTCTTGTCCGTTTACCTCGTATTTGATCAGGTAACCATTCTCGCGATTGAATTCGGTACGGAAACCACAACCTTCCACGATCAGGTAATTGGCGTCGTTGTCTTGTACGACTGGAGCCTTGGTTTCGATATTGGTTGTTTCCACGTTTTTCAATTCCATAGATGGAGCCTTGTACGGGTTCAACGTCAGCTGATCCTTGGCTACGGTATGTCCGACGGGTAATAAGCCCTCACGGTTCTTCAGTTTATAAGATACGTTCAGCAACCATTCCGCACATTGGCAAGTCTCGCCTAGATCCAATCGGATCGTTGATGTTTGCTGGGGAGCTACTTTCAGGTCATCGACACGTCCGCTACGAACAACCTTGCCGCCTTTCAGCATTTCCCATTCCAGATAATAAGCAGAGAGGTCACGGAAGAAATTCTCGTTGTAGACCTTGATTTCGCCCTTCGCCAGATCGCCGGGGGTTGTCCAGATATTTTGGTAGTAATACCCTACCTCGTACATATGCGGGTTCGGAACACGATCCGGGCTGATCAAGCCGTTATCGCAGAAGTTATTATCGCTAGCGTCGAACTTATTGAAATCGCCGCCGTAAGCATAAATCATTTTCCCGTTCTTGCCGGTCCAGCGCACGGATTGATCCACGAAGTCCCAGATGAAGCCCCCTTGATATTTCGGGTATTTACGGATCAAATCCCAATATTCCTTGAAACCTCCTTGAGAGTTACCCATGGCATGAGCGTATTCACATTGTATCAAAGGCTTTTGCATGGAGTTATCCTCGCTGTATTTAGCGCAATCCTCGTAGTTGTAATACATCGGGCAGAAGATATCGGTCTTTCCGTTCTTTCCGGCCTGTTCGTATTGTACGGCACGGCTGGGGTCTTCGTTCTTGATCCAGTCGTAAGCGGCCTCGAAATTAGGACCGTATCCAGCCTCGTTACCCAAGGACCAGAAGATGATACTCGGATGGTTGAAGCCACGTTGGACGTTACGTTGGTTACGTTCCAGATGCGCTTTCTTATAAGATGGGTTCTTGGCTAACGTCTCCTCGCCGTATCCCATTCCGTGAGACTCTATATTGGCTTCGGCTACGACATAGATACCGTATTTATCGCAAAGATCGTACCAGAAGTTGTCATCGGGATAGTGGCAGGTACGAACGGCGTTCAAATTGAATTTCTTCATGATCTGTATGTCCTGTATCATGCGTTCGCGTGAAACGACATAACCGCCATCGGGATCCATCTCGTGACGGTCGGCACCCTTGAAAAGAACCGGTTGCCCGTTCACGAGTATCTGGGCGTTCTTTAATTCGATCTTACGGAAACCTACTTTTACGGGGATTACCTCGATTGTTTTGCCTCCCTCTTTTAAAGTAGCCCGTAAAGTATATAGATAGGGAGTCTCCGCAGTCCATTTGTGGGGAGAGGAGACTTCTATCGTCGTGCTGACCTTTCCGGAAGCGTTCAAGGATTGGGTAGTGACAGCTTTATTCTGGGCATCCAATAGTTCAAGCTCTACTGTACCTTTACCCTTCATGGTCAGGTTGACTGCCAACGAGCCATTTTGGTATTGAGCGTCCAGATCCGGAGTCACACGTATATCGGCGATCTGTTGCTTTGGGTTACGGGCGTATAAGTAACAATCACGTCCGACACCGCTGTAACGGAAGAAATCTTGGTCTTCCAGATAAGTGCCATCACACCAGCGGAATACTTGGAAAGCAATCAGGTTTTTTTGTCCGGGTTTCAAGTAAGGAGTTAAGTTAAACTCCGCTTCCAGCTTGCTGTCTTCGCTATAGCCTACGTACTTCCCGTTTACCCACAAATACATATTGGAGGTAACGGAACCGAAATGGGCGATGATCTCTTTTCCGTTCCAGCTGGCAGGAACCATGATCTCACGACGGTAGGAACCCACATGGTTATTAACGGTAGGGACCTCGGGCGGGTTGTTCTTGAATTGCTCACGCCAAGCGTAACCAACGTTTACGTAGAGAGGATCTCCATATCCGTTCAGTTCCCATACACCGGGCACAGGCATATTGTTCCATCCTTTGTCGTTGTAATCGGTCCGCCAGAAATCGGTAGGACGAGCGTCAGCGTTCTTTACCCAAAAGAATTTCCAAGGACCGTTCAAGGTCATGAAGTTCTGGGATTGTTCCTTGGCGTCCTTCGCTGCCACCTCGGCGGTCTCGTAGGCGAAGAAATTGGCGTGCATCGGGGCACGGTTTACGGCGTTGACCTCGGGGTCTCGCCACTCATTCGACTGGGCTACCGCTGTGAAAGCCAAAGCGGCAAACAGTCCGGTCATAAGTTGTCTTTTCATGCTATTATATTTTTAATCTGCTTTACGGAATTGCAAAACTAAGAATAAAATTCCGGGTATGGCAATAATTCCGGCGGAAACTAACAGGGCGACACGTAAAGAATAGAAATCATTTAGCCAACCTATAAATGGGGCGATGGCAGCGAATATCAAGCGGATCACAAAGTTACGGATCGACAAGACCGTAGCCCGCATCTCCGAGAAGGTCATTTGATTAATGTAACCTTTCAAAATTGGTGTGGCGAAGCCCCGGACTATATAGAAAATGAACAAGATCGCTAATCCCCAATAAGTAAGGTTATAAGCGAGCGATATATATCCACCTACGATTATAAGTAGTATAAACGTGTTTGATTTACGCATCCCGAAATACCGCTCTACCTGATCAGAATAGAGGGCGGACAATCCCACAGTCAGATTGAGCACGGTCCAAATGACACCGTAATAGGAGGTCGGGGTTTCCAACTTCATCAATACGGGCTGCACGAACCATGCCATCGTTAATGTAGCGGCTCCGATGATACCGGAGAACATGATGTTATAGCATAGCTTACGGTTCGTGACCAAGGAATATTTCAAGATGCGGAGAATCTCGGAAACCGGGTTCTGCACCTTGCTCTTAGTATTGAATTCCTGCAAGGCGAACGCCGCTGGAATGCCGATAAAGGCGACAAACGCTTGGGCGTAAAACGGCAATCGCAAGGAATAGGCGGCCAGCAATCCACCGAATATCCCGGCGATGGCCTCGGCGAAATTACCGATCATCGTGATACGTCCCTCATACCGCAAATAAAGTTCTTCTTTTTTATATCGTACGGTTGTATCGTAGAGCAGCGCCGAATCCGCTCCGTTTACCAAGGTTTGCCCGGTTCCCAACAAAATCTCGGCGAAGAGAAATGCCGTGAAAGTGGAGGTGAAAGAATAACATAGGTACCCTCCAAAGAAAAGTATACAACCTAGAATCAAGCATTTCTTACGCCCCCATACGTCCGCCAGATAGCCCGAGGGAATCTCCAAAGTGACAGCGGCGACCGAGTAGACACTCTTCAAAATAAACACGTCTTGTAGTCCTAAACCATGATCCTCGTAGAATAGGACAATGATAGGCATTACGAGCGAGAACCATTTGGATAACTTGATTAGATAGAGAGCGAGTATATTTTGTTTCATATTTTTCAACGGGATTGCCCTGTCGTTTTTATTTAGACACGCAAATGTATGAATTCTTTGCCAATAGCCTGAACTTTTTTAGGAAGCTTCTGTTCTTTTTGAAAAAGGAAAAATATGGTATTCAATCAACTTGATATTCATTTACTGATTACGGCCATTTGTGTCATATCATCCGCCTTGATATGCTATACGATCGGGGTCTGGGGCGAGCGTTTCCAAGGACAGTTAAAAGCGTGGCATCTTTGTTTTTTTGTATTAGGACTTTATGCGGACGCTATTGGAACGGGCTTGATGGAGCATATCGCCCAACTGACCCATTTACATGATACGGTACATACTGTAACGGGAATTATCGCTATTTGCTTGATGCTGATCCATGCGATCTGGGCGATTTGGACTTACTTTAAAGGTTCGTTAAAAGCCAAACAGCATTTCAACAGATTTAGCGTTGTTGTGTGGTTCATCTGGTTAATTCCTTATTGCATCGGTATCTACATGGGGATGTCTCTCCATAAATAGAGGCCATCGCTCATATATCTTGAGAAATAAATCGTACATTTGGTGATATGTTTACTATAAATTAGCGATGTACGAATGAAACGAACAGTGATCTTGATAGCGGGCGTAGCTTTACTAAGTGGTTCTTGCGCCAAAAAAGAGACCGGATTGTCCGAGAAAGAGTTAGTAGGAAAAGCCATTTTTTTCGATGAATCCTTGTCTGAGCCGGCGGGGCAATCATGCGCCACTTGTCATACCCCGGAAAAAGGTTTTGCCGACAAATACGCCCGTATTACCTCAGAAGGAGCCATGAAGGGGCTATTTAGCAACCGCAATTCCATGACATGCGCTTATTCTGCCTATGTTCCGGCCTTGAGCTATGACGAGGAGGAAGAAACTTATGTAGGTGGCCTTTTCTGGGATGGCCGTGTGAACTCTCTGGAGGAACAGGCGGCCCAGCCTTTCGTAAATCCATTGGAGATGGGGAATGAAAATGTTGGTGATGTGGTTCGAAAGGCGAGATCGGCATATTGGTATCCGGATTTCGTACGTATTTATGGAGAGCATGCGTCCGCTGATACTGTCTTTACCTATATAAACGAGGTGATCGCCCTCTACGAGCGTTCCGCCGAGATGAATCCATTCTCCTCGAAGTTCGATGCTTGGCAAGCCGGCAAATGTCAATTAACAGAAGAGGAGAAACTAGGCTATGAGCTTTTCAAGGAAAAAGGGCTATGTGCCGAGTGCCATATCTTGGATCCCGACGAACGGGCCGGGAAGGTGCTATTCACCGATCATACCTATGATAATCTGGGGATTCCCTCAAATCCGGGCAATCCATTCTTTAAGGTTTCGGCTCCCTATAATACGTGTGGTAAGGATACGATGGATCTTGGCTTGGGCTCACGACTGCGTGATCCGGAAGAATACGGGAAGTTCCGTGTGCCTACGCTCCGCAATATCGCTCTGACAGCTCCATATGGCCATAATGGATATTTCAAGACCTTGGAGGAGATCGTACATTTTTATAACGTAAGGGATGTAGAGGATTTCCCCCCGGCGGAATATCCCGAGACCGTAAATAAGGATGAACTGGGGAACTTAGGTTTATCTCAGGAAGAGGAGACTGCGATTGTCGCTTTTTTACGAATATTGACGGATTGCATCAAATAAAAATCAGTCTTTCCAAAAACTTTCTCCAGCCCTTGATAGTTTTCTTATAAAATAAAAAGAAGAGTTTAAACTATGGCGAAGAAAGTTGCGGACCAGTTAGTGGATACGCTGGAAAAAGCAGGCGTACGACGTATATACGCTGTGACAGGCGATAGCCTGAATGAGGTGAACGAGGCTGTTCGGAAAAACGGCAGATTGCGGTGGATTCATGTCCGTCATGAGGAAACGGGGGCTTATGCCGCTGCGGCGGAGGCCCAGTTGACAGGCGAGTTGGCTTGTTGCGCAGGTAGTAGTGGCCCCGGGCATGTACATTTAATTAATGGGCTGTATGATGCCCAACGATCCGGAGCACGGGTCTTGGCGATCGCTTCCACGATCCCTTCCCGGGAGTTTGGTACGGAATATTTCCAAGAGACAAATACGATCAAATTATTCGATGATTGTAGCTATTATAACCAAGTAGCCACTACGCCGGAACAATTTCCCCGGATGCTTCAAGGCGCTATGCAAGCGGCGATCTCATCATGTGGGGTCGGGGTGATCGGACTTCCCGGTGACTTGGCGGCAGAGAATGCTACAGCGGGTTTGTCCTCTACCTTTTCTTTTCCTACGCGACAACGGGTTTGTCCCGCCGAACAGGAAATCCGGGAATTAGCGGATTTGTTGAATAATGCGAAGAAAGTGACACTTTATTGTGGAATAGGGGCGAAAGATGCCCATCCGGAATTGGTGCAGTTGGCTAAATTGCTGAATGCTCCGGTAGCCTATTCTTTCAAGGGTAAGATGGAGATCCAATACGATAATCCGAACGAGGTGGGGATGACCGGTCTATTGGGCATGCCTTCCGGCTATTATAGTATGCATGAGGCAGAGGTGTTGGTGTTGTTGGGAACCGATTTTCCATACGAGGCATTCATGCCAGAGAGCAACACGATCGTACAGGTGGATATCAATCCGAATCGTCTGGGGCGTCGTGCCAAGATACAATTGGGGCTTTGTGGCGATGTGAAGGATACTTTGGATGAGTTGATTCCGTTGATTCACCAGAAAGAAGATGATAGTTTCTTGCGGGAACAGTTGGCTAAATATGAGAAAGTTCGGGAAAATCTCCGTTCTGCCGCCGCTGTCCGGGGGAAAGAAGAGAAGATACAGCCAGAGTACGTGATCTCGGTCGTAGACGAGCTTAGCTCGGACGACGCCATATTTACCGTGGATACGGGTATGACTTGTGTATGGGGTGCCCGCTATTTGCAAGCTACGGGTATGCGGAAGATGTTGGGATCATTCAATCATGGCTCGATGGCGAACGCCATGCCGCAAGCGATAGGGGCGGCATTGGCTTATCCCGGCAGGCAAGTCGTTGCGTTGTGTGGTGATGGAGGTATCTCAATGTTGTTGGGCGACCTTGCTACGATCGTGCAATACCATTTGCCGATTAAATTAATCGTATTTAATAACCGTTCCCTAGGAATGGTAAAACTTGAGATGGAGGTGGCCGGACTGCCGGATTGGCAGACCACGATGCTGAACCCGGATTTCGCCCGGGTCGCCCTTTCAATGGGAATGGCGGGCTACAACGTGATCAACCCCGACGATGTATTCCCCACTTTGCAGAAAGTGTTTAACGCTGACGGACCGGCCTTGGTTAACATCATGACCGATCCGAACGCATTAGCGATGCCTCCCAAGATTGAGTTCTCCCAAATGCTTGGTTTTGCCCAGACCATGTATAAGTTAATGATGGAGGGGCGAAGCAAGGAGGTCTTGGATACCATCGATACGAATCTAAAACATTGGAAAGATGTGTTTTAAACTCTCAAAAGAGCTGGATAACCGCTTTAGATTTCGCGCTTTGAATGGCAGCGTCCAATATCCGCACTACCATTAGGTTATTCTCCAACGAGGAAAGGTCCGTGGGAGGTACGTCAATCTCTTTACGGACAGCGGCTTTCAAGAAATAAAAGGAATCATTATAAGGAGCGTTCAAGGAAGGTGCTATTTCTTGGCGCTCCTTTCCGTTGGTATAAATTCGCATTTCCTTAGGCGTATCTTGGTAAATATATCCTTTGTCGCCATAGATATGCATATCTTTTCTACCCATCGGCCAACACCATGATCCCATGATCTGGACGGTTGCGGAAGGATATTCCACGATAATAGTTGCGTCATCGTCTACCTTGGGATAAAGATTCGGTTTATTCTGCCGTAGTACGGCGTATACGCTAAGAGGCTTTTCATCTTTCATGAGACGGGTGGCTAAGTTGGCTCCGTAACATCCAAAATCGATAACTGCCCCGCCGCCATTCAGTATGGGGTCGGTTAACCAGTCCGTGAACTCTTTTCCGCAGTTGATCTCGAAGGGACCTTGATGCCCGTCGTATACGTTGATACGATCGATCTTCCCGATAGCACCGCTGTCGATAAGGCGGAATGCCTCATGGTTGGTATTATACCACGTAGTCTCGTAGTTGGTAAGCAACAAGATATTTTTCTCACGGGCGAGCGATGCCATTCGGGTAGCATGTTCGTTATTGACGGCTAATGGCTTTTCTACCATAACATGTATGCCTCTCGGTGCGCAAGCCTCTACCACACGAAGATGGTCGTGGATCGGCTCGTATACGATGACCGCCTCCGGATGGGTCTTATCCAGCATCTCGCCAAGGTCCGCATAGAATAGGTTAGGATCCAGCTTATCCCGCAGACCGTTATGTTCCCGTAAGTAATCATCTTTCTCGGCGACTCCTACAATCTTGAAATCGCCTCTATCCAAACGGCTTATCACCTCCCATAGATGTCCGTGGGATACTCCTGCCACGGCCAGTCGCAAAGGCTCTCCATCTTGCCCTTTCGCCGTGAGAGTTAAGAACGTAAATGCACATAACATAAGTAAGTAACGTGTGATCTTGTGTATATTCATGATATTATCTATATATAGTTTTTACAAAGATATACGATTATTTCTTACCTTTGCAACCCATTACTTATTCAGATTAAGGAAAACAGTATAATTTAGAAATATAAAGAAATGGCAAAAGAGCTGAAAGAACTTACACCGAGAAGTGTAAACTATTCGCAGTGGTACCAAGATTTGGTAATTAAGGCAGATTTGGCGGAGAATTCCGCCGTGCGTGGTTGTATGGTGATCAAGCCTTACGGATACGCTATCTGGGAGAAGATGCAACGTATCCTAGACGATATGTTCAAGGAAACCGGTCATGTGAACGCTTATTTCCCCTTGCTGATCCCGAAGTCTTTCTTAAGCAAAGAAGCTGAGCACGTAGAAGGGTTCGCCAAGGAGTGCGCCGTGGTTACTCACTATCGTTTGAAGACAAATCATGACGGTACGGGGGTTGTCGTAGATCCGGCAGCTAAACTGGAAGAGGAATTGATCATTCGCCCGACTTCGGAGACCATTATATGGAATACATACCGTAACTGGATTCAGTCTTACCGTGACCTGCCTATCTTGTGCAACCAATGGGCGAACGTGATGCGCTGGGAGATGCGTACTCGCTTGTTCCTTCGTACGGCTGAGTTCTTGTGGCAGGAAGGCCATACCGCTCACGCTACTCGTGAAGAAGCGGAGATAGAAGCTAAGAAGATGCAAGAGGTTTACGCGAACTTCGCTGAGAATTATATGGCAATGCCAGTAATAAAGGGCGTGAAGTCTGAGAGCGAGCGTTTCGCTGGTGCTTTGGATACCTATACGATCGAGGCGATGATGCAGGATGGAAAAGCTTTGCAGGCGGGAACTTCCCATTTTTTGGGACAGAACTTCGGTAAGGCTTTCGACGTTACTTTCATCGACAAGAACGGCAAGAGCGACTATGCTTGGGCTACTTCTTGGGGAGTTTCCACACGTTTGATCGGTGCGTTGATTATGTCTCATTCCGATGATAACGGTTTGGTATTGCCTCCTCATTTGGCTCCGATTCAGGTTGTGATCGTCCCGATTTATCGTAGCGCTGAGCAATTAGCGCAGATCAGCGAGAAGGTCGCTGGTATCGTGGCTAAGTTGAAGGCGTTGGGTATCTCCGTGAAATATGACGACGCTGATAATAAGAAGCCGGGCTGGAAGTTCGCTGAGTACGAGTTGAAAGGTGTTCCCGTGCGTTTGGCTATGGGTGGTCGTGATTTGGAAAATAATACAATCGAGGTGATGCGCCGTGATACTTTGGAGAAGGAAACGATCACTTGTGATGGCATTGAGGAATACGTGAAGAATCTGTTGGAGGAAATCCAAGCGAATATCTTCAAGAAAGCGTACGATCACCGTGAGGCTAACATCATAAACGTAGATACGTATGAGGAATTTAAGGAGAAGATCGAGGATGGCGTCTTCATCATGGCTCACTGGGATGGAACCCCAGAGACAGAGGAATTGATCAAGAACGAGACAAAAGCTACGATCCGCTGTATTCCTTTAGCTGGAGATAAGACTCCGGGTAAGTGTATGGTGACAGGTAAACCGTCGGCTTGTCGGGTACTGTTCGCCAGAGCTTATTGATTGTTATGCTAAAAGATGAAATAAAATGAGGGATGCTTTAACCGAAGGGCATCCCTCTCTAAGAAAATGAGCTACCACGAATTTATACTTGTCGTTAACTTTAGTAGCATCATTATCTTGGTGTTATTGGCGATGTTGTTATTGATTGCCACTCGGTTTCGTGGCGAGAGTGGTTATGCCGCAGCGATTATCGTTCTTCCTAACATCCCTATTTATATTTACAACATGAGCCGCATGCTTGGTTGGCATGATATAACGTTGTTCTTTTTCCCTATCAGTTATTCGGTCAATACGCTGTTGATGCCGTTGCTGTGGTTATTTACCCGCCGCAACTTTGATCTTGATCCTCGTTTCAAGCCTGTCCAATTGTTGCATTTTTTACCGGCGATTGTCTGTGTCGTTATCGTGTTATCCATTCCTATGCGGAAGCGTATGGAGAGTATACTTCATGAGGTCACCGGTGATGATACTTGGATCGGTGATTTTAACGCTGCCGTGATTACCTCGCAGATGATCGGTTATTTTGTCGCTATCTTTATTTATCTTTACCGGAAGAAGCAGTATATAAAGGATAATTGGTCTGATGCCGAATACATGCAAAAGGAATGGATTCCGAAACTTATGATCCTGTTCGCTGCCTTGTTTGTCACCGTGATGACCTGTTATGCGATTTGGCCTCGGACTGATGCTTGGTTGATACAGATATTGAATGTGATGGCGATGAGCTTCCTCGTCTATAATTTTATTGCTCATCCAACTGTTCCTTATATCCAAGGAACGTCACGGATGCTCGTTAAGGATGAGACGGTAGGGTTTCAGTCTATACCAGACGAGGAACAAATGAGAGATATATGTTCCCAAGTGAAAGAGTATCTGGAGACAACAAATGCTTTCCTGCGAAAGGACCTTTCCTTATCCATCTTATCGAGAGAGACTGGTATTTACCAAAAATTACTTTCTCGGTCGATCAACGAATACTTAAAACAGAACTTCTTCGAGCTTATCAACGAGATGCGAGTGGGGGAAGCCAAGCGAAGGTTGCTCCTGCCGGAGAATGCTGGTCATACGGTAGATAGCCTTTATGAGGAATGTGGTTTTCGGACTCGTTCCACGTTCTTCTTGGCATTTAAGAAGGTAGAGGGTTTGTCTCCCGCCCAGTGGCTTAATTCGGTAAAAAAACATACGGATCAATAAACGCAACAGCTAAAAAGAGTACATAAACTCTTTCCGGGTCTGATTTTATTACTATATTTGTGTCGCTATCGTCAGATAGCGGACATATTTAGACACTAGGAAAGTGTTTAGCTTCGTTCTCAGAGATAAAATCTGGTAAATTTTAAAACCATTCTGTAAGTAGTTGATATAGATATTATTATGATGCTAATTTATTGCTGGTTCTTAAATTTCGATCTTATTAGGTAATCCTATCACTCTCTTATTATCGCTCATAAACATAGACAAATATTCATAATCCTGTTATGGCTTTAAGAATATTAATCAAGATTAGAATGCTCTGACATCCCTTGTTAAATTAAATAAGGCATCAAGGAAGGAAAACTCCCATGATGCCTTTTAACTATTTAAAAGTGGGGGGGTTATTTCTTACGTGTATAGTTCGTAGTGTTATCGCTGCCAATAAACGATAATTCAGTTTGTGTTAGTTTTAACAACACTGAACTTTCTGTTTCTTGTGAGATGTTATTGACCATGATTAATAGATTCTTACCTTTGTCATAGCTGTATGTTCCCTCTCCCCATTTCTCTGTCATTCCATTAGGGTAGTTTGTTCCTGTGTGATAATCTACTCCAGTCCAAGTCATATCAGCGTTAAAGGTTAAGATTTCGGTTATTAATTCAACGATATTCCCATCCATATCAGTAAAGGTGAAAGGTTCGTCTTCCCAACTACCGACTAACAGGGTTAATGTTTGATCACCCTCCTGTTCTTCACTATCATCGCTACACGATGTAAAACCTGCACACAATGCAACCAATAATAAGGTTGCGAATAATCTAATTGTTCTCATATCATTTAAAATTTAGTTAATTAATCAGTACTAAACAATGAAGGCGTGAAACTATTGATATTACTGTACCGAAGCTCTCGACTGCTCACTATCCAATAATAAACAATAGCTCACGCCAGCTTGTTATATAAACTACTAAGTAGTAGATATATAGCACTGACGTGAGCGTTCTTGCCTATTACCTTGGATAGTTGAAATTGTCGAGATTCCAGTACAAGATAATATCTAAACGCTCATCGTTAACTAAACATGTCCTCCTACAATGACCTAACGTTTCAGGTGTGAGGGATTCGATGCAAAGTTACTAAAAGCTTTTTAATTGGCAAGAGCTATTGTTTATTAATGGAGTAGAAACCTTTAAATCAATCCCTCATCTGTAAAGCTGTAATATCCTGTACCCGTTAGAATGAGGTGGTCTAAAACTTCAATCCGCATGAGTTTGGCAGCTTTCTTAACCTGCTGTGTTATCTCAATGTCCTCTTGGCTTGGCTTCATGTTACCACTTGGGTGGTTGTGTGCAAGGATGATAGCTACTGAATTGGTAAGCAATGCAGCCTGTAAGATTACTCTTACATCGACATCTGTTGTAGTTAATCCTCCCTCTGATATGAGGGTGTAGCCAAAGACCTGATTAGCTTGGTTCAGAAATAAGATCTTAAAATATTCCTTGTAACAGATAGTTCCTTCCTTAAATGTAGGGAGTAAGACCTTGTAAGCATCGGCAGAACCTGTTATCTTATGTAGTCTTTTAGCTGTTGGTTTGTAACATAATTCTACTTCTGCCACTTTGTAATTGATTTCCATAATGTGATTGAATTAAATGATTATTAATTTAATGCAGCAAGTAACATCTGATCTGTAAGTGGGATGCATTCACTTTCATTTCAGATGATACTACATACTGTCAAATAGCTATAAGTGTTATATCACTTAGGATATTTTACACTTAGAACTATTTAGTGTCATTCCCTAAGTATCATTAAATGGAGATTGGGAGTAATAGTAATTTTTCATCAGGATAGGTAATAGTTTAGAGTGCATCCACGCTGACAAGGGAAAAGATTGTTGATTAGATGATGTGAGGTAATAGTATATTCCTAAAGCATTCTTTTTATTAAGTAGCTACGAGGGGGGAATTAAAGTGGGTGGAGTAGTGTGCGTGGGTTTCAGTTCGGTTGCTGGGTTCAGTTCAGCTATCGGGTTCAGTTCAGCTATCGGGTTCAGTTCAGCTATCGGGTTCAACCTTCGCTTCGCTCGGTCTCACAAATTTATAACTGAGAATGCTCTCTACCTCAAATTCTTATGAATTGGGACAAAACTATTCAGACCATAATAAAGATTGATTTTAATAGCTCTGTCCCAATATCGGACTATTCAAGTGAATATCTCTTTTCAAGTGGGATGTACCCTTTAAGGCGGGTTTTGGGTATAGTTATCCTGTCGGAAGGTTTAAAATATTTATCTAAGTAGGTAGCCTTAGCCTGTAAGGGCTTACCGTTATCATCCACAAGCTCATATTTATCATATATGTCCTGTAAGGTGGTTACTATCTCATTTTCTGAATATGGTCTGCCTATTATAAAGGTATCATGAATCTCATCTATCGGTACGAAGTAAATCTCCTTCTTGTGTGCGGTTTTAAGTTGCCGCTTCATGGTGGCTAAATCATAGTCAATTTCTACAATTCTATCCATACCAAACTTCTCATAGTATTTACATAGTTCAGGAGCTTCATGTCTTAAAGACCTCAATTCCTCCTGCTGATCCTCTGTAAAGAATTTTAAGACTAACCCTTTAGGTTCTAAATCCTGTAACCGTCCCAATATCTGCAACTTCCTTTCCCTTGACAACGGCTTAGCCTTTTCAATTTTAGGTTTCTCATCGTAACGCTCATAATGGTACGACACATTAAAATGTCCTGTCTCACGGTAAGCATTATTTAAGGATTGTAAATTTTGGTAGAGGGATTCGACTTTAGATTTCTGAATGTAGCATTCTACCAAGAATGGGTTTACCTTTCCTTTGTAATCATCATTCTTAAACAAGAGTCTGTAAACGGGGATGCGTTCCTGAATCTCTGTCAGAAGCTCTCTTTCCCTACCTTTAAGAGTTTCTTTCAAGTCAGTAAGGATATTATAAACCTTCTTCTGTGCTTCCATCTCCTCAATGATTTCTTCACGAGATTTAGGCTTTAAACCCTCCTTCCAATTCGTTATATGCGTAATGCAGCCAATCCCTGAACGGAATCTGCCTGTTATTTGGACGGAATGGGTGAAAGGGTCAATCATGGTCTGTGCCTTGCTCAAACAGTCTGTAACCATTATTATATCAGGTTTATCAGGAGTGTCTAAATCTACCGCTGAATAGAACCTGCTCGTAAAGAAACTGTACTGCTCCAATATCTCACCCGACATAAAGCTATCGGAAGCCTTGTAACCATCCTCATAGAGCTTGCGAATGGCACTCTCCTGATTGGAGCAATAGATTTTACTACGATTCCTGATGTCGGCTTTCTCTATCAATGCCTTGGCATAGTCAGGTGAGTTTAAGAATATGGCTTTCTTGTTATCGTTCAGGGATATTTGCTTTAAGAACTCCAACTGTACGTTATTCGTACCTATTAATGATAGGTTCTTCTTGTAGTCGTAAGTGGGTACAATTTTGATATAGCTGAACGAATGGTTAGTAAATCCTTTTAAATTGGGGGATAGTGGGGTGGCTGAAATCAATGCCTTGTTATCAAAGCTAAAGAAATCGAAGAA
>UMHL01004867.1_pt1 | contig 18964 bp, 10 predicted proteins | sample 1965551 | NCBI WGS metagenome assembly UMHL01 (sample SAMEA4836100, study PRJEB28245) | human gut metagenome | biome: gut microbiome; material: fecal sample | place: Denmark | collected 2008 | reverse complement strand
TGCGAAGAATCGCAAACGAGCCCAGCGTGACTTTTCCTAAATTTAGTTGACGGTTTAGTATTTTACATTTTTTCGAACGAATCATACCTATTATCTCCTCTTTTCCCAACGAATCAGACTCCATTTATACACTTTTCCATCAAAATTGAGGCTTGAAACTACACTTTTCCATAAAATAAGCCACTTTACTTTATCCCCGTATTCATATATACGTTCATTAAAGTAAAGTCAAAATAAGGGAAGAAAAGAGATGGCTGCGCCATGAAAAATGGGTTCAACTGTTTTTCTCTTTTGGCTGCAAATCTTATAAACAATCCGGTTGTAAAGGTCAGTCCCAAACGGCCAGTCCAATCAAGCACAAAACACATCACTTGGACCCCGAAAATATCCATGAATCCATCCTCGATTTTACAGCCCGTTTTGGCGAAATAAACCCCGACATGCCTTATCTTTGCAGACGGGGTCTGCCGGGGCCCGAAAGGGCTGTTTTTGCCTCTTTTCCCTCTGTTCGGAGGGAGGCAATGAAAAAAATCGTTAAATCGTCGATTTTTTGCGAAAAAACAAGTAAATTTTTGAGGTTCCTATCTTTTAAGCCGTAAACTATTGATAGTCAACAGGTATTTAATAGTGCGTCGGGAAAATTTAGGGAGATTCCAAGTGATTTTGAACTCCTTGAAATCCCCCATTTTGCTCCTGTTCTAATTGAAAAAACAAAACAAAACAAAACAACTATAAGTAATAACCTTAAAAATTCGATGATGAGTTTTCGGGATTTATTAAAATCAGGGACGAATCCAACGTTACAATCAAACTAGATGATCTGCGGATAATCCTCGAAGAAACGGCAGGCACGTTAAAGCCCATACCGCAGGAACGACCACAGTCAGACAGTCTTTTCATTCGCCTCGCCATTCCGCAAATATCAACTTTTCACTCTACGCTAACGGGTAACTCCACCGCAATATCCGCCGACGAAGTTCCCAGCGAAAGCACATACTCTCCGGGATCGACGCGCCAGCCGTGCGTCTGGTCGTCCCAATAGGCCAGGGCGCTGCGATCGAGCTCGAATTCGACCTCCCTGCTCTTGCCCGGAGCCAATTCCACCCGACGGAACGCTTTCAGCTCCTTCTTCGGCCTCACGACCGTGGGATTCCGCTGCGAGACATAGAGCTGCACGACCTCGGCCCCGGAGCGGGAGCCCGTGTTGGTCAGGGCTACACGAACGGTCAGCGGGCCCTTTACTGGAAATTTCTTCGCCGCATGGGGTTTCGACAGCGAAAAAGTCGTATAAGAGAGCCCGAACCCGAACGGATAAAGCGGTTCGATCCCCTTGGTTTCATACCAGCGATATCCCACCAATACGGACTCAGCGTAGTCGATATCATAGATTCGGATCAGCTTCTCGTTATAGGCCCGCGGCGCCTTGTTGTAGAACTCCGCACCGGCCGGCATCGTCCCTTTGGCCGGAGAGTCCGCAAACTCCCTTTCGATGGTGATCGGGAGCTTCCCCGAAGGATTGATTCTGCCAGAGAGTATTCCCGCCAAGGCCGTCATGCCGTTCTGACCGGGATACCAGCCGTAAATCACCGCCGCAGTCCGATCGTTCCAGCCGCTCATGCGGATTCCCGACCCCGAGTTGACCAGCACGATCGTGTTCGGATTCGCTTCGACGCACATGCGGATAAATGCCTCCTCTTCTTTCGGCAGGGCGAACGGACGCTCGAACGACTCCACGTCGATCGTTCCCGCCGAAAGCAGGACGACATCCGCTGCCGCAAGCTGTTCCCGCGTGGGACGTTCCACGACCTGCACGGCGTCGCCGAATTCCGCACGGACAGCATCCGCAAGCGAAACATTGTCGTATCCCAGTACTTCGGCCGACGAGGAGGTGCTGCCTCCGGTGCGGGGTATCTCCCGGATAAAGCGTCCGGTGAGCAGGATCCGGCGGCCGACGGCCAACGGCAGAATCCCGTTGTTCCGCAGCAGCACCGTGCCTTTCGCCGCAACTTCGCAGGCCGTTTCGGCATGCGCCGGGAAGCGGCCGAGCAGGTCGGGACGGTATTTCACCCGGTCGTAAAGCCCGAAAGCGACGGCGGTGGCGACGTTGGGCCGGATCATCCGTTCCAGATCCTTTTCCGAAATGCACCCCTGGCGAAGCAGCTCCCGCACCTCCTCAACGAACTCACGGCGGCCGGGCATCTCCACATTCTGACCGCTTTTGACGACTTTTTCCGTGTCGTACACGGAGCTCCAGTCACTCATCACGCATCCCCTGAATCCGAGCTCGCCGCGCAGCAGTTTCCCGATGACACGACTGTTCTGACCGGCCCACTCCCCGTTGAGTTGGTTATAGGAGGTCATCACATAGGCCACACCGGCTTCGATACCGGCGCGGAACGGAGGCATATAGATCTCGTGCAGCGCTCGTTCATCGATCAATGAATTTGACCGGCGGCGGTAAAATTCCGTTTCGTTGCCGATGAAGTGTTTCAGACAGGCGGCAGTCCCCGTCGACTGCATACCCCGCACGTAAGCCGCAGCTATGACAGAAGTCAGCAGCGGATCTTCACCGAAATATTCGAAATTGCGGCCGCACTGGGAATTGCGTGCGATGTTCAGTCCCGGTCCCAGCAGCACTTCGATGCCGCCCGCACGGCACTCCTCCCCCACGGCTTCCGCATAACGGAAAGCCAGCTCGGGATCGAACGACGAGGCGAGCATGATTGGACAGGGAAAGGCCGTCGAGCGCTCCAACTGGCGGACCATCGTGGAGTCGGGCAGGTTGTTGCGCAGATGAACCCCTTGCGTGGCGTCGGAGAGATAGAGATAGGGAATCCCCTTCTCCGGAACGCCGTAGAAGAAAAACGAGGAATAGCCGCGCGCAAAATAGATCTTTTCGTCGAGGCTGAGCCGGGCGATCAGGGAATCGGCCTGCCGATAGGCTTCATCCCAAGAGACGAACTGCTGAGCGAAGAGTCCAGCGGCGGCACAACAGGCCGCCAAGGACAGCATGATTTTTCGTATCATAAATATCAGTCTGTTTTCAAAAAGGGAGGGGTCGGAAAATACTCCGGCCCTCTCTCCCGGTTTTGTCCGTTCTTTATTTCGTCACGTAGATATCGTCGATGAACCAGCGGGAGAACTCGTCCGAAGCAGGTTCGCTCGTGAAACGCAATTGCGTGGAGGCCGTCGCACCCGTGATCTTCAGCGAATAGGTATTGAACGCATCGGTTGCCAGTCCCGATACAATCGCCTTCGTTGCGCCATTGATCGTTCCGCCGCCAACTACCTCGACAACGATCTCCGTCAGATCGCCTTTCTTGTCCTTAGGTTCGTTCGCCTTGCCTTTAGGGCGATCCGAGCAGGTTTTGTAAGCCATCGCGCGGAAAGAGAGGTTCAGGTCGCCTGCCGCGTTCAATGCCGGCGTGAGCAGCGCCCCCGCTTCGTTCTTATACTCCGCCCTCTTCACGGCCTGCGACTCGACATAACCGATCTGAGCATAACCCGGCCGCTGACGGACATGGGTACCTGAAAGTCCGTTTTTCAACTCGGCGCTCCACTCCGAAATGTCACTGCCGCAATAGTTCAGCATAGCGGCCAGTTTATCGCCGTAAAGGTAATCCAACCCTTCGGTCAATCCGTCGAAAGGTTCGAAATAAACCGCTCCGGCTGGTTTCGACGTACTGAATTTCGGCACGGCTTCGATTGCGATACATGAATGCAGGCGCGAATCCGAATTATATCCGGCTGTACCACCATTGCAACTGACATTGTCCGTTGGATAAAGTTTCAACAGCAGCGTCTGGCCCTTCATCAGCCGCAACTGCGGCGTCAGGGTTACCGTGAAATAATAAAAATAGCCACTGCCCGTAATCGCCTCGGGAATCGCAATCGCCGTAGAGCCGTCAGACGGGGTGACATACTCCTCGCCGTCGGTCGAATAGGCCATCGCCCAGTTCTTCGGAGCGCCGCCCGTTCCCGACATACCGAACGAAATGCGGAACGATGCGGGCATGTCCTCGGCCAAAGGTACGGTTAACAGGAAATAAGAATCTTGACCGTAAACCATCGACTTGGCCGGAATGTTATCGTGTGCACCCTCGTCTGCCCAGTGCGTCAGTCGGAAATGGCTGCTGTTCGACGTCGAGGCCACCTTCGCTGTCAGCACGACGCATTTGGAGACATCCTTGTCCTCGACTTTGAAGTCCGCGCCCAATTTATCGAACGAGCCGTCAGTCACCGTCACATACTTACAATCCTTGTTGGCCTGCGAGGAGGCGTAGAACGAGAAGACATAGGGCAGTCGGATGCCGACTTGGGCACCGAAACGCAACCCCGTGAGTTCCTTATCCTCGGCCGTGCAGGGGCGGATCGCATAGGCACCATCCTGCGGCACGACGATTCCTTTGAGCACGCCGCTGCCCGTTGGCGCAGGGTCGATGCCGAATGAGGAAGCCTGCGAAGCAACCAGCCGAAAGCGATTGTTGTCAGGATCCTGCATCGACAGATTATCCTTAAGCGTCATATCTCCCAACGAACCACCTTCCGGCACGTAAACCTGGGAATATAAGCCCGCATACATCGACTCGTAGGCACCCGATCGAAGCTCCTCATAAGTAATCTTCAGAGCTTCGATCTTCACCTGAGAAGTCTCCGTACGGGTGATCCTGTCGTCCGAAACGGGCTTCAGCTCCATCACGCCGGTCTCGGCGTTCACGCCCACCACGGCGCCTTTCAGATCGATCTCCAACTCTTCACCCGGATTGCGGTAAAGCGTTTCGTCAGTGCGCAGCGTAATGCCGCAGCCGGGTTTCAAGGCGCTTTGTAGCGCGAGGCAGTTCTCGAAATAGTTGTTGTCCTGAACGCTCGATACCACAATGCCGCGTAGTTTCATCTCCTCGCTCACCGTATAGTCGCCGTCGGCAGCCAGTGCCCGAAGTTCGGGAATGGAGAGGTACCCCTCGGCTGATGCAGAAGCTTGCTCGAAAATTAGTTCATCTGTCACATCTGCATTACGTTTGGCCACGGCCCGGATCGTCAATGAACGACTCTGCGCAGTCGTGTTCTCGTCGACCATCACCGATACGGTAGCTGTCCCCGTCGCCGAAACCTGAGAAAGTTCAGCCCAGCCATCGTCGTTACCCGTAACAAATATCTGCCATTCGCAATTGGCCGCAACATCGAAAGAGAGTGTCGTAGCGAACGACGGCGCGAGAATCGCATGCGAACTCAGCGTGATCGACTGCATCGGCAGCGCCACGTCATCCTTGCACGCCCCGGCCGAAAGCAGCAGCGCGAAGGCCGCCGCCATCCGGAAAAAACTGTTTAAAAGTCCGTTTTTCATAATCGCTTACTTTTTGAGGTCTACCAATACGGGAAGGTGATCGGAAACCGTCATCACATTGATCTCCTCATACGACGGTACAGCCGTACCCAACAGCTCATAATGGGGCGAATTCCCCGTATAGACAAGCACATAATCAATGCGCGACGGCGAAGCGGTGTTCACAAAGGTGTTGGCCGAAGTACTGATAATCTTCCACGATTCGAGCGCCGTTTCCGGGATTTCCGACGTATTGAAGTCGCCCGCCAGATAGATCGGCTTCGTGTAAGAGATGTAATGCGCGGTGATATATTCGGTGATGATCTCGAACGACCGCTGCCGGTTCTCGTCGGACTTGTGGCAGAAGTGCGTAGCGATGAAGATATAGTCGTCGAACTCCGCCAGGAAGAACTTGCGAGGCTCTTCGCCCGGCAAGTCGCCCGCATAGGTATTTTTAGGCGCCGTTTTGCAGAGAATGCCGATACCGTAGTCACCGCCGCGGTAATCGATCGTCTTGCAGTAATAGGGTCGCATCCCGGTACGGTCGGCCAATTCCTGCAACTGGTCGGTGGGATGCCACGTGGTGTTCTTGTCCAATTCCTGCAAGGCGATCACGTCGGGGTCCATCAGCGAGATGACCTTGGCCGTGTTGTTGTAGTTCGCACGGTCGGTCCCGGAGTTCTGGGTCCAACCCTCGCAGCGGTGGGTGTTGTAGGTCGCCAGCCGGACCGAACTGGGCAGGCGGTCGTACCCCTGCCCGTCATAGGGGTTCTCGGGTTCGTCGGAGGGCATGTCCCCGAAATTGAAATCGGAGTTGTCGCCCGACAAGTCGGAACACGCCACTGCGGAGAGGACCAGGCAGCAGCCGAATAAAGCAGACAATATGAATCTGGTGATTTTCATGGTAGTTCGTTTTTAGGTTTCCGTTTAGAAATTCAGTCCGTCTTTCCAGCCGGGATTCTGGGTGATGGCGCCCTGCGTCAGCACCCGGTCGTCGGTCGGAATGGGATAGAGATAGTCGCGTTCTTCGTTCCAGGTCCGGACATAGTCGGTATGGACGATGATGTTGCCGCGGTCGCCTTCGCTGAGGAAAATATCCTTGTTCAGCTCGTAAACCGTCGCCGCCGAAGTCGAAGGTTTCGAGCCGGACCAAATGCACACATCGTCCACCCCGTCACTATTCAGATCATAACTTCCCGTACCGGGGAAATAAAGTCCCGTAAAGGGCTTTTCGAAACGCTTGCCCTCCTTCCAGCGCATGATGTCCCAATAGCGGAGGTTCTCCATCAGCAGTTCGACGGTACGTTCACGGCGTATTTCGAGAATCACACCCTTGTTGTCGCCCGTCACGTTGGCGTAGCCCGTCTCCGCAGAAGCCAGATAGGGATCAGGATGGGCGTTGGCCTCCGTGAGCGAGAGATCCGCAACATCGGCCCGCTCGCGCAGCGGGTTGATCGACAGTTCGATGTCGTCCTGGGTCAACGTCCCCAACTCGGCTTTCGCTTCGGCATAATTGAGAAGTACCTCGGCGGCGCGAAACAGCGGTAAATCGCTCGTCGAAGCTTGGTAGGAGTCATATTTGGCCGACGTCAGATATTTCACCAGCTGGTAGCCGGTCATCGTCGCGGCGAGGTTCGGGGCCGATTCGGCCGTGTCGTCGACACGCTTGTAACCGGGCGTGCGGACCGTCTGGGCGAAACGCCCGTCGCGGTTCCGGCTCTCGTCGGGCAGCTGCATAGTCTCCCAGCCGGGCTGCGAGGTGAAGGGCGTACCGTCTTTCATCAGATACATATTGGCAATGTTCTTCAACAGCCCCGGACGCCCCATCGTGATACTGGTGAGGTAACCGTTGACGTCGTGTTTCAGACCAATGTCCGTATTATAGGCTCGGGCCAGAACAATTTCCGTGTTGATAGCCTTGAGTGAAGAGAATAGCCCCAGATAGGGTGTCGTGCCTGAATCGTAGATCGCGTAACCGCTTTCGTCGATAAACCGTTTCGAAGCATCTGCACAGACTTCGAGATAACTCTCCCAGCCTTGCAATCCATGATACTTGCGGAACGTGCCTTCGAACAGGCACGCACGGCTCTTGAGTGCCAGCGCCGTCCAGCGCGTCACCCGGTAAACCTGCCTTTCGGCAGGCAGGTTAGCGATAGCGAAATCGAGGTCACCGATCACCTTCTGCATCACGAACTCACGCGAATCTCGCCCCTTGTAAAGTTCCTGATCGTCAGACGCAAGCGGACGATCGACCCAAGGTACGTCTCCGTAATAGCGCACTTTGTCAAAATAGAAATAAGCCCGGAAAAAGCGCGCCAATCCTTCGTATTCGAACCGCACGCGATCGTCGGTGCAGTTGGAGGAGTATTGCAGGAAAAAATTGATGTCACGCAGCTTTTCCCATTTCCAGGTGCTCGCCGTGGCAGGCACGGTACGGTTGCCCAGCACCTCGCTCGTAAGCGTATTGCAGGTAATAATGTCGGCTGTCTCATTGTAAATGGAGGCCCCGGAGGGGAAGATCGTATAGAAATCATTCGTGTAAAGCTCGCACTCCTCCTCGGTATGGAAAAATTCGTCAGGCGTAAGCCGGTCTTTCGGGAAACGGTCGAGTGCATCCTCGCAACCGCAGAAACTGCACGCCGCCATACCGGTCAGTAGATAAAGAATGTATTTTTTCATAACGGCAATTGCTTTAGAAAGTTAAATTCAGTCCGATCGAATAAGTCTTGCACCACGGATAAACGTTAGCCTTCTTATCCGAATCAGCGGCCGCCTGCTCGGGATCAAGGAAATCACTCTTCAGCGCCGACCACGTAGCAAGATTCTCTCCGCTGAAATAGATGCGGCACTCCTTGATGCCGACCTTCGAAGTCAGCCGTCTGGGAATCGTGTAGCCGATCGTGAGGTTTTTCAGACGGCAGTAGGCCAGATTCTGCAAATAACGATCATTGGTGTAGTAGGCCGTGCCTGAATTCGAATTGAGCGATGTATAGGCACGGGCCCGTGGGAAATAGGCGTCGGGATTCTCCTCGCTCCACACCTGACTCATAAAGTTTTTCGGGACAAAGGTCGCATAGGGACGACAGTAAGGACCCCAAAAACGCAGATTGTCAGCACCAGGATACCAGTCCAGCCGGCCGATGCCCTGCATGAACACCGACACGTCGAATCCGTACCACGAAAAGTTCAGCGACGCTCCGTACTGGTAACGCGGTGACGAGTTGCCGATCACGCGTCGATCCCCCGGATCATCGAGCGTGCCTTTGCCGCCGTTGACGATGTTGTCGCCGTTCAGGTCGAGGTATTTGATGTCTCCTCCGCGGACTCCCTTGCCATAAGCACCCGTCGCGGTGTAGTAACCCGAGGCGACAGTCGAGAGGTCAATCCGCGAAGCGTATTCGGCGGCCTCCTTGTCGTTACGGAAAAGCCCGTCGACCTTATACCCCCAGATCTCACCGTACTTCTTGCCCACATAGGGATCGCCGATCAATCCCGTCGGATTGTCGCACTTGGTGTACTCAGCCGTATAGTCGGAAAAGGTTCCTGTGATACCGTAGCTGAAGGTACTGCCTGCTAACTTGAACGAATCGCGCCAACCCAACACCAGTTCATAACCCTTCGTACGCAAGTTGTTGGCGTTCATCTGCGGCTCGCTCGCGCCGTAGATCGACGGCAGCGATTTGCCCTTGCCCAAAATACCTTTCGTATCACGGATATAGAAATCGGTCGTCAGCGACAAGCGATTGTTGAACATATTGAGGTCGAGTCCGAGGTTTTTCGACACGACCTTTTCCCACGTTTGGTCGCCCGACACGGGATCGCTCACCGTAGCGTGCTGGCCGAGGACCGTCCCGTCGAACGAGTAGTCGCTCATCGACCCCTTGGTTGTAATAGTCTGAATGAAGTCGTAGTAACCGATCTGCTGGTTGCCCAGCGAACCGTAGGAAAGACGGATTTTCAGATTGTCCACCGCCTTGCGCAACGGCTCGAAGAAAGGCTCCTCGCTGATGCGGTAAGCCGCAGAGAACGAGGGGAAGAAGCCGTAGCGCTTGCCGCGCGGGAAGCGCGAGGTGCCGTCGTAGCGGCCGTTGACCTCGAAGAGGTACTTGCCCCTGTAATCGTAGGCTGCCCGGTAGAAGAGGCCCATGATGGCGTATTCGTTGCGGCCTCCGTTGAGCGTGAAGTTGGTGGTGCCCTTGGCCAGGTTGAAGTCCGAGAGGTCTTCCGACAGCAGGCCGTCGTTAGCCGCCGTCAGGTCGCGGTAATACTTGGCCTCGTAGTTGTAACCGGCGATCAGCGTCAGGTTGTGTTTCTCAGCGAAGGTCCGGTTGTAGGTTCCGTAAACGTCGGCCACATAATAGTTCTGATCCCAGACGACCTCCTTGTATTTATTGGGGAAACTGCCTTCTGGTTCGGTCATCACCTCGCCCGGATACTGCGAATACTGGACGTTGACGCTGCGGTAGTCGTTGTGCAGGTAGCCCTGCGTATAGCTGAAGTCGGCCTTTATGTTGAAGTTTTTATGCAGTTTGAACGTGGCTTCGAACGTCGTGGTGATCTCCTGGGTCTTCTTGTTGCCGAAGCTCTTGCCCTTCTGCATCATGGCGTTGTAGCCGTCCATCACGTAGTGGGTCGAAGACTGCGTCATCGAAGTATGCGACACGGCCGTTCCGTCGGGATTCACCGGCACGAACGACGCCAGCGCATGCAGCGTGGGCTTGCGGAAATTGTTGTACTCGTCCTCGTAGCCGTAATACTTGTAGTTCGACTGGAAGAATTTGGTGTTGCTGGCGATGGTCAGCCACGGCTTGATCTCGGCCTGCAATTTCACGCGGAAATTGTAGGACCTGAACATGTCGGGTTCGAGCCGGTTGACGCCCTTCTGCTGGTAGTAGCGTCCGCTGACCATGTAAGAGAGCGCCTTGGTTCCGCCCTTGATGTTGATGTTGTGATCCCACGTCGGGCGGCTGTCGTCGTAGAGGTAGTTATACCAGTCGAAGTTGGCCAGATAGACGTACTGCTGACGGCCGTTGCGCCTGTCGGTGATGACCCACGGACGCGCCGGATTCTCGGTCTTGTCGTTGCGCCGCTCCCAGAGCGCCTTGTAATCGGCTTCGGTGTAGGAGGTGTAGGGCGTGTTCTGAGTCGCCATCATGAAGAAGTCGGCAATCTTGGCCGAGTAGTAGCCGCGGGTTTCGTAATCGGTCGAGGTCGTGGGGCTGGACATGGAGAAATAACCGTTGTACGACACCTCGGCCTTTTCGTTGTACCGCCCGCTCTTGGTCGTAATCAGAATGACGCCGAACGCGCCGCGGGCACCGTAGATCGCGGCCGAGGAGGCGTCTTTGAGCACCGTGATCGACTCGATGTCGTTCGAGTTGATACGGTCGGGATAGGTTTCCACACCGTCGATCAGAATCAGCGGACTGCCTCCGTTGGGCGAAGTCGTACCGCGGATGTTGTACGACGCGCCGGCTCCGGGCTGCCCCGAAGAGAGAGTTACGTTGAGGTTGGGAATCACGCCCTGCAAGGCGCGGCCTACGTTCGACACGGGACGGTCTTTCAGCTCTTTCTGCGACACCGTGGCGACGGCTCCGGTCAGGTTGGCTTTCTTCTGCACGCCGTAACCGACCACCACCACTTCGTCGATGCTCTGCTGGGCGGAAGTCAGGACCACGTCGAAAAAGGTCCGGACGCCGACCGTCGTCTTGTAGGTGTCGAACCCGATGAACGACACTTCGAGCGCGGCCTTGTCCGAAAGGCTGAACGAGTCGAAAGCAAAGGTACCGCTCGCCCCGGAAGAGGTGCCCCGGACCGCTTCGCCGTCTTTGAGCAGGATGGTGGCACCTACGACGGGATTACCGGAAGCGTCCGCGACCTTGCCCGAAATTTTGCGGGGGGGGGAAACTTGCGCACCGCGGCGCGGCGTCAGGATCACCTTGTTCCGCTCGACGTTTACGAGAACGTCGGGAATACATTTCAACACGATCCGTTCGATGGGCCAGGCCTCCGCAGCGACGGAAACGACACGGGTCAGGTCGATGTCGGCGTTGTTATACGCGAACGAGTACTTCCCCTGCGCCTCGATCTGCCGCAGCAGTTCGGCGACAGTGACATTTTTCAGATGGATCGTCACGGGCGGGTTAGCGGCGGAAACGCCCCCGACGGACATAAACAGAAAAATGAATAAGGACATGATTTTTACAGGCAAACACCGCTTGTGCGGGGCGCTGCCATCGGATTGTCCAAAAAATTTCATAGTTTTGTAACGATTTAAAGTTCATCATTCGTAGTATTATCTACGATAAGGTCTAATTTTAAGTCATGGGGCGGATGGTAGGAACATCCGTCCCAATTTTTTAAGCTTGTCAGATCATCATAGGCAAATGGTTTTCAGGATTCGAGTTCGGGATTGCGTCATTCCGGGGCGAGAAAAACCGTCCCGCCGCGGATGTCGTAGCGTATCGGGGCGATCCGCGAGATCAGGCGCATCGCCTCCTCCAACGATTCGTATTCGATATGGAAAGAGAGTTTTGCCGAAAGGTCGATGTTCCCTTCGGAATGGAAATGTACGCCGTACCAGCGTTCCAGATTGACCAGTATGGCCGAGAGCGATTTGTTGGTGAAGACCAGGCGGCGGGACGTCCAGCTGCAATAATCGCAGGCGGAAACCTCGGAAACCGCAATCCGGCCGGTCTGCGTATCGAACAAGATCCGTTCGTCGGGCCGCAGCAGGATCGGACTTTTACGGTCCGGGGTCAGGACACGGACGCTGCCCGATTGAAGGATCGTTTCGGCATAGCGAGTACCGGCCCGGTGACGGGCGTCGAACTCCGTACCGAGGACCTCGACCTGCATGACCTCCATATCGACGACGAAGGGATGGGAGGCATCGTGCCTGACCTGAAAAAAGGCTTCGCCGTCGAGCCGGACCCGACGGATTCCGGCATCGAATGTTTCGGGATAGCTCAGACGACTGTCGCCGTTGAGCCAGACCCGCGTCCCGTCGGGAAGCGTGAACTCGCTCTTGCTGCCTCGGGCCGTGACCAGGCACACCGAAGGGGCGCGTTCATACCGCGAACGCAGGAACAGGTATTCCCCGCAGACGACGAGCGCCAGCAGGGCCGCAGCGGCCGCAAAACGCCGCAAGGATATGAACCGGCTCTTCTTTCCGGCCCGGTCCAGCATGTCGATCCGGTGGTGTATGTCGGGGAGTTTATGGCGGTAATCGCGTTCCGCAGGCCGGGCGAGCAATTCCTTCCAGGCCTGAAAAAGCGCTGCGTCCTTCGTTTCCCGGTCGGCCGGGGCGGTCATCCACCGTCGGAAACGGCGTTGGATCTCCTCCGGCATATCGCCGTGCAGAAAATCGCGGACGAGTCTGTTGATTTTGTCGGTCTTCATCGTTTGGGGTGCTGCTCATAATATAGAACGACGAAAGAACGGCGAACCCCCAGCCGGAAAGAACGATTTTCAGAAAAAAAGCGTGATCGAGGCAAGCAGGCGCCGCAGTTGGCCGAGTGCGGCGGTCATATGGTTTTCCACGGTCTTGACGCTGATCCGGAGCCGCTCGGCGATCTCCCGGTTCGAAAGACCCTCGTAACGGCTCATCCGGAAGATACGCCGCCGCTGATCGGGCATCTTGTCCACGGCGATGGAGATCAGCAGCGCCAGATCGTTCGTCTCCACCTGGCTGTCGAGCGTATCGTCGTGAAAATAGCGGACGGAGGACAACTGGGCCGATTCGTATTTCTCATGCACCAGCGAACGGTTGTAAATGTCGAAAATAGCGTTTTTCGTCATCGTAAAGAGGTAATTGGAAAAACGGGTCATCTGCGCGATCTCCTCTTTGCGTTCCCAGACTTTCAGCATGATGGACTGCATGACATCCTCCGCCTCCGTCCGGTTCTTCAACATCCAGAACGCCAGTTCCTCGACTTTCGGAGCATAATGCAGATAGAGCGCATCGAACGCCTCCCGATCCCCCTGCGCCAGCCGATCCAATATTTCCCGCTCCTGCTCCACTCAAAAAATGTTTTTACAAAGATACGAAATATTCTTGCCATATTTTTCTTCCTTTATCAACTCTCTAATGGTTACCCCTAAAACTTTTGCGATATCATCCAATACCGCCAATGTCGGTTGTTAACGATTACAACAATAAGCATTCACGGTGTTAAAACTTTTGCCTATTTTTCCCGCCAACTCCGTTTGAGAAATATCTTTCTCGATGAGTACCAATTTAATCCGATTAAGGTTTTGATTCATATATCCGGCTACTTCATTTTATAAATATAGTAAATCGCTCGCTATCTACATTACATTTTCAGCTAAAAACGGGACACAATCCCTAACACACAACTCAACTTAACTCAACCATATCTCCTAAACAAAATAAGATGCCAATAAAAAACTTAGCTTACCCCTATACAAACCCGCATAGAGATAAGCCAAGTTACTAATTATCACAGTCCCGTCAAACGATGGAGTTCACCCGCTCCTCTTGCTGCCATTCTGCAAGGGAAACAATTGCTTGGTATTGTTCTAGAGTCAAATCCGAACCTCATCATCCGAGCATTCATATTCCCAGGGCAATTCATAGACAGCACCTTCTTCTTGATAGCCCATATATGTGATATGAATCGGGAACCAGCCGCACATAATCCCCTTCCCGCAGGATTCTCAGAAGCTTCTCTGCGTCGTAGATCAGCAGCAGCGCCCCAGCCTTATACAGGGCAGTAACCACCTCAATAGCCAGCCCGACATTGGACGAATAACTGTTGGAGGTAACAATCATCCAGCCTTGCTAACGCTTGTTTGAGGCAAAGATATTCAAGCGAGAAAGTCCTAGTTCACCGTAGTGGTCCGTTGCAAACCGTATAAAATTCGCCGGACTGTCAATGCCGTACAGGGTCTCCACATCCACGAACTTCATCTGCTTATAATAGGCTACATCACGCAGCGTTTCCGGAACATTCTGCAAATCCTCATAAACACGTCCGCTGGCGCCCCGTTTTCGGTAGTAAGCCTCATACGCCTCTTGGCAATGCGGTAATAAGTGCAATACAGCCGGATGGTCATACACTCCAAAGGAGGCACGGAACGCCCGTGCACCGAGTCCTCCAATGCATTGATGGCCGTTTCCCGATTTCCACCTCAATTTTGGAATTCGGTACTATGCGGTTAAATTCCTTTTGTGCAATACGCCTATTCGTTGTTGATACGGTAGGTTGTGCGCCACGTAGTCATTGAATCCGTCTGGATTCGCAACAACGACATCAATCAGCCGTTGCAGATAGTCGAAGAGGCGGGTTAGGGTCTTCCTGCACCACGCATCATCTGGTTCCCCATCAACACACGCGGAGCGGTTCGTGATGATGAACCTGGTACGCTTCCGGTCCGTAACACGAAGCGACCGAGAATCCCCGTACCAGGTCGAAGCGACATGGAACCACCGCGTCTCCAGTGGGTTGAATGCAAGCCAATCCGCAAGGAACGCCTCCCGGCCGTCATATTCCCCCGAAGCAATCAACTCCCCGGCATCGCCCCACTCTTCTGGCGTAGGCCGCGACACCTCGATATAGAATCCCCGGTACTCATCGTCGCCCATCACGGCCAGTCGTTTGAATTGACACTGAATTTCAACCAGCCGTTCCAGAATATCGCCACCAACGACAATCTCCCATTGGCAGCTTTCGCCCAACGCCTCCAAATGCAAAGCGTTCAGACCAAACTCCTTCGCCAAATCGGCAAGAAACCTTCTATCTATGATCTTCCTCTTGTTTATTTCTGTATACTCATAAGATCTTTTCTACGTTCCTTTGGCAAAACAGTCCTATGGACTGCTTCCGATAATATGTACACATAAATGGCATTGCAAACACACGTTCGACTAGACTACAAAATGATCAGTTATGTCAATAGTGAAACCGCAGCCTTCATAACTCGATTGTCCCGATAAATGTATTCATCAAACAGATCCAATACCTCATTCATAGCATCTGTATCTTCATGCAAACTTAGTTTCTTGTAAATCTCAAGCAAAACATTTACAACCTCATCATCGACTAGAGATGCATCCTCAGTATCAAAATACCTCTGAGACGATATGAATCTATAACATAATACTGGGCTAGTCGAAATACATTTCTTCACATAACCAAGCTCAAAATGAACTTGCTGATACTTTTTTCCTAAATATACTGGGGTAATGCTACAATACCAATTGAAAGCCTCCGTCGGGAGAGAATCACAATGCATACAATAGGCATTAACAACTTTTTCCCGACTGTCAGATGCATAATGTTCAAGAATTTTCACACTCAAATCTCGGTACTCTACATGCTCATATGATTTCATTGCCGTCTCAACAAGTTTGGCAACAATCTCTTCATTGTTAATGGCTAGTATCTTCTCAAGCCGCCTTTCGCATTCTTCCGAAATAGGAGTCCCTTTCATACCGTAAAAGTATATCTGGACAAGCAATTCATGAGTTGAAGGATCGGGCTCAATACGGTCAATATAATTACAGACCACATCATTCCTATAATAAAAGCACCATTGGATCGCATTCACCTGGAGATATAAGGACTCTGGCCCCATACCTGACAAAAGAGATCTCACCAGAGGGAAATACAACTCTTCATCATAATAATCTTCCATGTTCAAATAATGGAGTGGTACTGTTTTGATATACTCATGCAGAAGAATATTATTATCGGCAAAGAATGTATAAACTATCGGTCTTCTCGAAGGAATCGCACACATGCGTACTAACAATTCTGCGGCACAACCTTGGTATGAATTAATTGCTTTTGTAAGCATGTCTGTAGCTCGCCTACTCATATCCCTCTTACCATCTTCCGCCGTAAACAAACTACTTTCTTCAGAAAAAGGAGAGATGGTCAAGGTTTTACAAAGCTCCATTATTTCCTCAATGCACTCATTCTCTTCCTTGATATAGTACTCAACAATCTGACTAAAAGTATAGGGATTTGCTTTAGCGAACTCTTCTGAAATGTATCGTTTTGATAAATTCCAAAGTGAATATGGATTGACTCCACCTGCTAAAAGCCCTTCTAAACCTGCAATCTTGTACATATCTTGAATATCCGCCATATCACTAATTTCAAGCACGAAATCGTAAAATCTGTCCGGATTAGAGGATACACACTTTTTAAATGCATCGGCATGCTCCCTCAAACTAATAGGACCTCGACCCTCACGCCACTTATACTCACCAAGTTTCAGAAATGAATTCAACCAGTTAGAAATTGGCCATCTTGCATATGTTTCATCACCTACAACGCCACCGCAAATATGTGCCACACCGACGGAATGATAATTTCTCTCCACCATATGTTTCTGTCCGAATCTGCGCAAAAGTTCTTGGTAGCATCTCCTCATCTCCGGAATCATATGATCCTCTGGCAATGTATTGCATATCAATTCCCATTTGTCTTGCCATAAATGGGGACACAAAAACTGACTCCACCGTCTTTCTGCATCGTATTTAAAATCAAATTCAGACTTATACGATAATAAAGCCCGCTGATACCTCTCAGCGTCATTTTCATTCAACGTCTCATACCATGCCCTGAGCATTTTCAGAAAGAAGAACTCAACATCTCCACGAAGATATATTCCGATCGTCGCATTATCCTCCAACAGGAGCCGAATCTGGTCATCATACTGTCTCGGAGCCTCAGCCATAGCTGCAAAAGCCACAGACAACGTTGTCTCATTATTTAATGACAGAAGTTCAAGGACAAATGAACGCCCCAAAGTATCAGATGCATAACGAATCATTAGATCCTCATACATTTTCAATATCTTTCCTACATAATTATTTTCTGTGTCAACCCGATAGAACTTTTCAGTTGTTGAAAACCCATAATAGCCACTTTGCGCTGTTTTTCGAACTGTCTCACAAATACAGCAATGCAGTATTCCGAGTAGTTCTTTGGGATATTCTACACAGAACTGCTTACATAACACATCTGCCAACTCATAACCGTCATGGCTGTTATATGGACTATCGGATACAAGATACTCCATAATCAACTCCTGCGTTTCTTTCAATGCAAACTCTTTATTGCTTTTAATCGCATCCTGAAGGAGATGGACGGTAAAAAAAACGTTTTGTGGTTTTGCCTCAGCATACGCCTTGAGAACACAGGGTTGGCTATAGTCGTTATGCTCTCGCACTACATATGCGACAGCGTATAATCTCGACTCTCGATCTTGTATTTGATTTATCATTCCATACACCGCCTCTGGATTATCAAAGACATAGCGAGACAAGCATGATATTATAGGGAAGAATTGTTCGTCATCTTTCTTAAGCTCAGGTATTATACCGTTCAGCATCTTCCGAATAGTCTGGAACCAATCCGGAGAATTTACTCCGCGGAGGAAATACACCAACAGCCGCCCATCCTTCTGACAAACATCAGCAACAAGAACCTTCTCTGCACGGGCCGGATTATTCACAAAAGCCAGCACAGACAATGTCAACAACTTCAAGTGAAGACGAATATCGGGATCCTCAAGAATACTGCGGGCTTCATCCACGAATTTGGCAGTATCATGACCTCGTTTGAAATCAAGGACTGCCTTGACCGTCGATCGTATCTCCAGGCCTTGAATCTCTTTTTTGAGATCAGCCGAGAACAGACCCCCGGTCTCAGAATAATGACGGGCAAGGGTATATTCATAGAAAGACTGATGAAAGAATGAGACAGCAGATCCATCACGCCGAATCAGACCATTACTTGCCAAATACTCATATGCACGTTTCTGACTGGAATCAGGAATAAACTGAGGATTCAGAGTCCCTGCAATTTGTATTGTTTCAACAATCTTATACATTAAATGCTCCCGCATTTCTACATCATGCCGTAGAGATGAGTCACAAATAACAGCATCCCAAAGAGCATCGTATAATTCAATCTGATTATTGAAGTTGATTTTAGACTTATTCCGCCGAAACAAGAGAGAAAATGAATCCAGCATTTGAACGGTCCTGAGCATCGTGGCCGTCACACGATCTATTTCCTGACCAAGACCATTCTCCAGTTTATTGAGAGCTATTGTCACCTCCTTCTCGGTTAGCTCTCCAATCTCAACAATTGTAGATCTATCCTTTAAACTGTTCAGGACAGAATCATACTCCAGATCATATTTACGGCACGAGACAACGGCTCTGACATTCGGCCAATCGTTTAATGAAGATAGTACCGCCATCATCATATTCAGATGCGTTCTATCATTCGTGAGGGATTGAGACAGCGCATCAATCTGGTCAACAATCAAAATCACCTTATCTGCTTCCGTGCTGTAATACGCCAATGTATCCTGCATATCGCTCAAAGAGACCGGGTTGCCATTATCATCAATAGCGTCGGACTTAACACACAAATACTTGATACCCTTCTCGGACAGTATGGCTATTAAATCTTTCAACACAGCGGATTTTCCGACTCCTGCATCACCCACCAGAAGACAGATATTCCCTTCGTTCTGAACAGGATCCTTGCTAATCCATTGCACAATCTCATCAACCTGGAGTCGAGATATATGCGAGTCTCTCACCCCATGCAACTCGGAAGAAACGGCATTGAAGCACATTTTTTGCCGCGAAGC
>UMHL01043690.1_pt1 | contig 19685 bp, 15 predicted proteins | sample 1965551 | NCBI WGS metagenome assembly UMHL01 (sample SAMEA4836100, study PRJEB28245) | human gut metagenome | biome: gut microbiome; material: fecal sample | place: Denmark | collected 2008 | reverse complement strand
CTCAAGAGGGAAAGACAGCTTATTTTGTTGTCAACCAGTAGTTTGCAGGAATTTCTGCTTTCTTCATTCTGGAAACGAAATGAAAAGATACCTTAAAATCCCATCAAATTTCTAATTTTCGTATGCCGTTTGCTTCTTGCGTAAAAAATCCTTAAAGTGTGAAAATCAGTGAATAGCCCGCTTTTTAGGAGAAAAAACACTATCTTTACAGCCTTAATTTTTCTAAACTCAAAGCGAACGAAAGAAAATTATACCACAATGACTATCACAATTAAAAAAGTCACTACGAAAAAAGAACTGAAGAAGTTCATTCGTTTTAATTACGAACTTTATAAAGATAATCCCTATTCCGTTCCCGATTTGTACGATGACATGCTGAATACCTTCAATCCCAAGAAGAATCCGGCATTTGAATTCTGCGAGGCAGAATATTTCCTGGCATACAAAGGCGAGGAGATAGTGGGGCGTGTGGCCGCCATCATCAACCACCGTGCAAATGACACCTGGAACAAGAAAGAAGTCCGTTTTGGCTGGCTGGACTTCATCGACGAAGAAGAAGTGTCTTCAGCCTTGCTGAAAGCCGTAGAGCAATGGGGAAAAGAAAAAGGTATGGAAGCCATTGTCGGTCCGTTGGGATTTACGGATATGGATGCCGAAGGAATGCTGGTTGAAGGATTCGACCAGTTGAGTACGATGGCCACCATCTATAATTATTCCTATTATCCGGAACACATGGAGCAGTTAGGCTTTGAGAAAGAAGCCGACTGGGTGGAATACAAACTGAGCGTGCCCCACCAGCTTCCGGACAAGTTTGTGCGCATCTCCGAAATCATTCTTCAGAAGTACAACCTGAAAATTAAGAAGCTCAAGCGGAGTGAAATCAAGAAGCAGAACTACGGGCAGAAAATTTTCGATTTGATTAACGAAGCCTATGCGCCTCTTTACGGATATTCGCAGATGACGCAGGGACAGATTAACCAATATATAAAGATGTATCTGCCGCTCATCGACCTGCGCATGGTGTCGTTGGTAGAAGATGCGGAAGGCAACCTGGTGGCAGTGGGAATCGCCATGCCGTCCTTGTCGAAAGCCTTGCAGAAAGCCAAGGGAAAGATGCTTCCTTTCGGCTGGTACCACCTGTTGAAGGCCCTGTTCATCAAGCGTCCGCGTGTGCTCGATTTGCTGCTGGTAGGAGTGAAGCCCGAATACCAGAGTAAGGGAGTCAATGCCCTCCTGTTCTACGACCTCGTGCCCATTTTCCAGCAGATGGGATTTGAGTATGGAGAAAGTAATCCGGAGCTTGAGCTCAACAAGAAAGTACAGGCACAGTGGAGCGCATTTGAATCTGTGCAACACAAACGCCGCCGTGCTTATAAGAAAATGATTTAAAAAAACAGAGGGGGAATAGATATGGAAGAACTCAATGAACAAACCGTTTCCTCTGTAGCTTATACCGAAGAGAACATTCGTCACCTGAGCGACATGGAGCACGTACGTACCCGTCCGGGTATGTACATCGGTCGCCTGGGCGACGGTTCGCAGGTGGAAGACGGAATTTATGTGCTGTTGAAAGAAGTCGTCGACAACAGTATCGACGAGTTCAAGATGGGAGCCGGAAAACGCATTGAAATCCAGATGGAAGACAACCTGCGGGTGTCCGTGCGCGACTATGGACGAGGCATTCCTTTGGGAAGTCTGGTCGATGCCGTTTCCATGCTGAACACCGGAGGTAAATACGATACCAAGGCCTTTAAGAAAAGTGTCGGTCTGAACGGAGTGGGAGCCAAGGCAGTCAATGCATTGAGCAGCCGTTTCGTGGCCTGGAGTGCCCGCGACGGACAGATGCGCAAGGCCGTGTTCGAACGTGGAGAACTGGTCAGCGACGAGACCTGCGCTACCGACGAAGAAAACGGAACCTGCATCTTCTTTGAGCCCGACGATACCCTGTTCCAGAACTACCACTTCCGTCCGGAGTTCATTGAGACCATGCTCCGCAACTATACCTATTTAAATACGGGTCTTTCCATCTATTATAACGGTCACCGTATTGTGAGCCGTAACGGACTGGAAGACCTGCTGAACGACAACATGACTGCGCCGGGACTGTACCCCATTGTGCACCTGACGGGCGAAGACATTGAGATAGCCTTTACCCACAGTGCGCAGTATGGCGAGGAATACTATTCTTTTGTCAACGGTCAGCACACCACGCAGGGAGGAACCCACCAGAGCGCGTTCAAGGAACACATTGCCCGTGCCATCAAGGAGTTCTACGGAAAGAACCTGGAGTTTCAGGACATCCGTAACGGACTGGTGGCTGCCATTGCCATCAACGTAATTGAACCTACGTTTGAGAGCCAGACCAAAATCAAGTTGGGTTCATTGTCCATGGCACCGGAGAAAGATTCCGAAGGCAACCCCTATCCTTTGTCGGGCGTCAGCGTCAACAAGTTTGTGGGCGACTTCGTAAAAGAGCAGGTAGACAACTACCTCCACAAGCATCCCGATGTGGCCGAAGTCCTGCTGCAGAAAATCCAGGAATCCGAAAAAGAACGTAAGGCCATTGCCGGCGTCACAAAGATAGCCCGTGAGCGTGCCAAGAAAGCTAACTTGCACAACCGTAAGTTGCGTGACTGCCGCATCCACCTGAACGATCAGAAAGGCGGAAAGAAAGAAGAAGACGACCCCCGCTTGGAAAGTTCCATCTTCATCACCGAGGGAGACTCCGCCAGCGGTTCCATCACGAAAAGCCGCGATGTCAATACGCAGGCCGTGTTCAGTTTGCGCGGTAAGCCGCTGAATTCTTTCGGACTCACCAAGAAGGTAGTCTACGAGAACGAAGAGTTCAACCTCCTGCAGGCTGCCCTGAACATTGAAGAAGGGCTCGACGGACTCCGATATAATAAGGTAATCGTGGCCACCGATGCCGATGTGGACGGTATGCACATCCGCCTGCTGATGATTACCTTCTTCCTCCAGTTCTTCCCCGACCTGATAAAGAAAGGTCATGTGTACATCCTGCAGACCCCCCTGTTCCGCGTGCGTAACCGCAAGAAAGGGGTGTACGAAACCATCTACTGCTATTCGGAAGAAGAGCGCGTGGCTGCCATCGAAAAGCTGAGCCCCAACCCGGAAATCACCCGATTCAAAGGATTGGGAGAAATCTCGCCCGACGAGTTCCGCCATTTCATTGGCAAGGACATACGTCTGGAGCAGGTCACCCTTCGCAAGACCGACGCCGTGAAGGAACTGCTGGAGTTCTACATGGGAAAGAACACCATGGAGCGCCAGAACTTCATCATCGACAACCTGGTGGTAGAGGAAGACCTGATTAAGAATGAGGAATGAAGAATTAATAATTAAAAACTGCCAGTCATCAGTGATGAAAAGAGCGATATTTCCGGGCACATTCGACCCGTTTACTATCGGGCACTATTCCGTGGTGAAGCGTGCCCTGACCTTTATGGATGAAATCATTATCGGTATCGGGATAAACGACAAAAAGAAAACGTGGTTTCCCACCGAAAAGCGTGTAGAGATGATTCGCAAGCTTTATGCCGACGAGCCACGTATCAAGGTCGAGGCATACGACAACCTTACCGTTGATTTTGCCCGCGAGCACGAGGCCGGGTTCATTATCCGTGGCATCCGTACCGTACACGACTTTGAATACGAAGAAACCATTGCCGACATCAACCGCAAGCTGGCCGGCGTAGAAACCATCCTGCTCTTTACCGAGCCCGAACTGACCTCCATCAGTTCCACCATCGTCCGTGAACTCCTGCAGTATGGCAAGGATGTATCCGACTTTCTGCCCGAAGGCATGGAAGTGGAATAAAATGAAAGAATGCACATGAAAATCAGAAAATACGTATTTGCTTTATTGGCAGGATGTGCGGCATGGACTGCCCTGCCTGCCCAGAACAAGCTGCTCGATTCGCCTTCGCGCAAACTGCAGCTGGCCGAGTTCGCCATCTCCAATCTCTATGTAGATAAGGTAGACGAAGACAAACTGGTGGAAACCGCCATTGTCAGCATGCTGGAAGAGCTCGACCCGCACTCCACCTATTCCGATCCGGAAGAAGTGAAGCGGCTTAACGAACCCCTTCAGGGAAATTTCGACGGCATCGGTATCCAGTTTAATATGGCCACCGATACCCTCTTTGTCATCCAGCCCGTATCGGGAGGACCTTCCGAGAAAGTCGGCATCCTGGCCGGCGACCGCATCATCGAAGTGAACGACACGGTCATTGCCGGTGTGAAGATGAACACCGACGAAGTGATGCGCCGCTTGCGCGGACCGAAAGGTTCCACGGTGACGGTAAAAGTGCTGCGTGCCGGTGTGAAAGAGTTGCTGCCCTTCACCATCAAGCGCGACAAGATTCCCGTGTACAGCCTCGACGCTTCGTACATGGTAGAAGGAAAAATCGGCTACATCCGTGTGAACCGCTTTGCCGCTACCACCGGACAAGAATTTACCGATGCCCTCCACAAGTTGCAGAAACAAGGCATGAAAGACCTGATTCTCGATTTGCAAGGCAACGGAGGCGGTTACCTGAATGCCGCTATCAGCCTGTGCGACCAGATTTTGGGTAAGAAAGAACTTATCGTCTATACCGAAGGCCGCCGCAACCCCCGTTCGGAATTTGAAGCCAAGGGTGACGGCGATTTCCAGAAAGGCCGTCTGGTGGTGCTCGTCGATGAATTCTCGGCTTCCGCCAGTGAGATTGTCACCGGAGCCATTCAGGACTGGGACAGAGGTATCGTAGTAGGCCGCCGTACCTTCGGAAAAGGACTCGTGCAGCGCCCTATCGATTTGCCCGACGGTTCCATGATCCGTCTGACCATCGCCCGTTACTACACCCCTTCGGGCCGCTGTATCCAGAAACCTTACGAAAGCATCGAACAATATAATAAGGACTTAATAGACCGTTACAACCGGGGCGAGATGATGAGTGCCGACAGCATCCACTTCCCCGACTCGCTCAAGGCCAAGACCCTGAAGTTAGGACGTACAGTGTACGGTGGCGGAGGCATCATGCCTGACTATTTTGTGCCCATCGATACCACGATGTACACCGACTATTATCTGTCATTGCGCGACAAGGGCGCCATGGTACAGCTGAACATCAAGCTGATTGACCGCCACCGGAAAGAATGGCTCCAGCAGTACAAGACGTTCGACCGCTTCAACCGCGAGTTCGAGGTGAGCCAGGCCATGCTCGACGAGCTGGTGGCACAAGGCACCTCCATGGGCATCACCTACAACGAGGCACAGTTCCGCACGGCACTTCCGCTGGTCAAGACCCAGCTGAAAGCCCTGCTGGCCCGCGACATCTGGGACATGAACGAATACTTCCAGGTGATTAACACGCTGAACGACAGCATGAAAAAGGCCATCGAACTGCTGCGCGAGCCCGGCATGAATTTCCCCAAAAGATAGGCTTCGGAAAACGTACTTACGTTTGATTTAAAACGTAAGTGCGTTTCAAGTAAAACGCAAGTACGTTTTCCCTAAAACGCAAGTGCGTTTGAATTAAAACTCTTCGGCGTTTTGATTCAAACGCCCTTGCGTTTTTTTTACGTGTGGCTCACGGCCTCCGATTACAGAATTTTTTCCATAATCTGTTGTGTTATCTCAATAAATCTTCTAATTTTGCATCATGATTTGGACCTTCGAGTGCGAATTTATAGTTCTAACAATTAAATAATTTAAATTCAATCATTTATGTGGTTAAGTAATTCATCTATTGGAAGGAAAGTGGTGATGAGTGTTACTGGTATCGCCCTTGTCCTGTTTCTGACATTTCACATGGCGATGAACCTTGTTGCATTGTTCTCGGGCGAGGCGTACAACATGGTTTGTGAGTTCCTCGGTGCCAACTGGTATGCGCTGGTAGCTACTGTCGGACTGGCTGCCCTGTTTGTAATTCACATCATCTACGCTTTCTGGCTGACGATGCAGAACCGTGCAGCTCGCGGTCACGAACGCTATGCAGTGACAGCAAAACCGAAAAACGTGGAATGGGCATCTCAGAACATGCTGGTACTGGGTATCATTGTAATCCTGGGTCTGGCTCTTCACTTCGTTAACTTCTGGTACAAAATGCAGTTCGCTGAAATCATCGGCAACCCGATGATGGGTGGTCTTCATGCAGCCGACGGTTATGGCTACATCATGCAGACATTCTCTAATCCGGTGTTCTTCGTGTTGTATATCATCTGGCTGATTGCCTTGTGGTTCCACCTGACTCACGGATTCTGGAGCTCTATGCAGACTTTGGGTTGGAACAACACCATCTGGATTAACCGTTGGAAATGCATCTCTAACATCTATTCTACCATCATCGTACTTGGCTTCATGCTGGTAGCCGTTGTGTTCTTCCTGAAAAACATGATGGGTTGCGGTGCTTGCTAATTTAAGTGTAACTGATTAAATTGAAAAAACATTATGACTAAGATAATCGATTCTAAGATTCCTGAAGGCCCGATAGCTGAGAAATGGACCAATTATAAAGCTCACCAGAAACTGGTGAACCCGGCTAACAAACGTCGTCTGGACATCATCGTGGTAGGTACAGGTCTGGCAGGTGCTTCTGCAGCTGCTTCTCTGGGTGAAATGGGATTCCGTGTGTTCAACTTCTGTATCCAGGACTCTCCTCGCCGTGCACACTCTATCGCTGCACAGGGTGGTATCAACGCTGCCAAGAACTACCAGAACGACGGTGACTCTATCTATCGTCTGTTCTACGATACAGTGAAAGGTGGTGACTACCGTGCTCGTGAAGCTAACGTTTACCGTCTGGCTGAAGTATCAAACAACATCATCGACCAGTGCGTGGCACAGGGTGTTCCTTTCGCTCGTGAATACGGTGGTACACTGGCTAACCGTTCATTCGGTGGTGCACAGGTATCTCGTACATTCTACGCTAAAGGTCAGACAGGTCAGCAGCTGTTGCTGGGTGCTTACTCTGCATTGAGCCGTCAGGTAGGTGCCGGTACTGTAAAACTGTACACTCGTTACGAAATGCTCGACGTAGTATTGGTTGACGGTCGTGCACGTGGTATCATCGCCAAGAACCTGGTAACCGGTAAGTTGGAACGCTTCGCTGCTCACGCAGTAGTTATCGCAACCGGTGGTTACGGAAACACTTACTTCCTGTCAACTAACGCCATGGCATGTAACGTAACTGCTGCCATGTCTTGCTACCGTAAGGGAGCTATGTTCGCTAACCCGGCTTACGTACAGATTCACCCGACTTGTATTCCGGTACACGGTGACAAGCAGTCTAAGCTGACTTTGATGTCAGAATCTCTGCGTAACGACGGTCGTATCTGGGTTCCGAAGAAACTGGAAGATGCCAAAGCATTGCAGGCTGGAACAAAGAAAGGTAGCGATATTCCTGAAGAAGACCGTGACTACTACCTGGAACGCCGTTATCCGGCATTCGGTAACCTGGTTCCGCGTGACGTGGCTTCACGTGCCGCTAAAGAACGTTGCGACCACGGTTTCGGTGTAAACAACACAGGTCTGGCCGTATTCCTTGACTTCTCTGAAAGTATCGAACGTCTGGGCTTGGACGTAGTTCGCCAGCGTTACGGTAACTTGTTCGATATGTACGAAGAAATCACCGACGTAAATCCGGGCGAACTGGCTCGCGAAATCAACGGTGTGAAATACTACAACCCGATGATGATTTATCCGGCTATCCACTACACAATGGGTGGTATCTGGGTAGACTACGAACTCCAGACTTCTATCAAGGGTCTGTTCGCTATCGGTGAATGTAACTTCTCTGACCACGGAGCTAACCGTCTGGGTGCTTCTGCATTGATGCAGGGTCTGGCCGACGGATACTTCGTATTGCCTTACACTATCCAGAACTACCTGGCCGACCAGATTACTGTTCCTCGCTTCTCTACTGACCTGCCTGAATTTGCAGAAGCAGAAAAGGCTGTTCAGGACAAGATTGACCACCTGATGAACATCAAGGGTAAGAAGTCTGTAGACTCTATCCACAAGGAACTGGGTCGCGTAATGTGGGAATACGTAGGTATGGGCCGTACAGCTGAAGGTTTGAAGACCGGTCTGGCTAAACTGAAAGACATCCGTAAGGAATTCGAAACAGAACTGTTCATCCCGGGTTCTAAGGAAGGTTTGAACGTAGAGCTGGATAAGGCTTTCCGTCTGAACGACTTCATCACAATGGGCGAGTTGATTGCTTACGATGCATTGAACCGTAACGAATCTTGCGGTGGTCACTTCCGTGAAGAATACCAGACAGAAGAAGGTGAAGCAAAACGTGATGACGAAAACTTCTTCTATGTAGCTTGCTGGGAATACCAGGGAAGCGACGACAAGGCTCCGGTATTGTACAAAGAACCGCTGGTTTACGAAGCTATCAAGGTACAGACTCGTAACTACAAGAGCTAATCAGTGAAGTTAAACAATTAAAGAATCTAAGTAAAATGGATAAAAATATATCATTTACGCTGAAAGTTTGGCGTCAGAACGGACCTAAGGAAAAAGGTCATTTCGATACATTCCAGATGAAGGACATTCCGGGCGATACTTCCTTCCTGGAAATGCTGGATATCTTGAACGAACAGTTGATTGAAGAAGGAAAAGAACCGGTAGTGTTCGACCACGACTGTCGTGAAGGTATCTGCGGTATGTGTTCTTTGTACATCAACGGACATCCGCACGGACCTGCTACAGGTGCTACTACCTGCCAGATCTACATGCGTCGTTTCAAAGACGGTGATGTAATCACTGTAGAACCGTGGCGTTCAGCCGGATTCCCGGTTATCAAGGACTTGATGGTAGACCGTACTGCTTACGACAAGATTATGCAGGCAGGTGGTTTCATCAGCGTACGTACAGGTGCTCCTCAGGATGCCAACGCTATCCTGATTCCGAAACCGGTAGCTGACGAAGCAATGGATGCCGCTTCTTGTATCGGTTGTGGTGCCTGTGTAGCTGCTTGTAAGAACGGTTCAGCCATGCTGTTCGTTTCTGCCAAGGTAAGCCAGTTGAACCTGTTGCCTCAGGGAAAACCGGAAGCATTGCGCCGTGCAAAGGCCATGATTGCCAAGATGGACGAACTGGGTTTCGGTAACTGTACCAACACCCGTGCTTGTGAAGCAGAATGTCCGAAATGCGTTTCAATCAGCAACATCGCTCGTTTGAACCGCGACTTCATCAAAGCAAAACTGAAAGACTAATATTACTGGATTTTTCCAGATAAATAAAGATTCGCCTCGAAGCACGCGCTGTTTCGGGGCGAATTCTTTTTGTCTTTTAAAAACTTTTAAAAAGCTGAAAATCAAGGGCTGGATGTTTGCACAGAATAAGTGTTATTCTTACATTTGTCACGTGATTTTTTTCATAGTATTAGATTTAAGGTTAACAAGGTTGGGAGAAAGCGTTCTCCCATTTTTTATGCCTTTTTTGTTGTTCAAAAAGAAAATTGCTATTTTAGCTGGAAAGTTTTTAGGAGATAAAAAAAGAGGGGGACATTATGAAGCGTTTCGCTATATTGGTTTTATACAATTTATTGGCCTTTTCCATTTATGCAGGTGTCATACCTTTTCAGGGCTTACGCGAAAGGATTGCACGCGACCCGGAGGGATCTTTGCTGCTGCTGGACAGTCTTGAAGAAAAGGGCACCATACCCCAATATGGCATTGATTACCTCCGCGCCTTGTCCTATCGTACACAGTCCAGGTATTACATGTGCATGCACTATGCTACCCACGCATTGAACAATCCGGAAATACAGCGCGATTCCGTGCTTACTTCATACACTTATATGCTTTTGGCCGAATCTTCGGTCGCCTCCTTCCAGCTTGCCGAGGCGGTCGACATGATTACAAAGGGTAAGGAATACGCAGAGAAGGCCAATGACCAGCTTTTAAGGGCCAATATGCTGCAAATGGAAGGCGGGCTATACCGTAACATGGGCGTACTGAATAAAAGCTATGAATGCCTTCAGGAGGCCGTTTCCCTACTTTCGGACATATCCAACGCTGAGGCGAAGTTTCTGTTGTCACATTGCATGGGTTACCTCATGGGCTATTATATCAGCGACAGGAAGCCCCAAAAGGCTTGGAATGTGGGATTGCAGCGCGAAAAACTGCTGTGTTCTCTTGAATCGCGGACCGATGTAGATGTTCATGTGCTCGATCGTCACAAAGGCTTTTTCTATAGTAAGATGGCCTATTTGTCTTATCAGGTAAAGAAGCCGCAAATGGCAAAGAAATATGCCGATATGTTTTACTCTACTGTCTTTTCAACTACCTCAATGGGACAGCTTGAGATAAACGATTTCTTGCTGGAGAGTGGCGATTACCATTCCGTATTGGTGCATAGCAAGGCCTATTTTTCCGAGTTGGATGCGAGCGACTCACTGAACGTCATTTATCTCCGCACGCTTTATCAGAGTGGAAAAGCCTACAGCGCATTAGGCAAGTACAGCGATGCATATAACGCCATGATGCAGGCGTATGACATCCGTAACAAGATGCGTGTAAACATGGAGCGTAACCAGATTTTCGACCTTACAGACGTGACAGATGCTGTATCGCGTGAGTACGAACTGGAGAAAGCCGCTTACCGGGTGCAGATGCAACATCGCATCATTATCGGACTGGTGGGCATTATGGCGTTTTTGCTGCTGCTGTTTGGAGGACTTTGGCGGGCGCTGAGCGTTATCAAAAGAAAGAACAGCAAGATGGCTGAACTGATTTTAGAGCTGGATGACCAACGCAATAAACTGATGCCTAAATACTCCTTCCCGCAGTTGGAAATGACAGCAGATGCCGGTGAAAAGAAACTTCCGCAAGAAGTGGATACAGCTGCCGAGGGCGATACTGATACAGACACATCCGGCGCGACCGTTCCTGAAAATGAAAGCCTGTTTCTGAAGTTCGACCAGCAGGTAAAGGAGCAGAAACTCTATTTGAATTATAAGTTGACGCGCGATGATTATGCACATCTGATGGGAGTAGACCGCAACCGTTTTGCCAGCATCTTGAAGCTCTTTACTGCAGGCGGAAATTTAAGCTGTTATCTGAACGACCTTCGTCTGGAATATTCAGTCAGCTTGTTCCGCAACCATCCGGACTGGCCCATCAGCAAGGTGGCAACGGAGAGTGCCCTGCCTAGTTCTTCTACTTTTTATCGTTTGTTTAAGGATAAATACGGCATCAGTCCCAACAGTTTCCGGAAGACTTTTTTGAAGAAAAAATAATTTTTCTCTTTGTCAGAACCCCCTCAGGATGGCTTTCCTGAGGGGGTTCTGACAAAATAGGAACTTTTCTGATAAATTGGGAAAACATTTTTTTTTGGAGTTTACCTTGATTATTTAGCTTTGTAGAAAAACAAAAATATGCAAAGATAAAAGAAATAGTACTATGAAAAGAACTTCAGTATGGATATTGTTTCTGTTTGTCTGTATATCGGTTTCTGCCCAGAAAATAGCCGTGAAGACAAACCTGCTTTACGATGTGACCACTACGCTCAATCTTGGCGCAGAGTTTCGTGTGGCTCCGAAGTGGACAATTGATTTGTCGGGTAATTATAATCCCTTTAATTTAGGTGATGACCGCAAGATGAAGCACTGGCTGGTGCAGCCTGAAGCACGCTATTGGTTCTGTGAAGCTTTCAACGGCCATTTCCTGGCACTTCATGCGCTGGGCGGTCAGTTTAATGTGGCTAATATGGATCTGGGCATTTTCCCTTCTTTTAAGAATTACCGTTACCAGGGTAATATGTATGGTGCCGGCATTGGCTACGGTTACCAGTTCGTGCTGTCCAAGCACTGGAACCTGGGACTTGAAATCGGGGCCGGCTGGATACGCGCCGACTATGACAAATACGACTGCCCGCATTGCGGTGAATGGCGCGGCAGCGACAAGAAAGACTATTTCGGTTTGACCAAGGCCGCCATATCCTTGATTTACGTAATTAAATGATGGAGGAACGTACGATGAAAAAATATATTATCTCTCTCGCATTTGTACTGGCAGCCGGCATTCCCGTATTCGGCCAGACTTCTTATCTGAGTGAAATAAAGATTGTGAACCGTGAGGTGGTGAAGACGGGCGACCGTCAGGCCAACGTGAAGATGACGGTGAGCCTGGACGATCTGGATATGAAGAACCAGCATTCGCTGCGCGTGGTGCCCGTGATTCTCTCTGCCGACGGCAGTCAGCAGCAGGAACTTCCTTCTTTCGTCATCAACGGAAAGGTGCGCGACAAGGTGCAGCAACGTACCGAAGCCTTTGAAGATACGGACCTTAATCCGGATGCCGTGGTGAAGGTACGCCGTAAGAATGGTACGGCCCAGACGCTCGACTATGACGCCTCTGTTCCTTTCAAACGCTGGATGATTGGAGGTGACCTTCGTCTTCGTGCCTACGTGACGGGTTGTGCGCTTTGCGACGAAGGTGACGAAAATACCTCTACAGGCGATATTTTCCCGCCGATGAATCCGGCTTACTATTCTCCTTTTATCCAACCGAAGGAAGAGGTGGTGAAACGCCGTTCCGAAACCCGCAGTGCCCGCTTGCAGTTCCGTCAGGACAGCCACCGCATCGACCCGAAGTTCAAGAACAACGCAGCTGAACTGGATACGGTCCGCAACTCCATTACGCTGGTAAAAGACAACAATGATCTTACCATAACCGGTATTTACGTAACTGGTTACGCTTCACCGGAAGGTACTTTCGATTATAACATGAAATTGTCTGAACGTCGTGCGAAAGCCTTTACAGAATACATGAAGGATGACTTGAAAGGAGTAGATCCGAAGCTCTATCATGTAGACTGGAAGGGTGAAGACTGGGAAGGCTTGCGCGAAGAAGTGGTGAAGCACCCCAAACTGCTGAAAATTGATGAAGTGCTGAATATTATTGACAATTGTGGTGACGACAAGGATGCCTGCGAAGAACAAATCAAGGCATTAGTTCCGCCCGAAATCTACCAGCGTTTGCTGAACGAGATGTACGGTCCGGTTCGTCGCAACGAATACCGTATAGAATATAACGTACGTCATTTTGATCTGGCAGAAGGAAAGGAAATGATCAAGACCCGCCCGGACCTGATGAGCGTAAGTGAAATACAGAAAGTGGCTGATAGCTATGGCAAGGGCAGTCCGGAATACATTGATTGTCTGGTGCGCGGAGCTAAAGCTTATCCAAACGATGTAACGGCGGTGAACAATGCCGCATTGGCACTGATAGAGGCTAACCGTACGGACGAAGCTATCCGCCTGTTGGAAAACGCACCGGCAGAAGGAGAGTTGCTTAATATGAAGGGAGTAGCTTATGCTAAAGCCGGTCAGTATGACAAGGCTTCACAGGCATTCTCAGAAGCACAGACTAAAGGATACAGCCAGGCAGGGGAAAACCTTACGCTGCTGAAGCAGTATGTGGAATACATGGCTGAATAAATAATAAAGAAATAAATGAGATTGAAATAAAAATGATGTTTAATGAAAATTTTAGTTTACTATGAAACTGACTAAGAGTTTATTTTTGGCATTTGCGGGCTTGGGTTTGTTCGCATGCTCTAATGAAGATGTAACTACTGGTGTTGATAACAGTGGTAATAATAGTATTGTGATTAAATTAGATGGCTTGACAGCTAGTCGTAGTGTTGGAAATCCTGTTAATGATGATGGCAATAATAAAGTAGCTACCACATTAAATGATGTGGCAATTGTCTTGTCAGATGGCTCTACTATCTATGGAGTAAATACATTGAAGAGCACAGATGGAGAAGATTGGAATCAGCTGACAACTTCTACAACCGGTTATATTATTCATGAAGTATCTTCTCATGTTAGAGAGGTTCATGTAATTGGTAACTATGCAGAAAATAGTACTCTTAAAGCCTGGGTAGAGGGGACTCCAACTTCAAGTAATGTTTCTACGATGAAAGCATTGGTTGTACAAGCCAATACACAGCAAGATTTTACGAAAGTAACATTGTTTGGAGAGGATGTAGCATTGGCTACAGTCGGTGGTGATAATCAGGAGGCACCTACTCATGAAAATGGAACAACACATACCATGTTGCAGGCAGAGGTTAATTTGAAGCATCTGGTATCTCGTATTGAAATTGGTAATATTCAATGTGAGGATTTAGGTACAATGTACAAACAATTGACTTTGAAGTATATCGGTCTGTTGAATTATTATAATCAGATTCATTTGGATGGTACTACTCCGGAGGTGGCTATGACATTGGATAATGTATTGGAACCGACAGATGCAAATCAATCTCCTGAGGAAGGATATTATTCATGGAGTAATAGTGCTACTAATGCACTTTATGCATGGGCATGGGATAAGATAGAAGCTGGTGCTGTAATAAATAATAAGGGTACACAATGGAATCCTACCCTTGGTGAAGGAACAGGTAAATTTGTTTATCAGTTCATTCCTGATAATGTTGATAGCAAGAATTTCAATGTGAAACTGTATTTGGATGCTGTAGAAAACAATACAGGTAGTGCTGTGTCTGCTTTCCATACTGTAACTGCAAAATTTGAAGGTGGCAGTGCAATTTCTGAAGATCCGGGTAAGATTTATAAGGTTAACTTTAAATTTGGTGAAGAAAACATTGGTCCGTGGAATCCGTCAGAAGTTATTTGTGTGAAAGTAACAGTAAGTGTTGAAGACTGGACAATCCAAACAGTAACTCCGACATTTGAATAATCAGACTAAGAAGGTTCTTAAGACATAAAACAGTGCGGGAGATGGAATTCTCCCGGCTGTTTTACTTAATTCTTTTCAGAAACATACAGTAACCATACTAAAAAAACACTTCAATGAAATATCTTCAACGTATTATGTTCACTCTGTTTGTTTTCGTCCTAACAAACAGTTGTATCAAAGAAGACTTTGATGATTGTAACAATGTGACCATTTACTTTCAATATCTAGCGGATGGCGATAAGGACGTATTATACCAGTATATGAGTAAAGTCGACCTGTATGTTTTTGACGAAAATGGACATATATTAGGGGTCGGCTCGTATAATCAGGACGAATTAACCAATTTCAAGGCTGTTCCATCTTTTAAATTAAAACCAGGACATCGTTATAAGGTGGTGGCAGTAGGTAATCCTTATGATCACACAGAGGTGGTAAATTATGCTACCGAAACAGACTTTGCAAATATTTATCTTCAGAATCCGGCTTGGAGCGATCCGGATGTACCTGTAACCAATCATGATTACAATTACTTGGGCGAAAAAGAGTTTGTGATGCCTAATCAGGAAGGAGTGATGTATCGTGATACGGTGACTCTTTATAGTTCCCATGTGAAAGTAGATGTAGAAATTCATGGACTTCCTGCCCCTGATGCTTCACGTCAGGATGCTGGAATTCCCTATCAGTTGAGTTTTGAAAACTCAAATGCACAGACATCCTTTGAAAATGAAGTTAACTTAAGCGAAAAGGGTACTATTTATCCTGAGCTGATCTATGATAATGAAAACCAGTGCTATCGCACACAAAATCTTGCTCTTTTCCGTATGGATGATAGGACGGGAGAATTGAACTCTGATTATTGTGAGCATATTTTAGTACTTTCTGATAAATCTACAGGTAGAGAGCTTGCTCGCGGTAGTCTTTATAATTATTTGATGCGTAATGCAGATATTATAGATGTGACAAAACAGGAAGCATTCTTACCTATATCTCTTGAATTTAATGATCTGGAAGTAACAATCAAAGTGCCTGATTGGTACATTCAGGATGTAACACCAGGATGGGAATGATTAAAATGGCAGGCGTATGAAGAAAATGATTTTTTATTTGGGTTTATTAGTGGCAAGCTTTTCTTCCTGCATTAAAGATACTGATATGAGTAGTACTTCTTGTGCAGAAACTCAAGTGCAGCTTGTCATTGGGAATAATACTTCCCGTGCAGGAGGAGATGCTTCTCCTGATCCGATAGATCGTTTGCATGTGTATGTATTTAAAGCAAATGAGTGTGTAGGATATTTATTTCGTGAAAATTTGAATACGAGTGATGTAATATCTTTGCCTATGCCACTTGACCGAAAAAAAGTTAATGTTGGAGAGAATGTTTACTTTTACGTATTGGCAAATGACCTTCCTGAGTGGAATCTGGATGAAAATACTTCGCGGCAAGAGTTGGATGGAATGTCTTTTGCTCGCTGGGAGGATACTACTGTTCCGGATATAGCTCCTATGGTAAATAATGATAATGCAGACGGTAAAGGTGGTTATCAAACGGCCGTTAGGTTGACAGGTGAAAATTGGCAGAATGTAAATGTAAAAGTTCAGCCTATTGTAGGACGTTTGCGTTTGTTTTTTAAGAAAGAAGGGAATGGTGATATTATTATAAATAAGGCTGTTGTATATCACCGTCCGGATAATTATTTGCTTTTTACTCCTCTTTCTGTTAGCGCTGTGACCTTTATCAAAAATGACGAGAGTGTCGTAGATAATTTTGTTAGTAATAAAGATCTTAAATCTACTGATGATTATGAGCTTATAGGACAAACCTACTTGGCTCCTAATGCTTATGGCTCGTCAAATCCAGATAACTATGTTCCTGCTTATGGTACTTCAGGTGATATTGATAAAGCATATCGATTGTATATTGAATATACAGTCGGAGGTAATTTGAAGAAAAAAGATGTGTATTTGCCTCAAGTTCTGCGGAATAGAAGTATTGATGTGCAGGGAATTTTGAAATCTGGTAGCTTGAGTTTAGCTGTTGTTGTGGGAGATTGGGAAGATGGCCCTTCTTTTGATATGAGTTACGGTGACGAGTTTGATGGTAATTTAGTTTTAGAATCTAAGAATCCAATTGTAGGTGAAAAATCTCAGAATACGGATGCTTACGCTGTAGTTTATGGTGATGCTGCGGATACACGTCATGATTTGACTTTCCAATTAAAGATTACAAAACCTATTGGAGCAATTTGGACTGCGAATGTAACTAATGGGGCAGATTTTGAAGTTGTAAAATCTGATGGTACTCCTGCTAGTGGAAGTGTTGACGGGAAGCCTGTATCCATTTCATTGCGTTCTAAATCAGGATATGTGCCTGGTGAGGTGAACGAAACAGAGTTATATGTTACGTTGATAAATAATAATAATGAAAATAAGGGGGAACAACTTGTTAATCCTGACTTAATTCATCCTGGAACTACAACTAGAATTCGTGTTCGTCAGATTTCTTTAGATGAATGGAATCAGCTTCAGGTAAACCCTTAACCTTACTTATTTAAAAAAACAAGCGTATGAAAAGGAATAATCTTCTATATAATCTGGTGATGTCTGTATGTGCCCTAGCCGTATGTGGGGGATGTACGGAAGATCCTGTTTCAGATCAAACAGTAAATTCGGAGGGGCTGACGCTTGAAATCAATGTTGGTGATACTCCTGCTGCGTCTGTATCTACACGTGGAGCAAATGACGTTTCATTGAATGAGTCAAATGTTAATACAGTGGATGTCTTTTTTATGAAGGATGATCAGATAGAACATTATGTAAAGTCCAATGTTGTCAATGGCAAAGCTACCCTTGCAAATGGAACATGGAAGGAGTCGTATACGGGAACTTATGATGTATATGTGCTTGCGAATAAGCATGATTATGACAATCCTTCTACTACTGATGTAGAAACTGATTTATCATGGGTGAATAATAAAACTCAGCTTCTGGCATTAACTGATACGGATACGAATGTAGCAAAGGCAGAGGATGAGGACTACGCTTCTACCAAGTATAGTGGAAAAACATTTCTGATGGATGGCAGTATTAGTTGGAATGCTGATGATGCAGAGGCAAATGCAGTCATAGAAGTTAGTTTGGTACATGCTGCGGCTAAATTAACTGTAAATCTGACATATACAGAGGAATTCTTGACAGAAGGTCGTAAGATTGTGAGTGTTAGCAAGAAATTAGTTCATTATGTCCAGGATGTGAAAGCTTTTACAGAAGGCGGAGCACTTGCTTTAACTGAAGTACAAGGAGAATCTACTAGCGATGGCTTTTCATTGGCTAATTTTACAAATGGGGAAGATCTTTCACGTACAGATAAGTTGTATGCATACAGTTATCCAAACGAATGGGGAGCAGATATTGCAGAACGTGAAACATATTTTCTGATAAATATTCCTTATTCAGAGAATGATGAACTTCGTCAAAACTATTATAAAGTTCCTGTTCGTATTTCGGGTAACGCTAGTGAACTAAAACTGGACCGCAACATGGAATATACTGTAAATGTGACAGTAGACCGTGTTGGCAATGAAAGTATTGATGAACCTGTTCCTTTGAAACCGACATTTTCTGTGGCTACATGGAAGCCTGTAGATATAAATGTGGACGGTGATACTCCTAATTACTTAGTGGTAAGTGATAAAGAACTTGAAATGCACAATGAAGAAGATGTAGCAATTACTTTTTTCTCATCTTCACCGATACATGTTGAGATTGTTAGTGCGTATTTTGTGAATAAAAGTGGAGATGAAGTTTCGGTCAAGAATGATGGATTAATAAGTACAGCTTATGATGAACTGTCATTAACGGGCGAAATTACGGTTCATAGCGATATCCCTAAAAATGTAACAGCGCGTTATATTACATTGAAGGTAACAAATGAGGATGAACCAACTCCATTGACACAGGAGATAAAGATTATACAATATCCGTTGGAGTATATTTCAGGGGTGCCGGGGTGGTATTCAACGCGTGATAAATTTACAGCTACTTGGCAAGATCATTTGGATGAAAAATCTTTCTCTTCCCCTCCATCTGTCTCTAATACAGTTTTTAGTTCAAAAGTATACGAATCTCCTTATATATACACATACGTAGTTAATGGATCAGGATGGTTTGGTAATGACCCTCCTTTTACTATAGAACTTGGATCTTCTCAGGGTGAGAGTAAGAGTAATAATCGTATGTATTTGGTGCAGATAACCAGTACAAGTTCAGGGCATACGGTAGCTCGTCCCACAATGGAGGGAACAGGTGACGATATAGTGACACAGAGCAATGAAGAAAATAATCGCTTAGTTTCTCCAGTGTTTATGTTGGCATCCCAATTAGGAACGGTGACAGCCTCTGGTTGGTCAACTGCGCAAGAGCATTGTAAACAATATGTAGAGTGGGCTAAATATCCAGACGGAGTAACAAGGAAATTTGCGGACTGGCGGTTGCCAACTTTTTCTGAACTTCAGATTATAGCTCAATATCAAAAAGAACAACCGGAAGTAATGGATGAAGTTCTTGGTGGTGAATATTATTGGTCGGCTTATGAAAATTATTGCATTATACGAGTATATGAAGGAAATTCTTGGTGGGGTGAATATACAGATAAGTGGGAGCCTGAGCCAAGTAATGAACAATCTGCCTGCTTTATCCGTTGCATCCGCGATGTAACTCCTGAAGACTTGGAGGAATTCCGTGCCCATGGCATACAATAAAAGCGAAAATCAGAAACTTAAAATAATGGGTTTATGAGAATATTACATAACATACTGATATTACTCTGTATGCTGTTAGGACTTTCAGCATGCAACGATGATAGCATGACACAAGGTAATGAGGGTGGATCTGTTTTACCTAATGGTGAGGTCGTGCTAAAAATAGCTGAATTCAACTTGCAAATGCAACAGAATTCTGATTAA
>UMHL01045273.1_pt1 | contig 20290 bp, 15 predicted proteins | sample 1965551 | NCBI WGS metagenome assembly UMHL01 (sample SAMEA4836100, study PRJEB28245) | human gut metagenome | biome: gut microbiome; material: fecal sample | place: Denmark | collected 2008 | reverse complement strand
GCCCGCCCCCGTCGGACGGTTTGCAGGGGGGGCTAGGGGGGGCAACGCCCCCCCAAAACGCCTCGCAGAGTTTCGCCGCTCCGCGGCGAAATAAAATGAAATCGTAAATCCTGACGACATGTGCGTCAGGATTTACACTTCTCGCTCCGCAAACGTGCGCGCCTACGGCGCGTGCGCTGCCGCGGAGCGCAAAAAGCTAAAACGAAAGCCCCGCTGAGCGGGGCTTTCGTTTTAAGCATTAAAGTCCGTTGGTGTAACGATACAGGAACGTCACGGCCTCGGCGCGGTTGCAGGAAGCATACGGGGAGAACGTCGTGGCGCTGGTGCCGGAGGTGATACCCTTACCGACGGCCCAGCGGATGGCGTTGTAATAGCTCGCCTCGCTCGTGGCGCCCACATCCTTGAACGGGTTGGAGTAGTAGCCGCTGGGCTGACCCGCGTAGCGGTACAGGAAGGTCACGATCTGGGCACGGGTGCAGACCTGATCGGGGGAGAACGCCGTGGTGCTGGTGCCGGAGGTGATGCCCTTCTGGCTGGCCCACAGGATGGCCTTGTAGTAGCTCGAGTGCGTGACGGCGTTGACATCACGGAACGGGTTGCGGGTGGTGGTCGGCTCCGGGCTGCCGGCGGCGCGCCACAGGAACGTCACGATCTCGGCGCGGGTGCAGGACTTGTACGGGGAGAAGGTGGTGCTGGACGTGCCGTTGGTGATGTTCTTGCCGACGGCCCACTTGACGGAGTTGTAGAAGTAGTCGGTGGTCTTGACATCGATGAAGTTCATCGTCTGGCCGATCTTGATGGCCACGGTGCCGGTGAGCTGGCGGGTGCCGGTGCCGGTCGTGCCGTAGCGGGCGTAGATGGTGAACGGGATGTAGACGGTCTCGCCGGTCTTGGCGTAGCGGCTGGCGAGGAACGCGACGTCGCTGAGCGCGTTCTGGCTGGCGGTGGCGCTGTAGTAGAACTTGTCAGTCGTCTTGACGGAGCCGCCGTAGTTGTAGCCGCTGTAGTAAGTGTAGAGCGAGCCCTCGTTGACGGCGGAGACGGCGCTCTGGTCAAAGGTCACGTAGTCGATGGTGTAGTTGCTGCTGTAGCCCTTGGTGGAGTGCAGGTAGCTGAGGAAGTCGCTCTCGTCGAAGCGGACGCTGTCGCCCTGAGAGACGGTGTACTTGATGTCCTCGCGCACGAGGTTGACGACGACGCTGCCGGAGTAGCTCACGGTCGTGCCGCGGCTCGTGGAGGAGCTGGAATAGCGGGTCGCGTACAGGGTGAAGTTCAGCGTGATGGTCTTCGCGGTGGTCTTGTCGTTGGGGACGAACGTCACGCTATCGAGGTTGGTGACCTTGGTGCGGGTGTTGAACGCGCCGGAGGAATTGCTGGTGGACATGGCGGTGCCGCCATAGTACAGCGTGCCCTGCGCGGTGGTGGGCAGGGAGAAGGACACATAATCGAAGGTGACATAGGGATAGGACTTGCTCTTGCTGGCGTCGCCGCGGGCCTCAGCGACCTTGTTCATGAAGTCGTTGAAGTCGCTCTGCGCGAACTGGACGGTCTCACCGGCCACGCCGTTGTAGTTGATGTTGTAGTTCTTCTGGTAGACGCTGATGGTGCCGCAGTAGAGCTTATTGTCGGTGCCCTGCGTCACGACATACAGCGTGCACTTGCCATTGATGAAGTTGGTGTCGGTCAGGGAATAGAGATTGGCGGTGGCAGTGGTGGGATAGTATTTCTGGGTGCTGCCGTTGTTCCAGTCGACAGGCTCGGTGTTCACACCGGCAACATAGTAATACCTTGCGCCGGAGGGAACCTGAACGTAATAGCGATAGGTGTTGCCGTAAGCCGCGACCGGCTCGGGATACTGGTCGGCATAGGTGGTCGAGCTGGGCGTTACGGGAACGTTAAACGTAACGCTGTAGGTCTTGGGAACGTTAGAATTGGCAACGCGGGTGGTCACGGTGGCGGTGAACTTTGCAGTGCCGATGCCGGAGAGATTTGCCTTGAAGTAAAGATAGCCGGAGCCGCCGGCGGGATAGTTGTACGAAGCATTGCTCGTGCCGACACCGTAGGCAGCGGTAGAGGCGACCTGCGTGACGCCGCTGAGGGAATAGACGGTCTCGTAGGTGTAGGCGGTGCTGTAGGTCTTGTTGATGGCGGCCTGCGCGGCGTTGACAAGATCACTGTAGCTGTAGTTCACAGAAGTGCCGTTCTGAACAGCACTGAGGGTCGCCTCGATCAGGGCGCCGGTAACGGGGATGTTCTGCACATAGTCCTTGCCCTTATAGGTCGCCTTTGCGGTGACAGTGGTAGAGCCGCTTGCTCTGAGCGTTACCGTCGGCGCGGCGGTCTCGGGATTCGCCACAGTTGCGATGTTGAGGTTGGCGGAAACAAAGGAGTAGGTCGGGACGACCAGGCTAGCGGGAGATGAGGTATTCACAAAGTTCGCCACCAAAGCCGCGGTCTGACCGATCTGCGTCAGCGTAACGCTTGCGGGGACGACAGTGAAGGTATAGGTGTCGGGAAGGCTCTTGACCGTGATGGGGTCACTCGTCTTAGCGAGCTTATCGCCCTCGCTTGCCTTGCAGTAAACAGAGTAGTCGGTCGCGGTCGCAACGTTTGCGGGGACCGTCCAGACGAGGGACTTACCCGTGCCGATCGGAGTCTCGGCTTTGTCGCCGATCTTGTAGAACCACGCATAAGTGGCAGCGTTGCTGAGACCGGTGGAGGTGGCGGTGAGCGTGGTCTTGCCGCCGGAGATGACCTCGGTAAGGCTTGCCTTTGCGGTCACGGTGGCTGCCGTAGTCGTAACTGTGATTTCGGTTGAAAGCGGAGTCGTTGCCGTCGTCTTCACCGTCAGTTTATGCGTGGAATCGGAATAGGTGGGCTTGTTCGTCGTATTATCGATCACATAGCCGGTTGCGGCGGCAGACCACTTGTTGTCGGCGGAGGCGATGGTTTCTTTATCAAGAAGGGAGATGTTGACCGCGCCGTCCGTCACAGAATAGGTTCTGCCGTTGAAGGTGACGGTGGTGATGTCGCCCGGGAGAAGCTTGTCATTGACAGTGATTGCCGTGGCAAGAGCGACGACCTGCTGCGCAACGACAGTGCTGCCGACGATCGCCTTGATGGTGCAGGAGGGGTTAAGCGTTCCGGGCGTCATCGGGGTGACCTTTGCGCTCAGACCGTTGCCCTGCGCGGTGGCGCCGGACCAGGCATAGTCAAAGCGGTAGTCGGTTTCGCTGTTGAGCGAGGTTGTAGTACCGCCCTCGGTCTTGGTGACACCAAGGCTAGATGTGTCCAGCGTAAACGTAATCTCGGTGCCCCTATCAACGGAAGTAGAAGCGGATGCGCTAATCGTTGCTTTGCCGGTTATGGCATAGCCATCCGCAGACGCGTCCGCCCTTGCAGGCACGACGACGAGGCTCAGGACCAACGTCAGAGCCAATAGCAAGGAGAGAAATTTTTTCATGTGATCTTCATCCTTTCGTGTTTGTTGTTGTCGGCTCCGCGCGCACAGAGCCTTTCTCATACACATACATTTTACCATGCCGCGGGAAATAAGGGAACAGGAAAATGGAAAATTCATAAATTCTTTATCTTCCCTCTTCGCCCAGTTTCCCTTTGCTTCATTGATTAGACGCAAGAAACGTCTGTTTTGTTTCACAAAACCCGAAAATTTCCCAAAAATTTTTTACGCCGCGAAAAAACGCACATACACGAACACCCCCAGAGCGATCTGCGCAAGTAAGATCGCCGGAATGCCGAACTTGAAGTACCAGTGCCGCGTTTTGTGGTGAAAGGCCCTCATTGCGAAAAGAGCACCCGCGCTGCCGAGCAGCAGCGCGAGTGCAAATAGAGTCTTTTCGGGCACGCGCCGCGCGCCCTGAATTTTGGCGCGGCGCTTGTCTGCGCCGTAGACGCAGAACGTCAGAATATTGATCGCGGCGAGATAGATGACAAAATATCTCACTTTTCGAGCTTGCTGAGCTCCACAGCCGCCGCCGCGCCGAGGCGCGCGTTGTTGAACACGAGCTGGATGTTGGAATCCAGGCTGTCGCCGCCGGTCAGGTCCTTGATCTTGGCGAGCAGATACGGCGTCGTGGCCTTGCCGTGGATGCCGTCCTTCTTCGCGTCCTCGACGGCCTCGGCAATGGCCTTGTCGATGACTTCCTTGTCCATGGAGTACTCTTCGGGAATCGGGTTCGTGACGAGAAGACCGCCGCGCAGACCCAGCTCGCGCTTGACGTGGAACGCCTTGGCCAGCTGCTCCGGCGTGTCGAGCTCGTAGTCGACGCCAAAGCCGGACTTGCGCGTGTAGAACGCAGGCAGTTCGCTCGTGCCGTAGCCGATGACGGTCACGCCGTGGGTCTCGAGATATTCGAGCGTCAATCCGAGGTCGAGGATGGACTTCGCGCCCGCGCACACGACCATGACGGAGGTGTTGGCCAGCTCTTCGAGGTCAGCGGAGATGTCGAACGTCTCCTGCGCGCCGCGGTGCACGCCGCCGATGCCGCCGGTGGCGAACACGCGGATGCCCGCCATGTCGGCGATCATCATCGTGGTGGTGACGGTGCACGCGCCGTCCTTGCCCTGCGCGACGAGCACGGGCAGGTCGCGGCGGGAAGCCTTCGGGATGCCCGCGCCGGTGCGGCCGAGGTAGTCGATCTCTTCCTTGGAAAGGCCCGCCTTCAGGCGTCCGCCGATGATGGCGATGGTCGCGGGCACGGCGCCCGCGTCGCGAATGATCTGCTCGACCTTGAGCGCGGTCTCCACGTTCTGCGGGTAGGGCATGCCGTGGGAAATGATGGTGGATTCGAGCGCCACGACGGGCTTACCGGCGGCAAGGGCCTCGGCAACCTCGGGGGCGATATCCAGATACTTGTTCATAGTTAAAATCCTCCTGTAAAGTAATAGGTGAAAGTTTCACGTTTACCTTTTGAGGTAAGGTTGTATGATAACATACAACTTGTCAAAAGTCAATACAAAGCAGGGCTTGAATTTGCACGGGAAGTGGCATATAATACCTCTATTATCCCGTGAAAACCCACAAAAGGAAGGAAAATTATTATGGAACGAGTGAGAATTGCCGCGCTCTTCGCCGACAAAGAGCAGTACGGCGGCGCAAGCGTCACCGTATGCGGCTGGGCGAAGACCATCCGCGATATGAAGACCTTCGGATTCATCGAGCTGAACGACGGCTCGTGCTTCCGCAATTTGCAGGTCGTGATGGATGCGAATTCTCTTTCTAATTATAAGGAGATCGCCGCGCAGAACGTGGGCGCCGCGCTCATCGTGCGCGGCACCGTCGTGCTGACGCCCGAGGCCAAGCAGCCGCTCGAAGTCAAGGCAACAGAGATCGAGATCGAGGGCGTGTCCTCCCCCGACTATCCCTTGCAGAAAAAGCGCCACAGCGTCGAATATCTGCGCACCATTCAGCATCTGCGCCCGCGCACGAACCTCTTCTCCGCGGCTTTCCGTGTGAGAAGCGCGGCGGCCTACGCCGTGCACGAGTTCTTCCAGAGCCGCGGCTTCGTCTATGTCAACACCCCCATCATTACCGGCTCTGACTGCGAGGGCGCGGGCGAGATGTTCCAGGTGACGACGCTCGACCTTGAGAACCCGCCGAGAACGCCCGACGGCAAGGTCGATTACAGCAAGGATTTCTTCGGCAAGAAGACGAGCCTGACCGTCTCCGGCCAGCTCAACGCCGAGAACTTCGCCATGGCCTTTGGCGACGTTTACACCTTCGGCCCGACCTTCCGCGCGGAGAACTCCAACACCGCGCGCCACGCCGCCGAGTTCTGGATGATCGAGCCGGAGATGGCGTTCTGCGACCTCGACGGCGACCTTGAGGTCATGGAGGCGATGGTCAAGCATATCATTCGCCGCGTGATGGAGCGCTGCCCGGACGATCTCGCGTTTTTCAACAGCTTTGTCGACAAGGGTTTGCTGGAGCGTCTCCAGCACGTCGAGAGTTCCGACTTTGGCCGCGTGACGTATACCGAGGCCGTCAAGCTCTTAAAGGAGAGCGGCCAGAAGTTCGACTACCCCGTCGAGTGGGGCATCGACCTGCAGACTGAGCACGAGCGTTACCTCACCGAGCAGATCTTCAAGCGCCCCGTGTTCGTCACGGACTATCCGCAGGAGATCAAGGCGTTCTATATGCGCCTCAACGACGACGGCAAGACCGTCGCCGCGGCGGACTGCCTCGTTCCGGGCATCGGCGAGATCATCGGCGGCAGCCAGCGCGAGGAGCGCATTGAGCTGCTCGAAAAGCGCATCCGCGAGCTCGGCATGAATCCCGAGGACTACTGGTGGTACTGCGACCTGCGCCGCTACGGCTCCTGCCGTCACGCGGGCTTCGGCCTTGGCTTCGAGCGCATGGTGATGTATTTAACGGGCATCGGCAACATCCGCGACGTGGAGCTGCATCCCCGCACCGTGGGCAACGCAGACTTTTAATTCCTCAAAAAACAAGGGACACGGTTTCCGTGTCCCTTGTTTTTTGAGAATTACACTCCGCTTCGTGCCTTGCCGCCCAAAGGGCGGCTTCGACACGCGCGGAGCGAGAAGAGTTTTTTGGCACGCGCATGTCGCGCCAAAAAACGATTCGAAATCATTTCGCGTCTGCGGATGCGAAAAGCTGTGACGCTTTCATTATTTGTGGTAAATAGTTACAAATGGGAACAAAAGCTCGAAAAGCGTAGTCAAAAGAAGTGAAGTCTGCTATAATGACCGCGCAGTTTTGAGAGAGGAGATTTTGACATGAAACACTTTTTTGCACTGCTGCTCAGCGTGCTGATGGTGCTGTCGCTGCTGACTGCCTGCGGCGATAAGACGACGCCGTCCGACGGCGACGATCAGACCGTCACGGACGAGAATGGCAGCGACACCGACAACAATACTGACGATACAACTGACCCCTACGACGCCGTGCGCAGCTACTGGTCGGAGGACCAGCTCACGCAGGCCTGGGGGCCGGATCAGGTGGTGGAGCACCTCTTTTTCCACCCGATCATCGCCTATCCGCAGTGGGCCTTCCACGACTGCAATGCCAGTCAGGATCAGCGCTACGGCCTCGACGACTGGATGGTGACGGTCGACGAATACAACAAAATTTTGCAGTCCGTGTACGACAAGGGCTACATTTTAGTCGCGATGGAAGACGTCTGGAGCGAGGTGACGGACGAGACCGGCACGCACATGGTGCGAAACACCCTGATGCTGCCAGAGGGCAAAAAGCCGCTCGTCATCAGCTTTGACGACGTGAACTACTACCCCTATATGCTCGACGAGGGCTTCACGAGCAAGCTCGTCGTCGGCGACGACGGCGAGATCTGGGCGCAGTGCACCGATCCGTACACAAATGAGACCTTTTTGACCAAGGAACTCGACGCGACGCCCATTCTCGACCAGTTTGTCTACGAGCACCCCGACTTTTCGCTGAACGGCGCGAAGGCCATCTTCTCGCTGACGGGCTATCAGGGGATACTCGGCTATCGCACGCAGGATGACCGCGACATCGCGGCAGATTCGCCCGACCGCCCCGCGTTCGATGCCTACCGCGCGAGCGAGATCGAAGCGGTCAAGCCCGTCATAGCGCGTTTGAAGGAGACCGGTTGGACGTTCGGCAGCCACACCTGGGGCCACATCCGCCTCGACACCAAACCGCTCCAGACCGTCATCAACGACACCGAGCGCTGGGCGGACGAGGTCGGCTCGCTCGTCGGTCCGACGCAAATTCTGTTCTACCCCCACGGCGGCCGTCCCGACGGTGACGACTGGCACCAGACCGGCGAGCGCTTCAAGTACCTGCAAAGCCAGGGCTTCCGCATCTTCGCGAGCGTCGGCACGAGTTCGTTCAGCTATGTGAAGCCCGACATTTCCGCCGTCATCTGCGACCGTCTGCATCCGGACGGCACCACGCTGCGCCACTCGCGCAGCCGCTATCTGCAATTCTATAATGCCGAGGACATCATGGATACGCAAGTCCGTCCCGATCTTGGCGTAGACTGGTGAGGAGGCGTTATTATGGCAACGTTAGAAGAACTCAAGGCGAAGGCCGTCGCCATGCTGGACATGGCGTATGTGCCGTATTCCCACTTTCCCGTGGGCGCGGCGCTCGAATGTGAGGACGGCGCGGTCTTCACCGGCTGCAACATCGAAAATTCGAGCTACGGCCTGACGAACTGTGCCGAGCGCACCGCGGCGTTCAAGGCCGTGAGCGAGGGGCACCGGCGCTTCAAGCGCATCGTCATCGCTGGGCGCAGCGACGACTACTGCTACCCCTGCGGCGCGTGCCGTCAGGTGCTCTACGAGTTCGGGCCCGACATGGAGGTCGTGTGCCTGAATAAGGACAACGAAGAAAAGCACCTGCACATCAAGGAGCTGCTCCCCTACGGCTTCGACCAGACGTGGCTTGCAATCGACGAAAAATAACGAAAAAAGAGAGCGGCGCTGCCGCTCTCTTTTTTCTTCGTTTCAGTTGCTTCCAGAGGAAGAGGCTCCAATCGTCACCTCGCCGCTCATCGTTTCGATCGTAAGCTCGCTCACCGCGCCGCCGTCGAGCGCGGGCACGGTGTAGTGTGTTTCGCGGTCGCCGCAGGCGATGAGCGTGCCTTCGCGCTCGGTGAGCGCGGAGCGGAACGCGCCGCTTTTCGTTTCATAGTCGAGAGTAAAGCCGTCCTGCGCGGGAAGGGTCAGATAGATGCTACCGCTCTCCGTTTCGGCATCAAGGCGCAGCGCACGCTCGGTAGCCAAAATCAGGTCACCGCTGACGCTTTCGAAGTCCAGCGCGCCGAGCGCGCCGGCGATATCCACCTTGCCGCTCGCGGTTTCGATCTCGGCACTCTCCGCATCGCCCGCCAGCTCGATCGCGCCGGAGACGGTCGAGAGCTCGATTTTCCCCCATGTGCCGTCCACCACGCCCACGCTACCGTTCACCGTCTCGATCTCGACCGTGGGGCAGGTTGCGCACATCACGCGCGCGTCGCCGCCGACGGTCGAAAGCTTGATGCTGCCGGAAACGTCCGCGCCCACGATGGTGTAGGCGTCCGTTGTTTCGACTTCGATCTCCTCAAAGTGACCGGCGCTGACCAGTTCCCTCGGAAGTCCCACGTCGAGGTGCTTTTCCCCGTTGTAGCTGCCGCGGTAAGCGTCGCCGAGGAAGCGGATGCGCAGCGTGTCGCCGTCGATCGCGCAGACCATCTTCTCGCTCTCGGCGAGCGGCGCGGTGGATTCCTCCTTCACGCTGATCTGCGCGCTCTGCTCGGCGGCATAGATGTTCACGCTGCCGCTGCGCCACGAGATGTCGATCTTGCGGATGTCTTCGCTCTCGCCGATGCTGAGCACCGCGCCCGGGTGGAGCTCTTCGCTCCCCTCCGCCTGCGTGCAGAAGGTGTAGGTCGCGCTGCTGCCGTCCCAGAGCGCGTCGACGGCGAAAATGCCGTCGCTTTGCGGCAGTTCTGCGCGGAATGTGCCGTTATCCTGCCGCTGGGCGGTCACGGTCTCGGACGGCATGCCGGTGCTGCCCCAGGCGTCGGACGGCCAGCAGCGGAGACTGACGGAATCGGGCGAATTATCGCCGAAATCGAGCGTTACGGTATAGAAATAGGCGGCTGATACTGCAAAGGGCATTTCCAGTACAGGCGTGATGTCACGGGAGGTTTCGTCCAGCGGGTGCGCGCCGCAGGCAATGACGGTCATGCTCTGTAGGCCCTGGGTGTAGGTCCAGTCGTAGCTGCTGCTTTTGAGGGTGACGCTGCAAGCGTTTGCACTTGTCACCGTCAGTGTTGGCGGGGTTTGGCGCGCGGCCTCGTCTGCGCTTTTTTCGCCGCAGGCGGTCAGGGAGAGCAGGAGCGCGAGCGGGAGCAGAAGGGAAAGGAGCTTCTTCATCGTTCGTTCCTCATTTCTTTCGGATACTTCTATAGACGTATGATAGCCGAAAAAGTTCCCGCGCACAACGGGGATCGCTGCACAAAACGCGGCAATTTGTTGTATCGTGAATTCTAATATTGGGGGCGGTACAGCTTTTTGCCGCGTTGTGTGCAACGATTCTTCATGATACGGCGTATCATGAAAAGGCAAATCATGCATCAGTGTTCCCGCGTTTGCAGGGGGGTGTGGGCTGCCTTTTCCAACATTATATTTTGGGGGAAAGCGCATGGACAAGACGACAAATTTCGACCTGCCGCAATGGGTCAAGGCGGATCAGATCAAGATGGACGACTTTAACGGGGCGTTTGCGAGCATCGACGCGGCGCTCAAGGCTGAGGGTGACGCGCGCAGCGAGGCCGATGGCACGGCGGCGGAGCGCATCACGGCATTGGCGCAGACGATCGCAAACGGTAAAATCTGCCGCATAAAATACGGCTCGTATACCGGCAACGGCACCTACGGCGCGGCGAACGCAGTCAGCATCGAGTGCGGGTTCTACCCGCTGCTGGTGATGGTGAACAGCTCGAGCAGCAACCACTACTGGGCGGTGCGCGGGTTCGACAAGTTCTACTACAACAACAACCGCGAAAACGAAATGACGTGGGGCGATACCGGCGTGAGCTGGTACTACCCGCAGGACGACCAGTATTACCCCCCGTCGGGCAACCAGATGAACGCAAGCGACACGACCTATTACTATCTGGTGCTGGGCTACAGCAACGACGGAGAGCAGGGAAACTGAATCAAGGCAAAAAACAGCCCCGAGCCGAAAGGCTCGGGGCTGAAACTCTACTTTAGGGGGAAAGATCCCTCAGAAGAGAAGTTTTTAGTTAGCGAACGACATGATCGAAGTGTAGGAACCGGCGGTGACCTTATAGGTACCAGCGCCGATCACGCCGTTCAGATCAATGGTGACAGAGATAGCACCATCGTTGCCAACCGTACCGGAGAAAGTGCCGACGGCGACATAGCCGTTGTCACGGAGCTGCTCGAGAGTGACGCTGTAAACATCACCCTTCTTAGCATCGTTCTTATCGTTCAGAGACACCGTAGCGGTCTTGTTAGCGTTGAGGGCAACGCCGATAACAGTAGCGGCGTTGGGAACATCGACGCCACTCTTGACCTTGTCGTAGGCGTAAGCCTGCAGTGCCAGAGCGTTGAGCTGACCGTTGTTCTGGATAGAAACAAAGTAGTAGTGCTGGTCGGCAGGATTGCCCATCGTGCCAACAACCTTGGTCAGGTCGGTGACCACGCTGTAATACTTGTTAGCGCTATAGTCGTGATAGAGAGAATCAGCGAAGGTGTCACGATCAGAATAGTTCTTCTCCGCAGTGCCAGCAGCACCCTCAACGATGTTGATCGTGATGTCGCTATAGGTGTTATAGGCGGAGGAAAGCGGGTAGTTTGCACAACCCTTCAGCTGCTCACCGTCGGTGACGATGTGACCGCTCTTGACAACGCCATCCTCAAGAGTGACAACATAGAGCGTGTTGTTCACAGGATAGCCAGTCTGACCACTGATCTTCAGGGTGTTCTGCAGAGCGTCAAAGTTAGCGAACTTGACTTCGCCGGCAACGCCGTCAACATAGCCCTTGACGACCCACGTACCGTCGGCGAGGGTGTAAGCGCCCTGCTGACCGTCGAAGTAGAACAGGCTGGTGACCTTGGAGGTCGTGGTGGGAGCGATAACGTAGACGTAATCGGCAACGTTGTCGCCGTTCAAATCAACATAGTCAACTTCGCCCTTGGCATAGTTGTCGATGTTGGTGAAGCCGGTGATGGACTTAAAGGTATAGGGGTTAGCAGTGGTGTCAGCACCAGAACGAACCAGGAACACAGTATTGGAGTTGACAACGAGAGTACCAGTCGCGCCGCCATAGACCTGAGTGTTCTTGCTCACGGCAACATCGGCGAGATTGTAGAGCTTGGCGGCAGTACCGGTGGCAACTTCAACAGCGTCAAGAGTGCCGTTGGACTTGGTAGTGAACTGGAACAGGTGACCGTTCAGGATGCCATTGGTATCAGCAACCTTGTTGGTGTTGATGTAGGTGTCAACGTAGAAATACTTGTTCTGGTCGTCGGCCTTCATGACCAGTGCGTTGATACCAGTGCTGTGGGTAACATCACCGGACTTAACAGTCTTGGTAGCGGGGGTAGCGGGGGTGGCGGGGGTGGTGTAGACATAGGTCATCTTGCTGATGTCAACCTGAGCGGTGGTGCCGTCCATGTAGGTGACGTTGGCCTTTGCCACGCCGGAACCGTCAGTGGCGTTGCCAGCCCACCAGATGGAGTTGATCACACCGTAGCTGGTAGCAGCAGCGATCTCAACCGCACCGATCAGGTTGTTGTAGGAATCGAAGTACCAAGTGTACTTGGCGTCCTTCTGAGCGGCCTGGTCGAGGTAGAACTTGGCAGCATCATCATAAACGGTGCCCTCAACGTTGTGCTGCTGAGCGTTCCAGTAGATCACGCTCTGAGCGCCGTCAACAGAAGTGGCCTTGGAAACGATCTCGGCATACTGCTTATTGTTGTTGTACACCTTGCCGCTGACAGTGACGGAGTTGGTGGCATCGGTGTAAGCGTTGATGAGGACATACTCATCCTTGGCGTAGCCATAGTTGTTGTCGTAGTCCTTGAGCGTCAGAGCAGTGGTCTTGGGAGCGGTCTTAGAATCATAGACCTCGAGGGTGATGGTGGCAGGAGTCTTGACGTGACCCTGAGCATCATAGGTGATGTCAGCAACGTAGGTGACCTTGGCAAGGAAGGTGTCGATCATGACGATGGTATCGTCATAGACTTCGAACAGACGGCCCTGAGCACCCATCTTGGTCTTGGTGTCGGTCAGGTTGACGGTGTACTTGGTGCTGGCGGGCTGACCGTTGACAATCAGGGTGTAAGCGGTGTCGGCCTTCAGGCCAGCATCGTGAGCGACATCGCACTCAGTAACAGCCTTGGTGTAGGTCAGGTCGGGCTTCTCAACGAAGGTAGTGGCCTTGTCGCCGGTGGTGTAGGTCCACTTGGTGGCGGGACGGCCCCACTTGTCGGCAGCAGCAGCGGAAGCGAGCTTGAAGTTCTTCTCGCCGAGGCTGTTGGTCTTGGTGCTGATGACCTTATCGGTCACATAGCCGAAGGCCGGGGTGTAGGTGACCTGAGCCTTCTGGATGCCCTGGAACAGGAGCTCAGCGACCAGCTCACGGGAAGCGGGAGCGTTCAGGTCGGTGGTCTTCGCCACGTTGTCCAGAACGCCGAGCTGCTGCGCGGTCTGCGCAACATGGAGCGCCCAGTCAGCGCCGGAGAACTCGTTGTTCTTGTCGTAGCCGACAGCGCGGAGGATCATGGCGAGGACTTCATAGCCGGTGACCTTGCCGGACGGCTTGAAGGTGCCATCGGGATAACCCTTGACGAGGGAGGCGTTGGCGCAGTAGCCGATGTAGCCCTGAGCCCAACCGGCACCAGCCATGTCGCTGAACTTGTTATAAGTGGCATAGAGGCCGGACTTATCGTTCTTGGCGACGTCGGCAGTGTAGATACGATAGATGATCGTAGCTACCTCAGCGCGGGTGATGTTGCCCTCGGGCTTGAAGGAACCATCCTCATAACCCTTGAACACACCCATGCCATTCAGAACGGCAACAGACTCAGCGTAATCATCGCTGATGCTCTTGTCATCCTTGAAGGCTGCGTTGGCGCTGACGGCCAGAGACAGAGTCATGACCAGAGCCAGCACCATTGCGAGTAACTTTTTCATAGATGTTACTCTCCTTTCATAAATTTCCATCCCCTTGGAGCGCTCCGGCAGCGAAAAGCGGGCATTTTGCTGTTCGCGGGCGAAAATGAAGGTTGACCGAAAAGGTTACAAAGCATTTCGATTTTCTTGCATTTTTGACCGTTTTGCAGGAAAACGCGCGATTTTAGTTGCTATCGCATCCCCTTAAAGATGGTTCGTTTGTCAGAAAGGAGCAAGTTTCGGCGTTTCTCGGCTTACTTACCGTGGCATGCCGATCCCGTAACTAAGTCGGGAACGCACCGTTCCCTACCCTTTCTGCACTGTCACCTTACCACAAGCAAAATTTCAAGTCAACGCTTTCACCCCATCTGTAACACACTTGTAACAAACCGCCGCTTCTGTTACAGCTTGACATAAAACCACAGAAAACCCCATTATCCGCCACCACATACATATAATATGTAAGCACAAATATGAAAAAAGCGGCCTAAGCCGCTTTTTGTGTTCTGATGACCCGCGCCGCCGCGCGGGGAGCGAAATTTCCCTTTTCCAGCCGCGGCCCGCCGAAAAAAAAGGAAAGCCCGCTCACCTGAGCGGACTTTCGCCAATATTTTTTGCACACCCCCGTACAACCCAAAAAAATTGCGCGCCCGCAGGCGCGCAATGACCTTGATCGTTTTTTGTCGCGACAGAAGGTGAATTGCCGCAAAGCGGCAAGAGAAGCCGCCCTGGGGCGTGTGCGTGACAAAAAACACCTCTCACGCCGCAAACGTGCGCGCCTACGGCGCGTGCGCTGCCGCGGCGTGCAATCCAAAATCAAAAAAGGCGGCTTTCGCCGCCTTTTTTGAAGTGCTTTACTGAATCTCGATCTGCTTCGCGTTCACCACGGCGCTCTTCTTCGGCATGTTCAGCTTGAGCACGCCGTCATTGTACTGCGCGGAGATATTCGCGACCTCGACGCCGCTGATGTCGAACGCGCGCTGGTAGCTGCCGTAGCTGCGCTCGCAGCGGACGTAATTGCCCTTCTTGTCCTGATCCTCGTGCTCGCTGTGGCGCTCGGCGCGAATGGTCATCGTGTCGCCGTCCACATCGACGTGGATGTCCTCTTTCTTGAAGCCCGGCAGATCAGCTTCCAGCAGGTAGCTGTCGCCCTTGTCCTGAATATCGGTCTTAAACTCGCTCAGCCCGCGGCCCCACGAGCCGTCACCGAAGAATGCGCGCTCCATCTGATCCCAGGGATCATAAGCCGCAACGTGGTTGTTTCTGCGTTCAAAAGGTCTCAGTTCAAACATAATACAAAGCCTCCAAATCTATTCTGGCGAGTCGCTTTTGCAGCCCGCGTGGTTTACGTTTCTTTCGTTCCCCTCGGAACAATTATGAGTATAGGCACGCCCTGTGAACAAAAATACATCTTTTGATGAACAAACTTTTAATTTTAGCACTCGCGCATCGAGAGTGCTAAAATTATGGTGGCTGCGGACCGCTGCCAAACCGCTACCCGGCCCTTCATTCCCGCAAACCCTTGAAAAATCAGGCTTTTTTCGCCCCGCCAACCCCCCGTTTCCGGCAAATCGCTACCAAACCTCTACCACGACTGGCCCGCAAAGCGCTGGAATACAAGGAAAGGCGAAAATCCTAAGGGGATGCGATATCCACTGAATCGAATGTTTTTCGTTGATTCTGCCGATTTTTTGTGATTCTTGATCGTTCTTGCAATAATTTGAGAATTTACGAATTTTGGCAGCAACCACGGGAAAGCGGGAGAGACGGCGGGTGTTCGGCTGCGAGAAGATGATGACGTTATCGTCATGATCGACACCTTCCTCGCCAAGGTCACCTATGTCGCTGACATGACCTATGATGCGCAGGGCCACCTGAAGACCCCCGCCACCATCACCCTCGAAGTCTATGATGCCAAGAACTCCACCGCTGCTACCCCGCTCACCCTCACCAACGGCGAGGATGCGTATCCGTATGCTGTCGGCGATTACGTTCTCCTGAACGCCTTCACCCTGCCTACCAACGATTCCAAGGTCAGCGGCGCTGTCGCTTACACTGGCACCGAGGGCACTGATTACTATGGCGAGATCGTCGCTAAGGCCGAGTCCTTCACCGGTGCTCAGAGCGTCATCTACTGGAACAACGAGCAGCACAACGTTGCTGGCACTGTCTATGATGATGCTGTCAAGTTCGTCCTCGATGAGGCTGGCAACTCCACCGGGAACCGCACCTGGTTCCTCGACCAGTATGGCAACCTCATCGGTAACGTTGAGATCGCTGCTGCTACCAGCTACGGCGTGATCAACTCCATCTGGTGGGTCGGCAACACTGCTGACGGTTCCGGCGTGGCAAAGGCCAACGTCACCTATGTGGACGGCACCACCGCCGTTCTCGACATCAGCACCCTCATCTACAATGGTGCTGCCGCCGAGAACCGCAACACTACGTATATCGCTAAGGGCGGCAAACTGTCCCACAACACCGCTGCCCTTAAGGTCATGTCCGGCGATACCTACAGCACCGCGCCCACGAGCTACTTCTACATCGACGACTATATCGATCAGAACGCCCGTGCCGACAAGACCGGCGCTCAGATCCTGAACGACGATATGTTCCAGTTCAGCACTCAGACTGACGGCACTGTCAAGGCTGTTGAGGTCAGTGGTGCCGGCACTGCCGCCGCTTACAAGAATCTCCACAGCGAGAACCTGGCTATTTACAAGGACACCCAGATCACCAGCGGCCTTGTTGCCAACTCCAACACTGTGTACCTGATCCGCTCCGGTGATGACACCACTGCCAGCCCGTATACCTTCAAGTCTGTTACCGGCTTCGACAAGATCGACCGTTATCAGAATGATGAGGTCGACTACGTCATGAGCGACGACTTCGCCAAGTATGTCTTCATCAAGGCTGATCCCACCGAGTCCAAGGTCACCAGCGTGTTCTTCTATGCTGGCGAGCAGGCTTCCTTCAACAACGAGACCGGCGTTTGGACCACCCCCGGCTACCTCGACGGTGAGAAGACCGCCATCTATGCTGTCGGCTGGAACAACAGCAACGTGAACACCATCATCGACACGGCCACCGGTCGCGGCAATGCCAACACCATTTACAGTGTCGCTCTGAGCAACGGCTACCTCGACAAGGATTACACGAGCGCTTGGGTGTACACTTCCACCGACCCGATTCGCGCTGCGTCTGTCAACGGTGTCACCTACCCGCTCGCTGCCGCCTATATGAACCGCAACGACGTTAAGGTCCTCACCATTCAGGGTTTCTCTTCCGATACCTTTGAGGGCAATGTCTACACGCACAACGACGCCAAGTACTCCGTTGTCAGCAACGCAGACTTCGCCTCCAAGATCAACAGCGAGTTCACCAACCTCGGTGATAAGGTGATCTACCTCGCTTACATCTCCGGTTCCGGCGAGTACAGCGGCTCTATCCTCCATGCCAACATTGTTGACAGAGCTACCACCGCTGATGAACTGCGTGAGATCAGCGCTGTTAAGCCCAACGGCACTGTTACCGCTGCCTCTTCCCAGTCCTTCAAGGATATCACCATCTCCAACTGGGATGTTACGTACACTGATGGTCTCACCTCGGGCAGCACTGCTACCGTTAAGACTGTCAACATCGAGTGGTATAAGCTGAACGAGGCTGGTACCGAGTACAATGTTAAGGTCGTTGATACCAACGCCCCCTTCATCGCTGGTAACAGCTACAAGTTCGTTGCTACTGTTGAGCTCACCGGCAGCAATGCTGATGACTTCACCTTTGCTGATGGCGCCAATGTTTACACTGGCTACGTCAACAACGTTCAGTAATTGAACGAAAAAAACTACCCCAAAAATAGTTTCAGCCCCGAGCCGAAAGGCGAACACGCATAAGGACAACAAAAAATCGCTTAGAGCAACAACCGGCAGCAGTCACTTGACTGTTGCCGGTTTAACTGTGTATTTATAGTCGCTATATGCCGCGAGATAGCTGAAGCAGAACCAGAAGCCGTCGCGCTTAAGTAGTTTTTGCCGCAGAGCATCGGCTTTTTCCGTCTCGCCGTGCGCTTCCAACAGTACGCAAAGACCGTAAGCCGTCATGGCAAACTGCAAATCGTCTTCTTCCGCGTCCAACTCCGCCAGCATATCCTCCATCGGCGCAAACCCTGCCGCCACGCGCATGGCTTTTTCATACGCCGTGTGGTGGCCGACGTACATATCGGGTCGATAATGCTGCTTCAACGTTTTTTGTGCCTCGTCCGCTTTTTCAGCACGAAGCTGCGAAAGTACCAGCCAGTAGACATCCGCAATATACATATCGTCGTCCTGCGGCGCGATGGCGAGAGAATCTGTAAATGTGCGGATCGCGTCGTCATATTTCCGCATCAGATAGTGCGCCATACCAACGCGGTAGCGCGACTCGACGCTCACGCCGTCCGTCTGTTCGCAGCGCGTATAATCCGCGAGCGCCCGTTCAAATTGCAGCGTATCGAGATACTTGGGGCCGCGTTTGCAGTAAGCTTCCATGCGTTCCGGTTCAAGCGCGATGGCCTGTGTCAGAGCGTCAATTGCCTCCCGGAAGCGCAGCTGCCAGCACAGCGCATCCGCCAGCTCCAAAAGCGTTTCATACGTCTGCAGCTTTGTACGGCAGGCGAGAATTTCGTCCGTGTCAGTAAGCCCATGCGGCAGATTCTCAAACTGGCTTTTGTATGACGCATGAACGTCCGCAAAGTATTTTCCCATATTACCCCTCCAAAATGGTTTCTTTTCTGGCGGTCAGCCAGAGGCTGATGAGATAGAACGCCAGACACAGCAGCATGACGCACACGCCGGGTGCCAGCAGATATTGGTACGCACCCCGTAAAAACGCGCCGCGTTTATACGCAAAATTGACCATCGTCTCCCAAGTTGGGCGATAGAGATCGCCAAGGCCCAGAAACGAGAGCGTCGACTCCATCATAATGCAGCTGTTCACCCCGAGCAGAAAGCGCGAGAGCAGCACGTCCGACAGGTTCGGCAGAATGTGCCGCACGGCAATATAGGTGCGGCTGTAGCCGAGAATCCGGCAGCTTTCGATAAACGGCTGTGTGTGCAGCTGCAAAACCTTTGCGCGCACGGCGCGCGCCGTGCCGACCCAGCTGAACGCCGCAATCAGGACGATCAGGTGCGCGGCGGAACTTCCAAAAAACGTCGCCAGAACAATGAGCGTAACGAGCTTTGACAGCAGAACAAAAATCTGAATGAGCCCGTTGAAAAGCTGTCCGATCCAGCCGCGGAAGCTCCCCAAAATCCCAATACCCGCCCCCAGAATCAGCGTCAGAATACTGCTCAAAATGCCGACCAGCAGCGTCTGCCGTGCGCCGTAGATGAGCTCGGTCAAAATGTCATAACCCATCGCGTTTGTGCCGAGCAAATGCTCCCGGCTCATGGGGAGCCACTTCGTGAACAGCTCTTTTTGACTGTAACTTGTAAAAAACTCGGGTGCAAATGCAGCCGACGCAAAAACGGTCAGCAGCAAGAGTCCCAAAATGAGCGGCAAAAGGCCTTTCTTTCTCATGTCCTGCCCTCCGATCTCCGCTTGGGATCAAGGAGCAGACACAAAAAATCGGTAAGCAGAATCGACAGCACCATGATGCACGTCGTCACAAACAAAATGCCCTGCATGAGCGGATAATCGAGCGTATAGACCGCCTCCGTCAGAAGCGACCCCATCCCGCCGATGGAGAAAATCTTCTCAATTACGACCGAGCCGCCCACGCAGAGCGACACGCTCATGCCGAGCATCGTGAGAAACGGCTGCACGATCGAGCGCAGGAGATAATCCCGGCGAATGACGCCGTCCGAAAGTCCCCGCTGCCTTGCGTATAAAATATCTTTCCCATCCGACGCGCTGGCCGCCATGTTACGCACCAGCAGATACCGGCTGGGAAGCGCCGCCAGCGTTAGCGTCACGACCGGCAGCAGCAGATGCAGAACCCTGTCCCATAACATACCCTGCCGTGCCGCGCACAGCCTCCGGGGAGTTGAGCCCTGTATAGGGCAGCAGCCGGTTTTGAAAACAGCATACGATCATAAGACCCAGCCCAATTAAAAACGTTGGCACGGCGTTGAGGATGATCAGCGCTGTTGTGGAAAAGCGATCGGCAAGCGAATCCTTTTTGTACCCACACCGAAGCCCCCAGAATAGACCGATCCCCGCTGAAAGCAGCACCGCCGGGACAGTGATTTGCAGCGTATAGCCGATCTTTTCGCCGATGAGCGCCGAGACGGCGGCGTCCTTTTTATACGAATATCCAAGCGTTCCATCCAGCAGCGAGCGCAGGTAGTAGCCGAACTGCATCGCAAGCGGCTTGTTCAGGTGCAGCGCGTCCTCGTAAAATGCGACCTGCGCGGGCGTCATGTCCTGCTCGGAAAAGCCTGTCAAGTACGCCACGGGGTTGCCCGGCAGCAGACGCGGCAGGAAAAAATTCAGAACCACAACCAAAAGAAAGCACACAAGGGTGCGGTCCAATAAAACAGTATAATAATGTTTTCGGGAAGCGGCATGATTACTCATGCCGCTTTTCCGTTCAAGGCACTAATATTTTGCATTTAATGCCTTGCTTTTGTTTGTCTACTCGGAACGCTAAATTAT
>UMHL01053390.1_pt1 | contig 20471 bp, 20 predicted proteins | sample 1965551 | NCBI WGS metagenome assembly UMHL01 (sample SAMEA4836100, study PRJEB28245) | human gut metagenome | biome: gut microbiome; material: fecal sample | place: Denmark | collected 2008 | reverse complement strand
GCTTATGAAGTTCACTGGCTTCGTCTGTAGTTTGTCTAATGAAGTAAATAGTAACCCACTCCATTAAATTGGGGATTTCTTTTCTATAAATTCGTCCAGAGAATGCCTCATGTGGTAGTGCAATAAAGTTTGTTTCGTCAGCGCAGATAGTTTTGTATATTGGATCTGCTATGACTGTTTTTGCTTCTGCTATTGCCGCTTTTATCTCTTCTTCCGATGAAAAAAGCAATACATTTTCCCCGATATATTCTGGTTCGGTTTCTAGTGGGCAGATGACTGTAGCATCTATTCCCTGTTTGAGTGCCATCGCTGCTTTTAATGACTGGGAAATGACAGATTCGCCTATGATATAAATTCCGTTGGCTGCCCTGCTTATGTTTTTTCCTGATGATGTTACAGAGAAATATGCTGTCTGTGATTTTCCCGTCCATGCGGCATCTATTAATTTCTCGGCAATGATACCTGCAAAGCCTTTAACTGGTGTACCGATGACATACGGTGTTGAAAATCGTTCCTCTAGTACTTTTGCGGCTGGAAATCCCACGGATGAAATAACGAGGTTCACATCGGCTTCGCCGGCTTTTTGTATGTCTTCTATGCTACTTCCCATCGCAAAGGTGCTAATGATTTCAAAGTGCTTGCTTAAGAATTCTTTTATGGAATCTAAGGTGGAGTTTACGGAAAAATCAAGTGGGGTTGCTCCTAAAATGTTTATTTTTATTTTGGAATTACTCTGTTTTGATTCTGTATTTTCTATTTGCTTTTGTTCCGATTGGTTTAACTTCTGCTGATTTTGCTTCTTTGTATCAGCTACTAATAATTCGTTTGATACATTTTCTATTTCTATTCCATTTTCTTTAAAATGCCCATTTGCATTTGTTGGAAGTACTAATTCTCTTGCTACTGTCTCCAGCGCCATTCCTGCTCCGCTTACATAGCTGTGCATCCCACTGGTCGGAAAATAAAAGACTGGGATTTGTGTCTGCTTTTCGATGACGCGGGCGATTCCTTCAAAGTCGGTTCCGGTCATTAAGGGAATTGGGGTGCGTACCAGGGCAATGAAACGAGGTTTTAATTCTTTGGCTGCCCGCACAATGTCATTGATGAATTTATCATCATTTCCCATAATAGCGTCCATCTGTGAAAGTCCGGAAATAAATATGAGGCTGTCCATATCATACCAGCGTGGTTCATCGTGAGTATTATAGGTGGAATTGCAGCCGGACGGGTCATGGATAACGACCATGCCGCCAAGTTCATAAAGGGCAGAACATACCCCTGATACATCTGCTGTATAGGTTGATAATGTTACCGATACTTGTTTCATAAATAAATCCTTTCATTTATATACAGCTTTCACATCCCAAGCCTTTTCGGACTACCAAATCTTTTGTGTCCTTTTTTGTCTGATAGGCTTGCTGTATTTTCTGGCAGAGTTCACAAATACCATCATAGCCATGCAGCCCTCCGCCTTCTACCATATTTACAAAATGCTCTGTTCCTGAAAAGTAAGCGGCTTTCTGACCGATTGCCAGTATTTTTTCCTGTGGATTTCTTGGATATACCCGCATATTGGGATGTATCGTCGCACATACTTTTAAATTAGGAGCATTTTCTTTTAACCAGAGATAGTCTTCTTTTTCTTCTGCCGAAAAAGCATCCGTAAAAATTCTTTCTACCGAAAATCCATGGGAAATCAGTAATCTTGTAAGTCCTAAAAGTCTTGGAACAACGGTGGCATCTATGGTGATTTTAGTATCGCCAACAAGCTCTTTTGTTTCCTGTAAAATGCGTTCGCACCGCTTTCGTAACAGGCTGGTATCTGGCATCACCGCTCCCGGCATTTCTTTTACGAGGCTTTTTAACTGTGCATTAATTTCATCATAATGAAATGAAAATGGAAGATAGAGAAACTTCATGCCAAGTCGTTTAGATAACTGTTCTGCACCGTACTTTGCAAGTGGATAGCAGGCAATATTTAAGAAACTTTCTGACATGGATAAATATTCTTCGTACCCCTCGCACTCTGTAATGTCTTTTACCGTGTATCCTGCCGCCTTTGCGATTGTCTTTAATTCGGTTTCTTCTCTTGTCGGAAAATCATTTCCGATAATATTTATCTGTTTTAAATTCTTTTCCCGCATGGGAAGTGGCTTATATAAAGCATTTCGCAACTTCTGGTCCGGAGTCAGCCCTTCCTTTTGCATAATCGGATCCATGTAACAATCCACGAAACACTGTTCTGGAAAGCGACTTCTTAGCGTATCATAAATATAGGCCAGGTCGCATCCCATAAAATGATGCACACAAACCGTAAATAAAAGAACAACAGATGGCTTCTTCGGCAATTTGTGAAGAATATCACTGACACCTTCAATGACAAGATCCTCCATCTGCCCGTTGAACAAATCTTCTTCCTTTATTTCTACAAAAGAAAAACGGTCTCCTGCGTTCATTTCTGCTGCAGTCAGAATAACACCTCTGTTACAGTTTGCGCCGCATACATAAATCTGGTGAGAACCTGGCAGGAGCATTCCCATATGTACAATATTCCATGTGCCGTGTGCCGGGCTGTTATATTCAAGTCCCGGGACAAAAGGCAGCGGCCATGCCGCATCCTGAAAAGGAATCTCCTCCTGTAAGGAAGGCGATAATTTTTCTTTTATCTGATTATTCCATTGTTCGTCTTTTGCTTTTCCGTGAAGCATTTTAAGCAAAATAAATCCCTCCCTGTAAGTCCTTCATATTCAACTTCTTAGATTCCACAAAGTGTACGGATTTCTCCTGCAAGAATCCGATACTCCTCTGCCATTTCTGAATCCGGATACGCTTCTATCACCGTCTTTTTCTGTTCTTCTGCATCAGTGACAAGCGCACTTCTTGATAAAGTTCCGATGACTTTACTATGAATATCTTCTGCTAATTCCTCTACTTTTGCATCCTCATTTTTTACATTTCTGCGATTCAAAATGAGGCCGCCAAGCTGTGCATATCCTCTGTCTTTGAAGTTTTCTACTGCCATTGCAATATTGGCTGCCGCATGGATTGCCATATTTTCACCAGAAGTAATAACAAATACTTTATCGGCATAGCCACGGCGCATTGGCATGGAAAATCCACCACAGACAACATCGCCAAGAACATCATAAATGACAACATCCGGGCGGTATTTCTCATATGCACCTTTTTTCTCCAATATCTCTAATGCCGCAATGATTCCTCTTCCGGCACAGCCAAGTCCTGGCGAAGGGCCACCGGCTTCCACACAGCAAACACCTGCGAAGCCTTCTTTTACCATTTCTTCTAAGGTGAAATTTTCTTTTCTTGTCCGTACTAAGTCAAGAACTGTCTCTACTTTTTCTCCGTGACGCAGTAAAACTGTCGAATCTGCTTTCGGATCACAGCCAATCTGCATAACTCTGAGTCCCTGGCTGGCAAATACCGCCGCCACATTTGAGACAGTCGTGGACTTTCCGATTCCACCTTTTCCATATACCGCTATTTTAATCATACTTTTTTCCTTTTATCACACTTTTGCATAGGCAGCTTTCGCCGTCACTCCAGAAAGTCGTCCAATCTTGCCGGACAGCTCACTGATTTTCGTCTGTGGAGCATCAATCACCAGGCTGATAATGCTAATATTTTTTTCTCGGTAAGGAATACCCATTCTGCCTACAACATACTCTGCATAATCGTGAATCATTTCATTTAATTTCGCTGTACTTTCACTGTCCTCCACGATAATAGAAAGAACGGCAATTCTTGTGTCTTCCATGATTTTCCTTTCTCCAATTAACAGATTCTTGGTAAAAGCTCTCCACCTGGAGGTGGAAGTAAAGTTTCCGCTCCGATTTCTGTTGTAACTACAACTCTTCCTGGCATTTCTTCTGTTACTTCACCAATAATTGCAGCTTCTGAAGAATACTTTCCTTCTCGTAATTTAGCTACGATTGCTTCTGCATTTTCCTTTGGTGCAAAAATGACAAGACGGCCTTCGCAGGCAAGGTAAAGCGGTTCTAATCCAAGCATTCCGCATACACCTTTTACGCTGTCCTGCACCGGAATTGCTTCGGCATTCAGACGGATTCCTGTTTTACTCTGTTCCGCAATTTCATATAAAACAGTTCCAACACCGCCTCTTGTCGCATCACGAATAACGTGAACATCCTTTGTCACAGATAAAATGTCCTGTACTGTTCCCCAAAGTGGTGCGCAGTCACTTGTCACATCCGCATCAATTCCAAAGTCTTCTCTTGCAAGCAAAATAGTACAGCCGTGTCTTCCGATATCTCCGCTGACAATAACGGCATCACCTGGTTTTGCCATGAATCCAGAAGTCTCTACGCCCTCCTGAATCTCACCAATACCTGTTGTTGTGATAAATACACCGTCTACCTGACCTTTTCCGGCAACCTTTGTATCTCCGGCAACAATCTTTACTCCAGCTTCATTTGCTGTCTTTTCCATTGCCGCTGCGATTGCCTCTAATTTCTCCATCGGGAAACCTTCCTCAATAACAAAGGCGCAGGAAAGATAGAGTGGCTTTGCTCCCATGCAGGATAAATCATTTACTGTACCGCAAATGCTGAGCTTTCCGATATTTCCTCCCGGAAATTCTGAAGGAGAAACAATAAATCCATCTGTGGTAAATGCAATCTTTCCCTCTTTCATCTTTAATACTGCCGCATCGTCACTTGTCAGTTCTGGATTGGCAAAATGTGCTTTAAATACCTGGTCAATTAATTCACTTGTCTGTTTTCCTCCTGCACCGTGAGCAAGAGAAACTGTTTTTCCTTTTAAGTTATCCATGATTTTTCCTCTTATTGTTTTTTACTATATTTTAGATTTATAATTTATTATATCTAATACTCTGTAAGTGAAAGTTATTCTCCCCTGCTATTATACTGATAATAAGCTGAGCAGGCTCCCTCATTCGATACCATACAGGCTCCAATCGGATGAAGTGGTGTACAGCCTTTTCCAAATACTTTACAGTCTGTCGGACGGCATTTCCCCTGTAATACATCTCCACAACGGCAGGCAGGACTCGTTCTTCCTTCCATCTTCGGAATCGAAAACTTCACTCTTGCATCAAAGTCCTGCGCTTCTTTTCGCAGGCGAAGTCCGGAATTTTTAATCATACCAAGTCCTCTCCATTGAGAATCACATGGTTCCATCCATTCTTTGATCAGTTTCTGTGCCGGAATACTTCCCTCTTCCGTAACAACCCTTGGATAGGCATTAACAAAAAACGGATTGCCTTCCGGGAACTTCTTTAATAATACAGCAAATGCAGTTAAAATCTCGCTGGCAGTAAAGCCGGTTACTATACCGCTGATTCCTTCTTCCTCACAAAGCTTTCTATTCAATGCATTGCCGGTAATCGCATTAACATGTCCGGGATATAAGAAAACATCGGCACTGTCTTTCAACATCTCATAGGCACCCGGCATTGTTTTATTCGCAGTAAGAAGTGCATAGTTTGTAAGTCCTGCCTCTTTTGCCATCTTTACAGAAAGACAACTTGCCGGAGTTGTTGTCTCAAATCCAACGGAAAGAAAGACAACCTGCTCGTCTTTATGCTCTTTGGCATATTCAAAGGCATCCATCGGAGAGTAGACCATCTGAATCTTGCCGCCAAGACTTCTGGCATCCGCTAAACTCTTTGTACTTCCCGGCACACGAACCAGATCGCCAAAGGTACAAATAGTTACATTTTTCTCCAGAGCAAGCCATACTGCCTCATCAATAAAACCTACCGGTGTCACACAGACCGGACAACCCGGACCAGAAATCAGTTCCACCTGCGGCGGCAAAATCTTTCGCACACCAAGATGAAAAATCTCATGGGTATGTGTTCCACACACTTCCATCACACGGACAGCAGGACCATCATAGCCTTCAATAATTGCTTTTGCTTTTTTTAATTGTTCTTTCATAGTAACCCCTCCAGAAGATCTTCTGCCTCATCCTCATCTTCTTCTGTAATCTTTGCAATCGCAATTCCTGCATGAACCATTACATAATCGCCCGGTTCAAGATTCTCTATCAGTTCTGCTGAAACTTCTCTTTTCGCTCCTGACGCATCTACAACCGCCATTCCATCTTTCATTGTCATAACTTTTGCTGGTAATCCTACACACATAATTTATTCCCCTTTTTGTAAACTTCTCATTGCTGCCACCGCCTGTCCAAGGCTGATTCCCCCGTCATTTGGCGGAAGTAAATGGTGTCGCAGCACATGAAATCCTCTTTCTTCTAACATGGTTACACTGTAATCTAAAAGTAATTTATTCTGGTAAACACCGCCACTTAATGCAACGGTATTAATCCCTGTTTCTTCTCTTGCTTTTTCGCAGGCAGAGACAATCATCCCTGCTAATCTCCTGTGGAAATGTAAGGCAAGCTGATTGCTGTTTTCTCCTGCTAATTTTCTCTCTGCTAATTCTTTGACAAGAGATAATGTTGGTAAATAATATAAATCCGCTTTTATATTCCGATTTATAGAGTTGTTTTTCTCTACAACACTCTTCTGCGCTACATCAGAAATACTTTTTAGTTCTCCATAGTCTGTAATTATTCCAGATTCTGCAAAATCCTCAGAACCTGCTATTTTTTTCTTCTGGGCATCCAGCCATTTTTCGGCCGCAAACTGTAACGATGTAGATGCCTCCCCCTCAAATGTAGAGGACTTTCTGATGTCAAGAATCGCACTCACCGCATCAAATAATCTTCCGGCACTTGTAGACTGTACAGTATTAATTCCTCGTTCTTCCATCGTAAACTGAAGTTTTGCCAGCTTTGGCTCACAAAGTCCTAACGTTTCAATAATCAGAAGAGCATTTTCCTTTCCGTAAATCTTTCCAAGAAGAGATACGGCAATTCTCCAGCCTTCTTTTGCAGAAGCATCGCCGCCTGTCTGTGCAAATGGTTCGATGCACCCCCAACGTGTAAAGGAATCATAATCTGCCAACAGAATTTCTCCACCCCAGATTGTTCCGTCGGTTCCGTATCCCGTTCCGTCAAAAGAAACACCGATAACTCTTTTTTCGGTTGTCCATTCATTCTCTGCCATACAGGAAAGGATGTGAGCATAATGGTGTTGTACGAGAAATACAGGAAGCCCCATCTCTTCTGCCGCCGCTCTTGTATTATAAGACGGATGCATATCGCAGGCAACAATCTGTGGCTTGGTTTCCAGCAGTTCTTCCATTCGTTTCACAGACTCTTTTAACGCCTTTACCGTCCGTACATCTCCCATATCACCAATGTAAGGCGATGGATAAAATAGCTGATTCTTTCCAATACAAAACGCATTCTTAAGCTCACCACCGACCGCAAGCACCTGACCTTTAAATTCATTTCCCATCATAAATGGAAGAGGCGCATAGCCTCTGGAGCGCCGAATCATATACGGCTCTCCCCGGTAAAAATCCATAACCGTGTCATCCGCACGAAGCCGTATTTTCCGGTCATGGGAAAGTATCACATCACAAAGCCCGCTCAGCTCATTTAATGCATCTTCATCGTCACGGCAAATCGGCGCTCCAGAAGTATTCGCACTGGTCATCACAAGGCAATCAGAAACCTTCGTTTCGTCCTGATAATCAAAAAGCAAAAGCTGCACTGGCGCATATGGTAACATAACTCCAATCTTTGGATTATCCGGTGCAACACTCTCACAAAGCGTTCCCCCTTCTTTTTTCGGAAGTAAAATAATCGGCTTCTGATGCCCGTCAAGAATCTCCTCTAAATGTGGTTCTGTCTCACATTCTCTTCTCACAACATCTAAGTCCTTCATCATAACAGCAAATGGTTTCATCGGACGTTTTTTCCTCTGTCGTAATCTTGCAACTGTTTCTTCCTTCGCCGCATCACAGCAAAGATGGAAACCGCCGATTCCCTTTACCGCTACAATGCCACCCTCGCTGATCACCTTTCTTGTATAACGAATCGCATCTGCTCCCCGTTCTTTCCTCCCAAGCAAATATACTTCTGGCCCGCAGTCGTTACAGCAGACTGGCTGTGCATCAAATCTTCTCGTTTCCGCATGCGTGTACTCATACTCACATTTCTCGCACATCGGAAACTCTCCCATACTCGTCCGTACTCTGTCATACGGCATGGAATCTAAGATTGTAAGACGCGGTCCACAACAGGTACAATTGATAAACGGATGCAGATATCTTCTGTCGTTCTTATCATAAAGTTCCTTCTTACATTCCGGGCAAATGGCAATGTCCGGGGATACGAAGATTTCTCCTTCTTCTTTTTCGCTCTCTATGATTTGGAACTTTTCTTTGGAGTCTGTTTCAGATTCAACTTTATGAATACCGTCCTCACCCGATTCCACATTCTCCACATCCAGTTTCAAAATAACCGCCCGTTTGGGAGGCTCTTCCTGAATCTGCTTTATAAAGCTATGCACACATTCTTCGCTGCCCTCTGCAAAGATTTCCACATAAGGTCCTTTATTACTCACACTTCCGGCAATATCACAGGCATCGGCATGACGCTTTACCGTTGGGCGAAAGCCGACCCCCTGCACAATTCCAAATACTCTGATACAGACTCTCATACGCTCTGTCTCTTCTTTCCTGAGATTGCAAAATGCGGTAAGTCATACCATTCTCCTTTATAAAATGGCACAGCTTTCTTCAGTAGCGGATCGGCGATAATAATGTCATATTCATTTTCTTTGATGTAAGTGATCCAGTCATCTTCTTCCTTAAAAAGAATATCTTGTTCTTTCTTTTGCTCTTTATTCATCATAAACCAGGATGCAACATTGATATTTGCAGAAATAAATTCTTCCCTCAACGTATTCGCCAGCACCTGCTGATGAACAATTAATATCTTTTTCTCAGATAATTCTTCTACATTCAACAGTCCTGCTACCTGCTCTTTTTTTTCTTTCCATTCTGGAATAATCTCCGGTGGACAAAACAGCTCATATGGCGTTCCAAATTTCTGTTGTAAATACTTTGCTGCTGCAATTCCTGCCGGCGAAACAACAATGTTTTTCTCTGCTGCTGCCGCCTCTCTTACAGCGTCTAAGCCATCGCCCATTCCATAACATACAACCTTTGAAAAACCTTTTTCGGCAAAATACTTTTTCAGGAAATCTTCTTCATAAATACCGCCAAATTCAAGAGGGGTTGCCCCGATAATTCCAATACGTCCTGGCTCCACATCTTTTTCAACAGCGAACTTTTTAAATAATTCTTTCCATGTCTTTTTCTCACCATCATCGTAAAGCTTTGTTCCGTCCGTGTCGATTGTAAGCGCCGGAATTCCTGTTTTCTTTTCAATCATTCGGGAAAGTGCGCGATAATCCGTTCCGATTACTGCAGGAACCGGCGTACCAATCACTGCAATAAAATCTGCGGAAAGCTTCTCGCAGGCTTTTCCAATCTTTTCTACCAGGCGGTCATCCCGTCCAAGAATCGCATCCATATCACGAAGTCCTGCGCTGAAAATCGCACTACGACTCTCAAACCATCTTGGCTCATCAAATCCGCATATGTTTCCCGCACAGCCGCCGGCATCTAAAATAATAATCAGTCCGTGAAATTCACATAATACCGCTGCTGCGCCCGACTGGTCCGGAGCAAATGGGGAGAGATATTTTCTAAGTCCCTTCATTTAATTTGTCCCCCTTTCCAATTCCAGTACCCGTTCACACTCCTCAAAGAAATGCTTCACTCCCCGATACCCAAATGGCTGTATATCATCACTCCACTCAAGCTGTGCCGCTTCTGGATGATAGTAAACAGCATCCTTTCCGATAACGATATCCACTGGATTCTCGCCCGGCTCATAGTAAATCATCGTTGGCTCCAGATTCGAATAAATCTTTGTTTCTGGACTTAACTTCGCCATCTTTTCGATATAAACAAAATCCTCTTTCGACAGATTTCCAAATACTTCTGCTACCGCAAACTCATATCGAATCAGCGCAAATGCAAGTTCAAATGCATTGGCGTTACAGCCTTCTCCAATTGCAAATACTGCATGTGGATACTTTTTCTTAAAAGCTTCTTTTGCTGCAAGTGCTTCCTCAAAATAATCATCATCATCAAATTTACTTCCTAATGCTGCTGCAAATAATGTATATTGATTCTTTATTTTATCAAGCTGATATAGCCTTGTAAGTTCTATGTACGGAATTCCCAGTCGTTTTTGCATATCAGCCGCCGCAAAACGTGCTTCCGCATCTAAGACCAGATTAAAATTCGCCTCTGCCATATCAAGATACTCATCATAGTTTTTACATCGGGAAATCTCACGAATCTTTTTTATCCCAAGCTGTCTTAACAGATCATAAAGTTCACTGTCATCTTCTAACGGAGCAAAATGTCCAAGAAGATTCACGGAAGTACTCTTCTTTTTCTTTGGCTCTAACAGAGAATAAATCGACTGTCTGACATGAACCATCGGCGGCTTTCTTCCCTCTCTGGTCAACGCATACATATAGCAAGGAAGAACCGGGATTCCAACTGCTTTTTGTGCTCTCTTACAAATACGCTCCATATCGGTTCCAAGCAAAGCATCTACACAAGTAAGACAAATCATAACAACCGATGGCTTTTTCTCCAGACAATCATAAATCTCTTCTACTGCCTGTGGAACCTTCTTCAAATGTCTTCCCGTTACAATATCCGTTTCATCCATCATCAGATAGAAAAATCGCTCACTGTATCCGCCAAGCTCACTTAAAATCGTTGTATTCCTTCCACAACAGCCCGGTGCTAAAAGAAGCATAACCGAACCCGGAATCGCAAGGCCTGCTCTCTTTACACCAAAACCCTGCGCTCCCGGCGAGTTATACGCAAGTGTAGCTGGTGAGCTGTAGATAAGGTGCTTTGAGGAAATCAATTCTTCAGGAATATTGTCTCGACCTGCTTCGGCAAGTTCTTTTGTGGTAATAAAATACGCTCCTTCTGCTTTCTTTTTCTCTGTCTCTTTTGCCATGATTTCTACCATACATCTTCCTCCACTGTATCCTGTGCATTTTCCAGAAGTTCTTTTGCAAGATTTAAAAATGCCTGTGCCGCCGGAGATTCTGGTTCACCTTCGACAACAGTCATTCCCCTATCTTCACATCTGGTAATCTCGTCACTTCTTGGCACTTCACCAACAATCGGAAGCCCTACGGAATCCGCAAACTCAGTAACCTTCTCTGTCTCGTTTTCCACATTTCTGTGATTTAACACAATACCATACACCTTCGCATAGCTTCTGTCCTCAAAGTTCTTCACTGCATTATTAATATTATTGGCAGCATAAAGAGCCATCTTCTCACCAGAAGTCACAATCAACACTTTACTCGCATACCCCTCACGAATTGGTGCCGCAAATCCACCACAGACAACATCACCAAGAACATCGTATAACACAACATCAGGCTGGTGTGTCTCAAATAATTCCAAATCTTCTAACAAGCTAAATGTCGCAATAATTCCACGACCAGCACAGCCAAGTCCCGGCGTCGGACCACCTGTTTCAATACAGAGAACTCCACCGTAACCTACCTTTGAAATATCCTCAATTGTCTCTGGGTCTTCATCATATTCACGCATATAGTTCATTACCGGAATCGGTGTCGTACCCCCAAGCAGATTAATCGTAGAATCTGCCTTCGGGTCACAGCCAATCTGAATAACCTTCTTTCCCATACTGGCAAATGCCGCTGCCAAATTACTGGTCACCGTGGACTTTCCAATCCCGCCCTTGCCATAAACCGCAATCTTTAACATAAAAAAACTCCTCTATTCTACCCCTGACCGACAGACTGACCGTAAGGTAGAACAGAAGAGTTTTGCACTTTTCGTACTTTATTCTTACTATTCTTTTCTTTGTTTAAAACAAATCGTATCTATTTAGAATCTATACAATTATAGAAAATCAAGCGTATTTGTAATCTTAATATAATTGAATTAAAAATATCTCCATTTCTATACAACTTATATACAGATTTACTACTCGATTTTCAATTGCAAATTCTAAATAATTTCAAACTATTCCAGCGCGGAAAACCTTACTGTCAGAGTCGATATTTATCTTTTTATTATTATAACTATCCAGACTCACAAAATTAAATATCAGTTACTATATACTTGCATAACTTTGATTTACATAATCTTAGATAATTATTCTTTTATTGTTTTGTTATTTTTTTATCATAGTCTTATTATAACATCTGAGAAATGAAAGGCAAGTACATTTTCCAGTACAGTACTTATAGTGACATACTTCTTCTGCACATCTCTGCAATCCTGCCAGAGGCTATATCACTGTCAAACGTATATCCCATTCCTCTTAAAAATTATTTTAAAAGAAGATAACTTGGCATACCATTCTCATAAATACTACTTACTTCGCCCTGCACCAATGGGGTTAAGTAAGTAATCAACTCTTCTTTCACACCATTACCAGCCTCATTAATCCACTCTACAGGAATCTTCTTCTCTTTATTCGCAACCTCACGAATATCAACGCCACTGTACTCTACCGTATATGGAGCATCAGACACTCTTGTAAGAGAAGACATTAATCCACTCTCTCCGGCTACTGCAAGCTTAACTGCATTCGCGCCAAGATTACCGGACTCCTCAATATCCGTCTTACTTAAAATATGCCCTGCACAGCGCTGTAACAGATTCAATTCTATCGAACGAACCTTACAGCCAATCTTTGCTCGAACCGCTTCCTCTAAAATCTTTCCAGTACCAGATAACTTCGTATGTCCAAATACATCTAACTCTCTAGATTCTTCCTGTTCACATAAGAAACGCCCCTCTGTATCATGTACACCTTCACTAACCGCAACAAGCACAGCATTCGTTGAGGCCAGCTTTTCCTTCACATCATCAATAAAACGATCCAATGAAAATGGTTTTTCTTCTAAATAAACAAGATATGGCACATTACCATTCTTACCTTCCGCTAATGCAGCAGCCGCAGTAAGCCATCCGGCATGACGTCCCATCATCTCAACAATAATTACATTCTTCGGCTCATATACGGTAATCTCCTGTTCAAGCTCACAGAAAACTGTAGAAATATACTTAGCTGCTGAACCAAATCCCGGACAATGGTCTATTCCGCAAAGGTCATTATCAATCGTCTTTGGTCCACCAATAACCTTAATATCTTCTACACCTTTCTCCTTACAGTATGCAGAAAGCTTCGCTACCGTATCCATAGAATCATTCCCACCGATATAAACAAAATATCCAATATTCATCTTATGAAGAATATCAACAATCTCCTGATACTGACTGTCATCTTCCTTGATATCATTAAGCTTAAAACGACAAGAACCAAGCGCTGCCGCCGGAGTTCTCTTTAACTTTTCCAGCTTTTCCTCTGTGTCAACCTTCTCTGTAAGATTCACAAATTTCTGTTCTAACACTCCCTGAATTCCATAACAAGCCCCATATACCTGATCAATCTGTTCTTCCTTTATCGCCTGCTTAATAACACCTGCTAATGTTGCATTAATCGCTGCTGTTGGTCCTCCAGACTGTGCTACTAACAAATTCTTCTTCATCTTTCTAAAATCCTCCTGTAAATCTCTGAAAAGGTTCTGGTGTTCCTTCATTCGATGCAATCACCTTCTGCATCCATACAATATCCCACCACTTGCCAAGCTTGTAGCCACATTGTTCAAAATGTGCCTTCTTCTCATATCCACGCGCCGCATGAAACGCTTCACTCTCTGCATTCGGATGAGTAATGCAGGCAAATAAATTCACGATATTCTGCTTCTTCAACAACTCTTCCATCTTCTCATAAAGAGCCGTTCCCACACCTTTTCCGTGAATTCCTCTCTGCACATAAACAGACATTTCCGCTGACCAATCATACGCCCTGCGGTCATAAAAAATCCCCGCATACGCATAAGCAATAACCTCTCCCTCCTCCTCAGCAACAAGGTAAGGATACCTCTCCAATGTCTTCGTGATTCGTTCCTGAAACTCCTTCACCGAAGGAACTTCCAGTTCAAAAGTTATCGCCGTATTGTCCACATAATACCGGTAAATGTTCTGGATAGCAAAAGCATCCTCCGGCGTAGCGATTCGTATATTCATTTCAAGCCTCCAAAAATTTTGTCGATGTGGTTATTATACAATAAGAGGAGGAGGGGGACAAGACGGTAATTATAGAAATAATGTAATCATCTGGCTTCCTTCTTTTTAAGAATCTCTTCAATGTCTTTCTCTAAAGCACTACGCGGAGCTCTTACAGTGACACCTAGATCAGAATTTACCTGAATAGCCACCGTTTTCCTGTTTGATCTGATTACTGTAACTTTCATACTAAGTCCTTTGTTCTATTATTTCATACACTTTCGAATTTGGTCTATCAACAGAATATCTGCCGGAAGCCAGTCAATGCTATCCAATTGATCTTTCGTAAGCCACTTTGCCGCTTCTGCTTCTTTCAGCTCCAAATGTCCTGCTTTAACTTTAAAGTACTGCAGAAAATAAGCCCCTTTACTTTCTCGCCACTGCAACCATAATAATCTGCTACGTAACAATATGCTTTACACGCTCATCGCTCGTTAGCATGGAAAAATCACGATTACATTCTTCATTATCGCCAATAATTGATAAATCGGTTATACCAAAATAATGGAATGGACAAAGTAGATCCTCCTCCATCGCTTGCTGCAAACGGATTTCATAGGCAATCTGATAATTAAAGATCTCGTACACATTTTTTCCCGCAATGTTATCATCTCTCTTATCCAGTGTAGCTGTCATTCCAAGTCACAGCTTTGGCGTGAAATGTCTCATTATTTTCTGATATGTCTCAGCGGAAACGTGATGCGCCTCATCCAACACGATACAGTCAAATGCATCTTTCTCATATTGAAGTAAATGCTCGTCACGGTTCAATGTCTGCACTGTGGCAAACACATAATCTGCATCATACTCATGATAGCCTGCTCAAACAAGTCCCATGGAAATAGATTGGGCAAAAACTTTTTCATAAGATTTCTTCGTCTGTCTCGCCAACTGTCCTCTGTGCACTAAAAACAACACTCTTTTGAAACCAAGTTCTCGCATAGCAAATGCAGAGGCGAATGTTTTACCTGTACCCGAATTTGTAAAGGGGAGAATTAAATCTTTATACGTGTTCTATATTGTCAATTATCCAAACAATGCTAGTATTGCAACAATTGCTGCTACTACAGATATTATTGTTGCCACTATCGAATTAATAAAGCCCATTCGGGTATATCTCATTTCTGAAAGCATCTGCAGATACGAAAAGTTTTCTTGATATATTGCCTGAAAATCTACAGCAAAATTTTCTACATGTTTTCTGAAATCCTGCTTGTCATTTGCGACATAAAACTCCCAATTCTTATCAAATTCATCAGAAAAATTATCATTTTTTCTACTTTCGACTTCAGCTATACTTTTCATCTTTCTAATTAATGAATAAAACTTTCTACTATAAGATAGTTGTTTCCTTCCCGAAAAATATTTGGAAAAACTATTCTCATAATTTTTTAGCTCTGTACGGCCAGCAAAGTGGTAATAAAATGAATTACCATATTTAGCAACAAGCCCTAATATGGTGAAATTAGGGATTCTATTATCACCAGCACATAGAGCATAATTTACCTGACGATAATCGCTAATAATGAAAAAGTTTTCTTTCCTGCTATAATACGCGAAATCCATATCTCCTATATATATTTTTTCAATATCAATTTTATCTTTTCTAGATTGATGAACCATGTTTATAAGTGGTCCCTGACGTCCTTGTTCGCTATACAACAACGATGTAATATAGTGTTGACATACAATAGGAAAATAATCTTGATCCATTGTTTCCAAAAGAAGACCATCCAACTCATCATCTTTTATATGATTTATCGATGGATACCAAAGGACGTAGTCTTTTCTGCAGAAAAGATTCATAGTATCTCGCATAAAGCTGTAGTATCTTTCTTCATCTAGAAGCTTTTTAAAGCTAATTTCATATACATAAAAAGCATAATAACTATTAAGTTGGCACCAAGAAATACTAATATTTGATACATATGAGTCATCTAATAATTCTATTTCTGCAAAACGCCCCCAACCAGATCCAGAATATTTTAGATGAATATAATCATATTTCTTAATCCTGCCTGGCTTTTTATAATAATTACGTACCTTATACTTTCTTTTAGGAAGTGAATATAATTTTCGTAGTAGTTTAATTGTTCCCTCGTTATCTAACACATCGTAAAACGAGATAGCCGATATAAAATCTGGCTCATAGTAATCTGTTCTGCCTATCCACTCAGGTTTATTCTCTCGGATATACTCTCTATGATTTTTGAGCCCTTCTTCCTCCCTCTTAGTCAGATACTCTTTGTATTTCTCAGATTTAATATTATCAATATAATATTTAATACATTTTTTTGCTTCTCTGTTCATATATCAATTAACATCCTTTAACATCAATGATGTTTTCTTTCTAAATACCGTATCTGAAAGAATAAGATTTGTTTATTTCTTTATCGCTCCAAGAGCATGATCATGGATATTATCACAACAAGCATGTTCATCCTTATCAACTGATTTAATAGAATTACTTTTCAAGTTTGTTGTTAAAATCAGTTTTTTATCAATTTGATTACGGTATTTTTTAAATAAATACTCACAATACAATGAATGCCATTATACTGCTTATCCCATTTTTAAACTTTATATTTCATACATCACTTTTCGTAAAACCCTTTTGTTATCACCGTATACTTCAACAATTGATTGAATTACACTCTCTACCCTTGAAAAATAACATCATTATGATATTCAATAAATCTTGAATCTGGAAGAAATTTATCTGGTTTAATTATCTCTCTATGATTATATTTCATAAACCAGCCCTTTGTATCTTCATCCATATTCGTATTTTTCAACTGTGATGAAATAATTATTTCATACTTTTTATTAATGGTTATCAAGCCTTTATCAAATGCTTTATCATGGAGTGCATTCAAACACAATCCATTTTGTGGATTGGTACGTTCAGTCTTTTCATCACTAACGTTCCACGGCTTGATGTGACTAGCAATCAGCAATTTAGGCTCATTCATTCCAGTAATGCAACATCTATTTGCATATGAATTTAGTTTGCAAACTCTGATTCTATTCCCAGCATTTTCTCAACAGTAATGCCATTTTTCCTTGCCAAAATTTTCTCTGCCTCTAATGATAGTTCTTCCCAATTATTTGCAAATTCTGCACAGATTTCTGCATCCAGTTTACTTCCATGTGCCATTCCAGATAGTTTTCGCTTCTTTATTTCAGGATCATAGTGTGCTAAATTTGCCATCTTTAATCCTACAGAACTTGGAGTTCGTCCCAGAAGTTTAGCAAGATTAATAATGTCCTTATTTGTTTTCGTTATTTTTGCAAAAGGTGTACGACAATACAATTCGAATGCTAGTATCGTTTTTTCTCTTGACCATTTCTTTCCGATTCTATCTTCCACATTCTCACCTCTTTTTCAGCATATATAGCTTCATTCCCTATGTCCTATTGACAGCATTTACTATTTCTTAATTTCTTTAATAACAAACTCTTTTCCAGAAATGGTTACTTTGCTCCCTTCTTTTTTCCCAAGCAGATTGCGCGGTTTTGTAGATATCTTTTTCCCAAAAACAGTCGCACATCCATCCTGTAAGATTAATTCTGCTACATATGACGTACCTGTAAGATTATCAATCAACTTAAATCTATCGCCATTATTCAGTACAGCAATATCATGTATCTCTTCTCGGGCTGTCTTTGGCTGGATTTTGTTTGAATTAAATAGTAGTTGTGGAGATTTGGGGGAGAGGGTAGAAGTTTTTTGCTTGCTCTCAGAATATTGCAGGTTAAATCATACCCTCTGCTCCCAGCCATTTTCGAGTAAGCAGAAGACATCAGCTTCTGTCCCCCCAATCCCCTCCTCCTGTTTAATTCACCCTCTCCAGCCACAGCACAGAAGCCATTTACTCCGGGTGAACAAGCACATAATGAATCTGTGCCAGCATTTCTGTATCATCGAGTACCCTTGTAAGTCCAACTAGCCTGTCACCATCCCATACGGTTAGTACTGTTGTATGATTTTCTTTCTGCAATTCCATCTTCGACCAGATCTTTTAAAGTTGCTACTAATACTGCATTCGTAATATTATACATTTCTTTACGAAGCTGACTATAACGTAATTTTTCATTGACCGCCAGTACACATATAATTCTCGACTTCCATTTGCCTCCAAATATCGCCAGTCCGTATTCAAGGGGACATCGTATATCTTCTTCTAATTTTTTCTTATATTTTGCCATATAAAAATCACCTTCAAACTGTTAATTTACTTTCATTATAGCTTGAAGATGATTATTTTTGAAGTTACTATTAAATTTATTAGTAAACTTCTCTATTCTTTTCTATTTTAATTTCCGATAATAATAATAAAACATCGGTGCTGTAGTACAAATCGCAATCGTATCTGCAATTGGTTCAGCTAAGAAAACTCCCATTGCTGAACCGGATAAAATTCGCGGTAAAATAAAAATCAATGGTATCAGTAAAATAATTTTACGCCATATTGTAAGAAAAATTGCCTTTTTCGCCTGATCCAATGCAACAAAGCTATACTGACATGCGACTTGTATTCCATATATAAGAAGCATTGCAAGATAAATCCGCATACTTTTTCCTGTATAAGTAATCAGAGGCACATCGTCCGTAAAAATAGAAGCTACATTTTGCGGTATCAGCATACAAACAAGCCAAATAAGAAATGAGCCACTTAAACAGCATATGAGTAATAATCGGAATGTTTTCTTTACCCTTGAGATATTTTTTGCTCCAAGATTATAACTCAGCAATGGCTGTGCTCCCTGTACCAGACCTGGCAAAAGCAACATAACAAACTGCATGATGCTCGTTAAAATACTCATAGATGCCACCGCTATATCTCCACCATACTTTTGCAGAGATGTATTAAAGCTAATTGCCACCATATTTTCTGTAAGCTGCATCAATGCCGGTGAAGTACCAAGTAAAATACATGGCAAAAGAAGTTTTCTTTCAAAACGAATATTTTTTAATCGGAGCTTTAATTGACTTGTCGGTTTTATAAGATAATGTATAACAAAACAGGTTGATACTCCCTGGGCTATAACTGTTGCCAGGGCTGCACCTTTTACTCCCATTCCAAAACCATTAATCAGTATGGCATCAAATACGATATTTGTTACAGCTCCCACTGCCACGTTACACATACTGATCAAAGTTTTTCCCTGTGCGGTAATAAACGCATTCAGTCCCAATGTAAGCTGTGTAAATAGTGTGCCAACACAGTAAATATTCATATAATCCGTTGCGTAAAGAATCGTATTATCACTTGCACCAAATAGTTGTAAAATCATTTTTCCAAAAATCAGCATAAATGCCGTTAACACAACAGACAATACAATTAACATCCAGGCACAACTTCCCATAACTTTTTCTGCCTGTTCATTATCTCCTTTTCCCATAAAAATAGATGCCTTAGGCGCACCACCCATACTCACAAGAGCTGCAAAAGCTGAAATGGCCAAAATGACAGGGGCCGTTACACCGACACCTGCCAACGCCTGCTTTCCTACTCCCGGAATATGTCCAATAAACATCTTATCTACCAGATTATATAAAATATTAATAAGCTGTGCTGCTACCGCTGGAAGTGCAAGTCTAAAAAAAGCTTTCCGTACAGGCATAGCCGCCAGCAATTCATTATCATTTTTCATCCTTCATGTATCCCCCACCACTATATACTATGTTTAACAATTTATGAACCATTAAATTTCTTTCTTATTATCCGCTCCCGGTGTTGTAACAATGACCTTAGATGGAGTAATGATCAGTGCTCCTTTGGCTGTTGCTGCCCCTTTAAACATTCCTTCAACGGCAGTCTTGAATGCAGCTACAATAGCTCCTTCTGTTACATATTCAGCAGTTCCCTTAATCTGATATCCTTCAAGACTTTTTGTATCATATGCGGAAATTGCAATTTTCCCTTCATTCGCTTTTATATTCTTTAACGTTGTCTCAAGGAAAACATCTCCTACTACCAGCTTTCCATCTTCTGTAACATCTTTAAAAGCAACCGGTACTACATTCGGTTCTCCATCTGCACATGTTGCAAGACCCACATAGCATTTTTTAATACTTTAATTACTGATTCGTTTAACATTGAATATCCCTTCCTTGTAAAAATAAATAATAAAAAGTAAACTAATTATAGCGTATTTATTGAAAATGCACAAGGGAATTCTGGTATTTAAAGTTTTGAATCTTTTTCTCTTTCACACTCTTCCTGTTGTATTTTTCTCTATTTCCACAAGAAGATAGCTTGCAGATTTGAGGACAAACAGAAAAGCGAAGGTCCCTATAGCCCTATCTGTGGCCTGGGAGCAAGAAGAAGT